>VMHT01102135.1_pt1 | contig 103541 bp, 110 predicted proteins | sample 4693611 | NCBI WGS metagenome assembly VMHT01 (sample SAMN12280063, study PRJNA550983) | marine metagenome | isolation source: seawater sampled from same location over 5 years 0.02-0.2 micron viral filtrate | place: USA: collected off the coast of southern California halfway between the port... ...
CAGCTACGTGGTTTAGGTGCCCAATGGCTTAATAGCGCAAACTCGTCCTCTCAGCAGCAAGTTATGACCCTAAGTTACGTACTTGAAAGTGAAGTTGAGCAATTCGTGCAGGCTGTTGAGGCGCTCACTGACAACAGCAACAACGAAACCCTAATGAGCCATGCTAAGGCTGCTGAGCAGCAGTTATCAATGTTCAGTGACTCTGCCGCCGAGCACTTAGCGCAGCGCACTATATCGGCTGACGACTTTTTCCGTGAAGGGTCGGCAGCCATAGGCACCTTGCTGGGTTTTTACGATGCCGTTATTCCGGTGTATCAGCAACGCCTTGACGCACGCCTGGCGAAACTGGACAGCGTTATCTGGAAAAATATTATTCTGCTGGCGCTGGTGTTGTTGCTGCAACTGCTGCTATTCACGAGTTTGTATTTAGGCATTTACCGGGCCATAGCGGCTAACATCAACATGGCCAAACAATTGGCCAACGGTGACTTGAATAGCCTGGGCGTTGCCGAGGGTAAAGATGAGCTGTCTAAAATTACCGACTATCTGAATTCCGTTGCCATAGAAACCAGCTACTCGGTTGATGCTATTCGTAAGTCCAGCGACGGTATGGATCACCTGGGTGACGGCAACTACCAGGCGATAAAAGCCCTAGCGGAGCGAGCGAAAGAACAGGCGGCGCAAATGCAAAGCGCGGCGGCAGCGGTAGAGCAAATGACTGCCGCCATTAGCGAAGTGTCCGAGTCGACACAACGAGCTGCCACCGAGGCCGACAATACCATGACCTCTGCGCAAAACGGTCAGCAGGTGGTCAATACTATGGTCGAGGCTATTCAGCGGCTTGAGCAGGAAGTGTCTGAGTCTCAACAGGTCATAAAAACCTTATCGGAAGACAGCCAGGCCATTTCGAAAATTCTTCTGACTATTAACGATATTGCCGACCAGACTAACTTGTTAGCACTGAACGCGGCTATTGAGGCGGCGCGTGCCGGCGAATCGGGCAGAGGCTTTGCGGTGGTTGCTGATGAAGTTCGCCAACTGGCGCAGCGCGTGCAGGCATCGACGGGTGAAATTCAGAGCGTTATTGGGCGTTTGGAAAGTAACACCGAGAACGCCGTTCATACCATGGAGCGGAACAAAGCGCTGGCTGGCGAGAACGTTGAGCACGCTAATAAAGCGTCGATGTCACTGACCGACATTGTCGAAAACGTGGGGGTGATTAACGACCTGAATACGCAAATTGCTTCTGCGGCCGAAGAGCAGTCCGCCGTCACCATGAACATTCAGGAAAACGTTAACTCGCTGTCAGAAAGCGCGAAAGTGATAGATGAGCGCTCTCAGGAGGCGTTGGAAAGCTCCGCGCAATTAACCACCCTGGGCGGCGAAATTAAGTCGCTGGGTGACCGCTACTACATTGAAAATGCAGTTATTGAAAAACGCCTGCAAGAGCAGGATGTGCTCATCGAATGGTCGTCAAAGCTGGACGTAGGCATTGAAGAGATTAACCGTCAGCATCAGCGCCTAATTTATATTGCTAACGAGCTGTATCGACTGAAGTTGCGTGACGGCGACCAGCATGCCCTTCAACGCTTGGTGGATTCGTTAATAAACTACACTGCTACCCATTTTAATTACGAAGAGTTGCTCATGGAGCGAAATGGCTACCCGGACTTAGAAAACCACAAAGTGAAGCACAAAGAGTTGGTGCAAGATGTTATGCGCTTTAAACACCGCGTCGATAACCATGAAGACGTGATTGATGAGCTGTTGGACTTTGTGAAAGCGTGGCTAATGAACCATATTATGAAAAGCGATATGGCGTACAAGAGCCACCTAAACGGCAAGGGCATTCGCTAAACCAGGCGAAAAATTACAGCCCCAGGCTAATCACTGGGGCTACGTTTTGTATTTTAGTTAAAATGCAGGAATGTCGGTTTGAGCCCGACCGAGAATTAATGCGTGAATGTCGTGGGTACCTTCGTAGGTATTTACAGCCTCTAAGTTCATGACATGACGAATAACATGATACTCGTCGGCAATACCGTTACCGCCGTGCATGTCGCGAGACTGGCGGGCAATATCCAACGCTTTACCACAGCTGTTGCGCTTAATCAGTGAAATAGCGGTAGGGTTTAAGGTGCCGTTATCGAGCTCACGACCGGTTTGCAGACAGCCTAATAGACCTAAGCTAATTTCCGTTTGCATGTCCGCCAGCTTTTTCTGAATAAGCTGGTTCGCTGCAAGCGGCTTGCCAAACTGACTCCGCTCCAGCGTGTATTGACGTGCAGCGTGCCAGCAGAATTCAGCCGCACCCAGTGAACCCCAGGCAATGCCGTAACGCGCTTTATTGAGGCAGCTAAATGGGCCTTTTAAGCCTTTCACTTCCGGGAAAATATGGTCTTCTGATACTTCAACGCCATCCATAACAATTTCGCCGGTAATAGACGCACGAAGTGAGAATTTCCCGTCAATTTTAGGGGCGCTCAGACCTTTCATGCCTTTTTCCAGAACAAAACCGCGAATCTCGCCGTCGAGTTTCGCCCATACGACAAATACATCCGCGATAGGCGAGTTGGTTATCCACATTTTTGAGCCGGACAGCACATAACCGTTGTCGGTGCGTTTAGCGACCGTGCGCATACTGGCAGGATCTGAGCCCGAGTCAGGCTCGGTTAAACCAAAGCAGCCGACCCATTCGCCGCTGGCTAGTTTCGGCAAATACTTTTTACGCTGTGCTTCAGTACCAAAGGTATAAATAGGGTGCATGACTAAGGAAGACTGCACACTCATGGCACTGCGGTAGCCGCTGTCAACGCGCTCAATTTCGCGGGCAATAAGGCCGTAGCTAACGTGGTTCACACCGCTGCCGCCGTATTCTTCCGGTAACGTTGAGCCCAGCAGGCCCATCTCACCCAGCTCACTCATGATGGCGCGATCAAAATTCTCGTTGCGGTTGGCTTCCAGTACTCGTGGCATCAACTTTTCTTGTGCGTACTGATGTGCGCTTTCCTGAATCATCTTTTCTTCATCAGTAAGTGCGTTTTGCCAGTTGAGTGGATCGGACCAGTTAAACCCAGCGGATGACATGTAACCTCCTGCTTAGCGCTTAAGCGACGCGACGCTCCAATGCGCTTAAATCATTAATTGTTAAAATGGACTGTTTGGTTTGAATGAGCTCTTGCTCTTTCAATGCAGTAAATATACGGCTGACCGTTTCAACTGCCAAACCCAGATAGTTGGCAATGTCGGTACGTGTCATGGGCAGTCGGAATTCACTGCGAGACAGACCATGTTGCTGCATGTGCGTGCTTATTGAAAGTAAAAACGACACCACTTTTTGCTCGGCGCTGGTGTTCACAATGTTTAAGTAATGCTTGCTGTTATTACCCAGGCGCCGGCTCATTAGACGCATCAGGTTACCTTCTACTTTAGGAAGTTCTTGCGCAAATAGCTTGCCCAGCTTAATTTCGCACAGCATGGAGGTTTCCAGTGTTTCGCAATAAGTGCTGGCGTTGCCATTGGCAAGAGACTCAAGCCCGACAATGTCACCCACCATGTGGAAACTGGTAATTTGCTGCTTGCCATTGCTGTCTATGGTGTAGCACTTCACTGAGCCGCTTTTTATCGCAAAAACCGAGTTCAGTGCTTCGCCTTCGCTAAACACCACGCTGCGCTTATTGTATAAGTGCGGTTCACGGCTGCTTTTGTCGAGAATTTCGACGTCGCTTGGAATAAGTCCCGCAGGTACACAAATAGATTGCATGCTGCATTGATTACATTGAATTGGAGTACGCATAGTCATCTCATCGACTGTATTATTGACCTGGCTCACTATACAAAACCCTCCAATTGATTTATGTACCTCTAAAGAGAGGGGGGGGACGTACCCCTTTTCTTATAAAATATCGACTGCTTCTACCGGGCAAACCGCATAACAGTTAGGCGTGTCGTAATACCCCTCGCACTCAACACACTTATCCTGATTAATTTCGTAAATGTCGTCGCCCATAGCTATCGCTTCTGTTGGGCATTCAGGCTCGCACATATCGCAGTTAATGCAACCGTCGTTTATCTTAATCATGCCGCCTTCCTCGCAAGGTTTTCTTTGACCAAGAAACAGTAGGGGATGTCTTTTTCATCAATGGCGACAGGTGTGTTTAGCACCACTGTGTAGCCAGAGCCGGGCGCGCGAATTATGGCTTCGTCTCGTATCGAGGTCATATCCGTCAGTTGAAAGCGATGATTCCCTTTCGGTGTCATTAGCAGAAGCTCATCGCCAATGGCAAAACCATTTTTTACCGCCACCTGATAGCGCCCGTCGCCGTGCGCATCACAAAGCTGGCCAACCAGTAAGTGTTGACCTTCGCTGTGTGAGCGTTCGTAATTTTGTAAGTCCTGCGGTGTATGGCGCTGCAAAAAGCCCGCCGTGAAACCGCGGTTTGCCATACCTTCTAAGTCGTTGAGCAACGCCGGGTTAAAAGGCTTACCGGCAACCGCATCATCAATGGCCTGACGATACACCTGAGCGGTCCGGGCAATGTAATAGTCGGACTTAGTACGGCCTTCAATTTTCAGCGAATGAACGCCCATTTTCACCAGATCGTTAACGTACTCAACGGCGCGCAAGTCTTTTGAATTCATGATGTAAGAGCCGTGCTGGTCTTCATCGAGCAGCATTAAGTCTTGCGGTTTTTTAGGGTCGCCAAGTAGCACTGGGTCGTACTGACCAACGGCATTTTCTTTGGCTTCGTGCACTTCATAGCCCCAGCGACAGGCATTGGTGCAGGCGCCTTGGTTCGGGTCGCGCTTATTCATGTAGCCCGATAGCAGACAGCGGCCGGAATATGCCATACAAAGAGCGCCGTGTACGAACACCTCGACTTCAATGTCCGGCACGTGTTGGCGCATTTCGGCAATTTCTTTTAAACCCAGTTCGCGTGACAGAATGACCCGCTCAATGCCTTGCTTTTGCCAGAACTTCAGCGCCGCCCAGTTAATGGTGTTGGCCTGAACGGACAAGTGCAGCGGCTGCTCGGGGAAGTGCTCCTGCAGCAACATCACCACACCGGGGTCCGATACAATTAACGCATCGGGCTGCATGTCGACAATAGTGCGCATGTGTTCGACAAAGCGCGTTAATTTTGTATTGTGCGGAGCAATGTTTACGACCACATAGAAACGCTTACCCCGTTCGTGGGCTTCTTCAATGCAGTCGCCTAAATTGTCCAGCGTGAAAGAGTTGTTTCGCACACGCAGGCTGTAGCGTGGCTCGCCGGCATAAACGGCATCCGCACCATAGGCAAAGGCCATACGCATAGCTTCAGGGCTACCCGCAGGGCAAAGCAGTTCGGGACGGAAATTAGCGGCTGACGCAGACATAAAACACCTGTATGACCAAATTGGCGGCAAAGGTTAGCAAATTTCACGGGCGCTCAATTTGATATGAATCAAAATCTATGGCTGGGGGAATCAGGGTATTACTTTTTCTTATTGGTCTTGTTGGTTAACCATCCAAACTGCTGCTTCGACACGAGAGCGCAGCCCGAGTTTTTTCAGTAAGTGCTTAACGTGTACCTTTACTGTACCGTCTGAAATATCCAACTCCCGAGCTATCATCTTGTTGCTCATGCCTTGAGCAATCAGGCTTAAAATTTCGTATTCGCGATTAGTCAACGAGCTTAGCGGCGAGTTTACTGATTTTGGCTGTCGTAAAGCGGTGGCTAAAATTTCAGTAATGGCCTCGCTTAGTACCATCTTCCCCGTTACCGCTCGGTGTATTTGTTCAAGTAAGAGCTCTGGCTCCATATCTTTTAACAGGTAGCCGTCGGCGCCATTTGTTATAGCCGCTACTACATCATCGTCCGCATCGCTAACCGTCAGTATAATAATACGAGAACTAACGCCTTTGTCACGTAGCCTTTTGAGCGTTTGAATACCATCCATACCTTGCATGTTTAAATCGAGAACAATCAAGTCAGGGTCATATTCTTCGGCGAGCTTCAATGCATCGAGGCCACTGCTTGCCTCAGCGACAACTTTCATGTCGTCTTCCATCGCAATCAGTTGTTTAAGGCCCTTCCGTAACAGTGGGTGGTCGTCCACCAGCATGATACTCGCGGCTTCGGTTGTCATTATTTTCTCCCTAAATAACAAACTGTTGCTAGTTTGGCATAGGTCGCGTGAAAATTCACTGCAAACAATTCTAATTGTCTATTTTGGTCATCTTTGGAGCAGGGTATATTAGTCTTTTGAACTTATTTTTCGAGATGTCCCCTGAGTATAAGCGAGAGCATTGGAAGACTTATCTGAAAGCTCCCAAATAGTACAAGACTTTCTTTTACTATGGTAAGACAGCTGGCACTATCACTGTTCAGTACTCGCACTTTCTAAAGGTTCGCCTTCTTCATCTTGCAGCTGATTATCGTACGCTGCCTGGAGACCGAAGGAATTAGAAACCAGGCAAGCAGAACACCAATAATGGCGACTGCCGTGAATGACAAATAGGCGTAACGCCATGCCCCCACTAAAAACAAGACTGCCGGAACAGAGAGCGCTACACCAATGCTTGTGCCGGCATTCATAACCGAGCTGACACGGCCATGAATGGAACGGTCGACCAAAGCCTGCATGGCGGAAGTTAACGCCGGCATCATTAAGCCAGTGCATATGCCACAAGCAAATACGCCTAAGCCGAGACTAATGGGTCCCGCTGACTGACTCACTAAAGCCAGACCGAAAACACCAAACAAAGCAGATAGCACTGTCGTGTTACGCGCACCAAAATACTTGGTGACTAACGGAGCCACTAAACTGATAAAAACGAAACTGATAAGGGGGAGTGCGGCGATAACACCAATTGTGTTAGCGCTAATTTCTAGGTCAGCACGTATTTGCGGGACAAACAAACCAAAGGCGAAACGAGCCAGCCCAAAGCTTATGGCAATAAGTGTGGGGCCTGTCAGCGCAAAACGGATGCCTGAAACTTGTCCCATAAATGCGTTTTAAACTAATGACTTGTACCATCAGTCTAGGACGCATTTTGGGGTTACGAAAGCCGTGAGTCTATTGTGGGTGCATCCTACTGCAACAAATAATCCGGGGTAAAGGTAAAGAACACTTCGGTGCCACCTTCATCCAGCCGATTCAGGCGAATGTCACCGCCCAGGTTGCGGCTGCGCTCTTGCATAATTGCCAGGCCGTAGTGGTTAATTTTCTCGGCGTTTTCAGGCAGGCCAATGCCGTTGTCACGAATGTGCAGCTCAACGTCTTGTCCGCTTGGCTGCGACAGGGTAATGCTGACTGCGGTGCCTTCGCTGTGGTTTATGGCATTTTGGCTGGCTTCGCGAATAATCTGTAGTAGATGAATTTCTTCGTGCGGTGCCAGTGGAATATTGTTCAGGCGATAGTCCAAATTAATGGCCATGTCGCTTTGTTCTGAGAACTGTTTCACTGTGGTTTTCAGCGCGTTGTATAGGCCAGAGCCATCAACTTTCAGGCGGAAGGTGGTCAGCAGTTCGCGCAACTGGCGGTAGGCGGCATTAAGGCCTTCGCGCAGTTCATTGCTCACATCGTCAATGGTGTCACGGTCGTCTTTATCGACGGCTTTATGCAGCCGTGTTACCTGAATTTTTAAGTACGACAATGCCTGCGCTAGCGAGTCATGGAGCTCACGCGCAATAACCGTACGTTCGTGCATCAGTGCCAGGCGGCGCACTTGCTCTTCTTCAGACTTAAGACTTTGCGACAAGGCCAGTTGGTCGGCGGTTGAACTCATAAGCTGTTGCTGCCAGGTCGCTAGTGATTCTGTTGGGTCACGGCGTACTATTAATACGCCGTAGTTTTGGTCTTCGCGTTTTAACACAAAGCGATAGACCATTTTGTCTTCAATAACCGACGCACCCGGGCCGGCTTTTATGCAGGTAGCGCAGTCGCCGGCTTCACAGGGTTCATGAGAATTTGGGCGTGGCTGCAACTGCAGGAACGGGCGATTACCTTCTTCGGTCAGCAGGCACAGCTCAATGTCCTCAACTTCGCCCACTTCGTAAAGCCTTTCAACAACTTCCTGATAATTATTGTAATCGTAACCGTATTCGATGATAGAGCGGGCGGTGTCATACAAGAACGACAATACTTTGTTTTTACGAGAAAGTTCTTCGGTTTGCTGTTTGACACGGCGTTCCAGACCGCCGTAAAAGTAGCTGGCGGTTTCTGACATTTCATTCAGCGTTTGTGCCAGCTGACCAATTTCATCGTTATTATTAAGCTTTGATTTGGCGGTAAAGTCACCGCGACCTAACTGCTTAGAAACAGACATTAAGTGCGTGAGCGGCTCATCAATTTTGCGCTTCAGTACGGTTAATAGAAAAAAGACCACCAGGGCAATAACAAGCGACGCCAGCACTAAAGCAATGCGCACAGTGAGTATTCTTTGTTCTGTCTGAGCCTGCAGAACCTTTATAAGCTCGTTTAGGTCGTCGACGTATGAGTCAATTCGTTGTAGGTCGCTACTAGATAGTTGAGTAAAACCTCTGTTTTGAACTTCCTCAACAATGCTTTGCCATTCCCGATTTATACGAGCTGCGTAATTCTTAATCTCTGCATCGGCCTCTAATGTAAGAGAGCTCAGAGCGGGACTCCCCCAAAGCCGTTGAATCTTTTCTGCGGTCGCCTGAGCTTGTTCTTTTTGGTTACTTATAAACTCGGTGGTGAACTTATGGGTGTTAGTGCGTATGGCGGTAGTAGTATTAATAAGCTTGGTATCTTTCGCTGAACTTTCTAGCAGACAGAAAGCAGATAAAGAGGATGCGCTGGCGGCAACCACAATAATCGCAAGAAATATTCGAAAGACATTGATAATTGACGCATTGCTCAGCATAAATAACCAGCGTTCTGTTACTAACAGTTCAATGATATAGCAACAGTGGGTCTTGAAACAATAATTGGTAAATTTGGTTCGCTTATCTTAGCTGAGGGTTAGCAGTAGCTGATTTTGAGCGTTGAGCCTTAGAATAAGAAGCGGACATTAAAGGTTTTGATTTTGTCAGTACCGGGTCGCCGCTGTTACAGTAGGGCTCAGTACTACTGGATTTTTAATGTATTTAAAGGCACCCTTCGTGGGTGCTTTTTTATTGGTAGTAATCGTTTTTGATTTAAGGAGTCACCATGGAAGCCAGCTTTTGGCATGAACGATGGGAAAATCAGCAAATTGGCTTTCACCGCCCGGAAGCTCACGAGATGCTGCGGCGCTATTTTAAGAAAGTCGCCAAGCCGGGTGCGACGGTATTTGTGCCGCTGTGCGGTAAATCAAACGATATGCTGTGGTTATTAGACAACGGTTACCGGGTGTTCGGTATAGAGCTGAGCGATATTGCGGTACAGCAGTTTTTCAGTGACAACGAGTTAACGCCGACAGTGACGCAAAAAGGTAAGTTTAAGGAGTACGCACTGGATGAACTGGTCATTTGGGTGGGAGACTTTTTTGAGCTAACCGGAGCCGACATGACTGACGTTGACGCTTGGTATGACCGCGCTGCCATGGTGGCGTTACCGCCGGAAATGCGTACCCGCTATGTGAAGCAGTTAAGCGAGCAGTTGCCTGAACGCGCTCGGGGGCTATTGATAACGTTGCAGTATCCTGCCGGTTATCGGGAAGGACCACCGTTTTCTGTCAGTGAAGGCGAAGTGGAATCCGGTTTTGGTCAGCGTTTTAGCATTGAGCAGTTAGAGGCCGACGAAGGTATCGTCAATGGCGAGAAGCCCGAAGATAACCCGGTGACAGAGCAAGTTTACCAACTCACGTAATAGCCAGTGACATAAAGTAGGTAACTTGACATATCTACCTACAAAGAGGGAATTTAACTTCCACTTTTTTAATGCTGTAAAAAAGTGGTTTTGTGGTATTCTCCGTTCGCATTTCAAGTTCAGACTGGCATGATCAAACACTTTTTAACCATTAACCGACAAGGAGAGTTGGTGCAAGTTATGTAGTCCGGCATAACTTGCGCTAAAAAAGCGCCATGACAAAATTACTGCTTACCGTCATTTCCCTGTTATTTTCGGTATCAGTACTGGCAGCAGAGCCCTCTGCTGACCGTATCGATTTAACCTCTTCCACCGTTGGCTACGCCGCCCTGATTATTTTCGCTCTCGCATATATTTTGGTGATGGGCGAAGAAAAGCTCCACATGAGAAAGTCTAAGCCGGTGCTGGTTGCCGCCGGTCTTATCTGGATTCTCATTGGCGTTGTTTATACAGGCGAGCATGCTGCTTTAGCCGAGTCGGCGTTTCGCCATAACCTGCTGGAATTCGCTGAGCTGATGCTCTTCTTGCTAGTGGCGATGACTTATATCAATGCGATGGAAGAGCGGCGCCTATTCGACGCCTTGCGTGCCTGGCTTTTGAAAAAAGGCTTCAGCTACCGCAAATTGTTTTGGATAACGGGCATTTTAGCCTTCTTTATTTCGCCTGTTGCCGACAACCTGACAACCGCATTACTGATGTGTGCCGTGGTTATGAAAGTGGCGCCAGATGACAAAAAATTCGTCGCTTTATGCTGTGTCAGTATTGTCATTGCCGCCAACGCAGGTGGCGCGTTCAGTCCCTTTGGTGACATTACCACGCTTATGGTTTGGCAAGCCGGACAGGTTACTTTTACCGAGTTCTTGAGGCTGTTCCTGCCGTCAGTGGCTAACTACTTAATACCAGCGCTTGTGATGAGTTTCTTTATTGAAAACAAGAAACCCAGCACACTGCATACAGAAGTTGAGTTGAAGCGTGGCGCACTGCGTATTACTTCATTATTTTTACTGACCGTAGCAACCGCCGTTATCTGCCATATTTGGCTGCATTTGCCACCGGTATTGGGCATGATGATGGGTCTGGGCTACTTACAGTTCTTCGGCTATTTCCTGCGTATGACCTTGCCAGGCTCACTAGCGCGTAAACGTGCTATGGCCGAGCGAGAAGGCGACCAAAAGCGCCTGGAGCAACTAGGTGGGGTAGTACCTTTTGACGTATTCAGTCGTGTCTCTCGAGCCGAGTGGGATACCTTGCTGTTCTTCTACGGCATTGTGCTGTGTGTTGGCGGTTTAGGTTTCATGGGTTATTTGAGCTTGTTGTCGGAGTCATTGTACGGCGGCGTGAGCCACACATGGGCGAACAGTATTCTGGGTGTGATATCTGCGTTTATTGATAACATCCCTGTTATGTTTGCGGTACTGTCTATGGATCCCGATATGTCGCACGGCCAGTGGCTGTTAATTACCCTCACTGCAGGTACCGGTGGTAGCTTACTCTCGATTGGCTCAGCCGCCGGTGTTGCCTTAATGGGTCAGGCGCGCGGCTACTACACCTTTGCCTCACACCTAAAATGGACACCGGTGATTGCACTAGGCTACATAGCCAGTATATTGCTGCACTTGTGGCTGAACGAAGCAACCTTCAATATTTAGGAGGGGAAAAAGTGTCGACGGGTTGGGTATCTGTTATCAGAGAGTGTGTGGCGCCAAGGATGGCGCCACACAAGCCCCCCACGGATGGGTTAACGGCGTCTCTCTGGTAACAGATACCCGGCCCGGAGAGAGCGTTTCCCTGCTCTCCGCTAAACCACTTTTGAGTACCTATTCTGGCCGTGGTCCAGATATTCGTCGAAACAAGCACAAATGCTGCGTACCCAGAGGCGGCCTAATTCTGTGACGCGGAGTTTTTTGTCGGAGACGTCGACTAAACCGTCTTCAATAAATGGTTTCAGTAGCGGTATGGCTTCGGCGAAATGTGCCCAGAAATCATCGATATTCCACTGTGATTTAAAGGCTTCTATATCGAGCTCAAAGTGGCAGATGACTTGTGAAATAAGTGCTGCACGCACTTTGTCTTCGTCGGTTAATGCCATGCCTTTAACAATGGGCTTTTGTCCGCTATCTATCATTTTGTAGTAAGCCGGTAGCTCTTTTTCATGCTGCCATAGCAAACCGTTAACCTGGCTAATAGAGGACACGCCTAAGCCTAGTAATGCGTCCTGACCGTCTGTGGTGTAACCCTGGAAGTTACGTTGTAAGCGACCTTCGCGTTGGGCAATGGCTAAGCCGTCGTCTTTTTTAGCAAAGTGGTCCATGCCAATAAACTGATAGCCGGCGTCGTTGAGCTGAGTAATGGCTTGTTCGAGCAAGCTCAACTTAACTGACGGCTGTGGAATGGACTCTTCGGGTATTTTCTTCTGACCGGCGAAGCGCTGTGGTAAATGCGCGTAGCTGAATACGGAAATGCGATCGGGATCCATTTCAATGACTTGCTCTATCGACTTCTTAAAGGTTTCCGGACGCTGGTACGGCAGGCCATAAATTAAGTCGAGGTTAATTGAGTCAAAGCCCAGCTCTTTGCTGAGTTTTAACTGATGTGCAATAAGATCAACATCCTGCACGCGGTTAATGGCAATTTGTACTTTTCTATCAAAATCTTGTACGCCATAACTAACACGGTTAAAGCCAAGATCGCGCAGGTGATGTAGTTTCTCATCGCTGCATCTGCGCGGGTCTATCTCAATGCTCACCTCTGGGTTTTCGGCAAAGGTAAAGTGCTGATGAACCAAGTCCATCAGTCGTGTCAGTTGTTCCTCGGTCAAAAAGGTAGGCGTTCCCCCGCCTAAGTGAATTTGACGAATTTTCTTGTCTTTAACTAATGGCTGATACATCGCCATTTCTTGTGCGAGGTAGTCTAGATATTTGTCCGCTTTATGCTGGTGGCGGGTAATAACCTTGTTGCAGCCGCAGTAATAGCAGAGTTTATGGCAAAAAGGTAAGTGCAGGTATAAGCACAGTTCATCGCCGGCCGTCTTCAGTGCATTGGCGATGCGATCTTGAGAAAATTGTTCAGACAACATTAATGCCGTCGGATACGATGTGTATCTGGGGCCATTAATATTGTATTTAGCAATTAATTTTTTGTCCCACTTAATAACTGACATATGAACCTCAAATTCAGACTAACCTCTGTGTATCTTAACACTGCGCCACTTATACAGTTCCGAAGCAGGTGACTTAGATCAAAGTTATTCCTTTTATTAATTTAAGGAGAATCAGTTTTTGTTTTAGGTGGGGACTCTGGGCGACTAGCTAACCAACTTCCGACGGTAAGTAAAATGAGCCCTACGGTTACTTTTAGCCAACTTGCGACTTGAGGAATAAATAGCCACAGGACTATATAACCACAAGCCATCATGATTAGGGCATAGACTTTAGAGCGTCGTTTAATGACGCGATACTCCCGCCATACCTGAATATCCGGGCCGTACTTAGGGTGGTTGATTAACCATGACTCGAGTCTTGGCCAGCCTTTACTTGCCGCCCACAGCGCAGCAATGAGAAACGGAACAGTCGGCATAACCGGCAACGCGATTCCAATTAACCCCAGCAAAACAAAAAATGCAGCAAGTGATCGCCAAAGTATCTTAATGAATAGCTCTCGGGTCATTACTTCTTTTCCGATTAAATATGCATGTTTAGGGGTAATCAGTAGCCCTGCTTAAAGTACATTACTTTTTCTAAATAACGACGACTTTCTGCCAACGGGTGTTTCGATGTTAAGTCCCGGTACACAAGCCCGGGCTGGCTTCGGTTTATTATTTGTAAAGCTTGGTTGCGGTTGCTGGAAAATGCTTTTAATACATTACCGGCGCCGCCGTTGTAGGCTGAAACAATAGCATACTCTCGGCTACTCGGGTCTGAAACACCCTTTAAATACTGAGTTTTTAATATATGCAGGTACGCGCTGCCAATGTCGATATTTTGTGCAGGATCAAACAGTTGTTGAGAAGTGGGCTGTCCTGGTATTTTTCGAATACGCTCGAACACGTCACGACCGGCGGTAGAGGGGACAACTTGCATTAAACCATAGGCATTTGCATGACTTACCGCATAAGGGTTAAAACTGCTTTCCGTTTCAATAATGGCGTAAATCAGTTCAGGCTCAATGTTATACCGGTTAGCAGCGGCTATAACGTAGTCTGAATATTGGTGCTTGCGTAGTGACTTATGCTCGTCGACAAGTGGAATTGTTACCTCGTAAACATCTGTCTCCTTGGCCTGACGAACCCGAAGCTTATTCTTTACTAAATATTCCGCAAAACGATTCGCTCGCCATTGGTATTCAACCACGACACCATCATGGTCGACGACTTGCCCGCTTAAAAATGGTTTGCCCGAGGCCTGTGACTCTTTGGCCGTAAATATATCGACTGCTGTTAAATCTGACGGTGTTAGTAATGTACGCACGATTGCCGCTTGCAGCTTTTGTCGGGTCTGAGTTTTGGTGGCGCTGTCATGTAGAGTCGCAACAGTGAGTAACCCCTGCTCAAAGTCGACCACAGCTTTAGCATGAAAGTTATCGCTGTATTTAACGTACTTTTTCGCGCTGGGAACCGTGTCTTCCTCGTCATCCCATATGGCCTCAGCAACGGCACGCAGGTTGCTCAAAGCCTCGCGTAAGTCCTCAATGTCGGTAATAAGCAGTTGTGGGTTGTTGCGGTAGCTTTGCAAACGTTCACGTGCCATAGATTCCACTACGGCGGTTGGGTCGTTACCGCTAAGCACGCCGGAATTGATCACGCGTTTTACGTTATTAGGTGTTATTTGGCATCCGGCCAACACTAACATTGTGGCTATAGCCGCCAGCAGCATGCTTAATTGAGTCTTTTTATTCATAGCGCCTAAATTGAGCTTCACTTCCCTTGTTCAAGCTTTTACATTAGGGGAACATAAAAAGAAACCCTAAACACTATTAAAAAGTGTATTGAACAACAGGAATGACCATGCGCAGTCTCAAAATTGCGGCTCTTGTAGCCGCTTCTTGGTTTGTTTTACCGTCCGCAGCCTCAGGACAAGAGGCACAGCAATTATCTGGCGAGCAATCGCTACTACCTGAAGCTAATTATGCCGATTCTGAAGTGACGGTAGAGCAGGTGCTTGGGTATCCACTCGGCACCAAAATAACCAGCCCGGCGGACATGAGTCGCTATTTTGAGGCGCTGAAAGCGGCGTACCCTAAGCAGGTGAAGCTTTTGGAGTACGGCGAAAGCTGGGAAGGTCGCACATTGTATTATGCGGTTATTTCCAGCGAAGAAAATATTGCCGACTTTGACGGCTTTATGCAGGGTATGCAGTCACTCGCGGATCCGCGCAAGACCAGCCGAAGTGAAGCAGAAAAGCTAATTAACGAACTGCCGGGTAGTATTTGGCTGTCGTATGGTGTTCATGGCAATGAAATTTCGTCGCCGGAAGCCTCTATGATGACGGCGTATCATTTGTTGCATGACCAACGCGAGCAAACGCAGCGCTGGTTAGACAACACCATGGTCTTTATTGACCCACTGCAAAATCCGGACGGACGAGCACGTTTTGTTGACCGCTACTACATGAGTGTTGGCATGGAACATTCGGGTGATCGCCGCAGTGCGGAACATAACGAGCCCTGGCCAAACGGGCGCACAAACCATTATTTATTCGATATGAACCGAGACTGGATTGCTCTGACGCAACCAGAAATTAGCGGTCAAATTGATGCCTTGCTGAAATACTACCCGTTGGTGTTTGTAGACCTGCATGAAATGGGCGGTGATTCGACCTACTACTTTACGCCGGAAGCCCGTCCTTATAACCCGTTAATTACAGAGTCTCAGCGCGAAAGTCTGAACTGGATAGGCAAAAATAACGGCCAGTGGTTCGACAAAAAGGGGTTCGACTACTTCACGCGCGAAATTTTCGATGCGTTTTACCCGGGCTACGGTGCCAGCTGGCCGCTCTATTATGGTTCGGTGGCAATGACGTACGAAATGGCGTCGGCTCGCGGGCATTTGTTTAACCGTAAAGACGGTGACGTACTGACCTATGCCGACGGGGTTCAGCAGCACTTTATTGCGTCTATTTCGACCATTCAAACAGTGTCAGAACGTCGTGAAGCGTTACTACAGAAATTCTGGAATTATCGTAAGTCCGCTGTTGAAGCGGGTGAAGACGGCGATGTTCGATCGTTGATTTTACCGGCAACAGATGACCCGGCTGGCGCACGTAAACTAGCGTCTTTGCTGGTTGAACAGGGGGTCGAAGTGAAGCAGGCTGAGCAGGCCTTTGAAGTGTGCGACGTTGACTACCAACCGGGCGCTTATATCGTTGATATGGCACAACCGTCGCATCGTCTTATTCGCACACTGATGGACGAACAAGTCGACATGGCGGACGACTTCTTAAAAGAGCAGGAGCAACGCCGCAAGAACAACCTGCCAGACCAAATTTATGACGTAACTGGCTGGTCGTTACCACTAATGTTTAACGTGGACAGCCACAGCTGTGACGACTTGCCTGACGTAAGAACCGCTATGGTTGAAGAAGGTCGCATTGCACCGGGTAAAGTGGTTAACCCAGACGCGGAAGTCGCCTTTTTAGTCAGTTGGGGTGACATGAACGCGGGGCGCTTCTTAACCTCTGCGCTTCGCGAAGGCCTGAGTGTACGCCAAAGTGAATTAGCATTTACCCATGAAAAAGCGGGCCAGTTCCCAAGTGGCTCACTGATTCTTACGGTTGCAGACAACAGTCAGACTCTGTCACAAACCCTGCAAAAGCTAGCGGAAGAGTCCGGCGCGACAGTGGAAGGTGTGGATACAAGCTGGATGACTGAAGGTCCAAACTTTGGCTCTCATAATGTCAGTCAGCTAGAAGCGCCGAACATTGCCATTGCCTGGGATGAGCCAGTGAGTGCGTATAACGCTGGCCACACTCGCTTTGTGATTGAGCGTCAAATGGGCTATCCAGTAACCGCTATTCGCACCATGCAGCTGATTCAAGATGACTTGGACGGCTTAGATGTACTGATTTTGCCGGAAGGCGGGTATGACAGCGTATTCACTGACGGAACCATCGAGAAAATAAAGCAGTGGGTTTCAGATGGTGGGGTCTTATTGACCTTAGGTGGTGCGTCAGCTTGGGCTGTCGATGCTGGTCTTCTTAATACGAAGCTCGAGCGCAAGGTACCGGAAGACGGTGTGGAGAAACCGGCCGAGGAGCTAAAAATTGACGGCAAAGTAATTGAAAGCCGTGAACAATTCTTAACGGAAATAAAACCGCACGGCGTTAATCCAGACTGGGTGCCTGGTGCGTTGTTAAATGCGCAAGTCGATACTGACCATTGGTTAAGTGCTGGTGTAAAACCGCAAGTCGTGAGCATTTATAACGGCAACGACGTGTTGACCCCTATCGACATTAACCATGGTCGCAACATTGCCTGGTTTGCCGACGCAGACACTATGTTGGCAAGCGGTTTCTTATGGGATGATATTGCTAAGCAGCTACCTTATAAGCCGTTGCTAATATGGCAACCCAGCGGAAAAGGTATGGTGATTAGCTTTACTCAGGAGCCAACCTACCGCGCTTACATGGATGGCTTGAATACCTTATTAATGAATGCGCTATTTTTGGCACCAGCGAAAGCGCAATAGGAGCGAACTATGGCTGAGTTTGGCGTTATTGGTTTAGGGCGTTTCGGCGCCCGGACTTCAATGGAGCTTTTAGACCTTGGACACCACGTCATTGGTGTCGACTCAGATGAAAAAGCTGTTGAAGCCATGGCGGAAGTGCTGACGCATTCGGCCATAGCCGATGTGACCGATGAAAAAGCACTACAAGAGCTCGATTTAGCCAATTGCGAAGTCGTCTTAGTGGCTATTGGCGAGGATCTTCAAGCCAGCTTACTCTGTGTTTTGCACCTGAAAAGCATTGGTGTAAAAGAAATTTGGGCCAAAGCGACCTCGAAGTCACACCATCAGATTCTCTCCAAACTGGGGGTGAGCCGCATTATTCATCCGGAAGAGGAAATGGGCATTCGTGTAGCGCAGTCACTGAACTACCCCATGGTGAATGAATACATGTCGCTTGGCCATAATTGGTTTTGTGTGGAAATTCAGATTGGCGAACATTTAAAAGACAAAAAACTGGGTGATATTGCCTCTGAAGACTCTGAATTCTTTCACATATTGCTGCTGAAAAAGCGTGATGAGGTGACAACTAATCCGTCAATGGATATGGAGTTGGAAGGTAATGAAACTTTGGTAATGGCAGGTAGTTTAAAAGCTCTGAAGTCCATTGCACCTAAACTGAAAGAGCCTTCATGAAACAGTGGGTTCCCTCGTTAGCTTGGTTATACAGAAAGCCCGGCCGGCGCAAGCGTCGGGCTTTTAAAGCCAGCCCGCCGGTCATTTTGTCAGGAGGCTTTGCCTGCCTGATTCTATTGGGTACTTTGTTGCTGAAAATTCCGGGAGCCACGGAGCAGCCTATCACTTGGTTGGAAAGCCTGTTTACTGCAACGTCGGCCGTAACTGTAACCGGGTTGGTGGTAGTGGATACCGGCGCAACGTACAGCGTATTTGGGCTGACTGTGTTGGCTGTGTTGATACAGGCGGGCGGCTTAGGTTTTATGACCTTCGCGGTGTTGGCCGCTATGTCGCTTGGTGGCCATGTCGGACTTCAGCATCAGTTAATGGCTAAAGAAGCCATGCATCAAACCAGTCTTGCCAATATTGGTCGTACGGCTAAAGCAGTGGTGTCTTTGGCACTGACGGTTGAGGCCGTTGCCGTAGTGGGTTTAACACTCACCTGGTGGGGTGATAAAGGCTTTGTAGACGCCTTATCGGAAGCGGTATTTTATGCCATTTCTGCCTTTAACAGCGCCGGCTTTGTGCTCTCGCCTAATGGTTTAGTCGATTACGCTAGCAGTATTCCAGTGAACCTTATTGTCAGCATTTTATTTGTCATTGGTGGCTTGGGCTTCTCGGTTATTACTAACATTGCGGAGAAGCGGCGTTGGCATGACTTTTCGGTGTATACCCGCGCGATTTTAATCGCCACGCTAATTATTAATGTGCTCTCTGTGGCCATTATTTGGTTGTTAGAAGTGAACAACCCGGCCACCTTTGCTAATTTGAGTATTGGGGATCAGGCAATGGCGGCCTGGTTCCAGGCAACAACCCCCCGTTCGGCAGGTTTTAATACGGTTGATACCGGCGCTATGACAGAAGCCAGTGCGGTATTCACGCTATTGCTCATGCTGATTGGCGGCGGCTCAATGAGTACTGCGGGCGGTATTAAGTTAGGCACCTTTATTGTGCTGTTAGTGGCAACCTACGCTTTTTTAAGACGCCGCGAACACGTGACTTTGTTGAACCGAACTGTGCCACAGGAAATTGTGATGAAAGCGCTGGCGGTGACCTTAGTTACGCTCACTTTAATGTTCCTTGGCATATTTATCCTAATGATTTTGAATCCGCTGCCGTTTATAGATATAACCTTTGAAGTTTTATCTGCGTCGGCAACAGTGGGACTTTCTCGTGGCATTACTGCCGATGTTACTGCCGCAAGTCAGGTAGTATTAGTATTTTTAATGTTTGCCGGCCGTGTTGGGCCACTGACATTGGCCTATTTTTTAGCGACGCCGCGTAAACGACACATACGTTTCCCTGAAACCGATATTCAGGTTGGCTAAGCAAAACTTATAATAAAAAGCGATTAAAAATCATGCTGAAGAAACTGAAGTTCACTCAAAAAGTCATTGTCGCTGCATCGGCGATACTGGTGTTGGTCTTAGGTATTTTTACCTTGACTAATTTTTTGCAAATGTCGACGCAAACTCGGACGGAGCTTCAGCAGCAAATGCAGGCATTGTCGGACTCGGTGTCGAACAATATCTCACAATGGTTTAACGACCGCATGAGTATCGTGCAGGCCACTGCCGATGCTTATAAAACCGCTGATTCAACCGAGCGTGCACTGGAGCGTGTGCAACAGTCAAAAGCGGCAGGCAATTTTAAAAACGTGTATTACGGGTTAATTGACGGGACCTTCTTGCTCGATGACACCAACATTGACTTGCCTGACGACTACGATGCCCGCACACGCCCCTGGTATCAGCTGGCGGTTGATGAAGGGCAGCCGACTTACACTACCCCCTATATTGATGTAACCACTAATGAGCTTACTATTACTGCCGTAGTCCCAATGGAACGCAATGGTCGTTTAGTGGGTGTTGCCGGTGGCGACATGATGCTGGACGATATTTCCGCCATTATTAATGACATTGACTTCATGGGAATGGGACAGGCGTTTCTGGTCAGCGACAGCCGGAATATTCTGGTTCATCCGAACAATGACCGCATAGAAACTTCTCTGAATGACTACATAGACAGTTCGGTGTCATTTTCCTCTACTTTTAAAGAGTACCAGGTTGATGGTCAAGACAGCTTAGTGTCCTTCCATAAAATTAAAGGCATTCAAGGCGTTGACTGGTATTTAGGGGTCGTCATTGACCGCACGAAAGCTTATGCGAACGTATCGACGTTTGGTTGGACGGCTATTGTTTATTTAGTGCTGGGCATTGTCGCCGTTGTTGTCTCCATGAGCTGGCTATTGCGGCTGCTACTGAAACCATTAAACCGACTGAACGAAGCGGTAACCGATATTGCCCGCGGTGAAGGCGATTTAACGCAGCGATTGCCAGTGGAGTCTGATGACGAATTTGGCGTTGTCTCACAACGGATGAATGAGTTTATTGAGCGTATTCAAAATGCCTTACAAGAAGTGACAAACGCTGCGAAGCAGGTTGAGCAAAACATTCAGAGTATGACTAAGGCCAGCGACGATTCGATGCACATTGGTCATGAGCAAGCCAACAAAGCGAACTCTGTGGCTACGGCCATCAACGAGCTTGGCGCGAGTGCAACTGAAATTGCCGACAGTGCGGCGAACGCGTCTGCGCAGGCTAGCACCGGTAGTGAAAAAACCACTGCGGCTCAACAGGCGTTGCAACACAATCGTCAGCAAATTCAGCACTTGTCTGAACGAATGGACGCATCAGGGCAGGCGATTGGGAAACTTGACGAAGACACGCAAAACATTGGTCAGATTATTGAAGTGATTAAAGGCATTACCGAGCAAACAAATTTGCTGGCACTTAACGCCGCTATTGAAGCTGCACGAGCGGGTGAAGCGGGCAGAGGCTTCGCCGTTGTCGCGGACGAAGTTCGAAACCTGGCACAACGGACCTCAGACTCAGCGGCTGAAGTAGAGAACATGATTGAGAAAGTGCGGCAGGGCACTAAGTCAGCAGTCAGCGTCATTGAAGAAAGTCGTGAAATTAGTGACGCTTGTGTACAAAGTGCTGAGGAGTCTGCTGAGCACATGAGCGAAATTGATGCCATTATTTCGCAAATTGACGAGGTCAACCATTCGGTTGCGTCTGCAACAGAGCAGCAAACCTCAGTGATCCAAACCCTCGATAAAGACATTATGGATATCAGTAGTATGAACGAGCAAAGTGTTGCTAACCTGGATAATACCCAGCAAGCGTGTGGCGAGTTAAGCCGTGCATTTGAACGCTTGGAAGAATTGGTGACACAGTTTAAACTGAATTGATACATCTCAAATAACGGAGTTTTATATGAATAAGGCTTGGATGATTGGCGCAGTTGCGCTTATAGGTACGCCGGTACTGGCAACCGCTGAAGCTGCTCAAATGGAAAGAACGGAAGCGTCAGCGAATGCACAGGCTTATATTATTTCACCCCAAGACGGTGAAGTGGTTGGCAAAACCTTTAAAGTGAAATTTGGCTTGAACGGTATGGGAGTTGCTCCAGCGGGTGTTGATGTTAAACATACGGGGCATCACCATTTATTAATCGATAAAGACGAACTGCCGGCTATGGACAAACCTATGGGTGGTGACGTTATCCACTTTGGTGGCGGCCAAACAGAAACTATGGTGACTTTGGAGCCGGGCGAGCATACTTTGCAGCTTATCCTGGGTGACAAAAACCACGTACCACACGACCCTGCGGTAGTGTCTAAGAAAATTACCATTACCGTTAAAGACGACTAATCGAGTTCGAGCTCAAGTTGCAGTTGTTCACTGGGATCAGGTAATGCCGCACTGATCCCTAACAGCCTTACCCCTTTCCCTTTACCCCGTTGCCAGGCTTCGCTCAGCAACTCATAAAACAAACTGGGTGACACAAACTGAGTGCTTCTTGATACCGTCGTTTGAGTAAAGTCTGAGAACTTCAGTTTTAGCGTCTGGCTTCGTATGGGTTGTTCGCGCCAGTGTTTTACTTTCATGCGTTCACGAAGTTTTGGCAGTAAGTTTTCCTGAACGTAAGTTTGTGCGGTGGACTCTAGCTTCATGTCAGACGTTAATGTCTGCTCCACACCAACGCTTTTGCGGATACGTTCAGTAACTACTTCCCGCTTGTCGCGACCATGGCAGCGCTCAAACAAAACATAACCCGCTTTTTCGCCGAGTATCTCCTGAAGTTGTTGCAGTTCTATGCTTTGAATGTCCTTACCTGTCATTAAGCCATAGTTAGTAAGTACTTGCTGACTCTTAGGGCCAACGCCGGGTATTTGCTTGAGGTTGAGTTTGGCTATGTAGCCGAATACCTCATCAGGAGGCACCACAAACTGGCCATCTGGCTTGCGCTCTTCGCTGGCGATTTTAGCGACCATTTTTTGATTAGATATGCCTGCAGAACCAGTTATTCCTAGCGAACGAATACGCTCTCTGACGGCATTCATGGTTAGTGTCGCACTTCCCCGGTAGAGCTCGTTATGGGTCAGGTCGAGGTAGAATTCATCAATAGATGCGGGCTCTACTCGGTGAGTGACTTCATAAAGAACCTCCAGTACTTGGTTGGATAGTTCGCGGTAATAACTGCCGTCGGGTTTAACGAAGGTCAGTTGCGGGCAAAGTTTTCGTGCCTGACTGCCGGGCATGGCACTGCGAACGCCGTATTGACGTGCCAGGTAATTAGCTGTGGCAACCACACCGCGCTCGCCGCCGCCACCGACCGCAAAAGGCCGATTCTTAAGCTTTGGGTTACGCAATTCTTCCGCAGATGCGAAGAAAGCATCCAAGTCGAGAAGAGCAATTTTTCGGGCAATTTCAGCCAAGTGTTTATCCTTTGCGCATTTGTGGTTATAATCGCATCCACTAACTGGGCGTGCAAGAACACCAGCCATTTTAGGAGAAACCAGTGAAAGTTATGAATTCATTCTTTGTTAAAAGTGTTTTAGGTACTTTGTCTTTGTTGTTTACGCTGTCTGTAAGCGCAGCGTCAGTGCAAGACGACATGTCTCGTGAAGCTATCGCTGAGCGCATTAAGCCTATTGGTAAACATTATGTGGCTGGTGAGAGCAGTGCTGCGGAAGAAAGCAGTGGTCCTCGCTCTGGCGAGCAAGTTTACAATAAGTATTGTACAGCTTGTCACACGAGCGGTGTTATGGGCGCTCCAAAAATTAATAATGCAGCAGACTGGGAAGACCGTTTGGCGCAAGGTATGGATACCGTGTTGAAACACGCGGTAGAGGGTTATAATGCAATGCCTCCGAAAGGTACCTGTAGCGACTGCTCTGAAGAAGAAATTCAAGCCGCAATTGACTATATGGTTGAAGATATCTAAGCATTAGATACATTCTAAATGTTATAAAAGGCCGCATTAAGCGGCCTTTTTAACGTCAATTGACGTGATCCTCGTAGTATTTCTTCCCTTAATATTCAAATTTTTCCGCAAAATCTTTCCAAACGTCTGACCACTGTCTATACTACCTATCTGTTAAAAAAGTTAACATCTGTTGATTAAGTGTACTTGGCAGGGAGAGTCGTGCTTAAAGGTAAGCAGAAATGACAAAAGGAAAGGTAAGTAACGCGCAAATTCAGCAATTACAGACTGAAAATGAGCGCTTACAAAAGGTCGTTGATAGGCTTAAAGGCCTGACCCAAAAATACCGATCCGCTGAAGTGGTTCAAAAGGCGCTGTTCCGTATTTCGGAACTGGCGGCTTCTGCGCGCGAGATGGATAATTTCTACCGTTCCCTGCATGAAATTATTGGCGAGCTGATGTATGCGCGTAATTTCTACATCAGTTTGTATGACGCGAAAGACGAAACTGTCGACTTTGTTTACTTTGTCGATGAAGTGGACCAGGACACCCTGTTTGAACAAGTACCTATTGACCAGCTAAGCAAAGGTCTAACTGGTTATGTGCTAAGGAAAGGTCAGTCACTGCGCTGCCCGCCAGAGGTCTATCAGCGTTTAATTGAACAAGGTGAAATTGAAGGGCTCGGTGCGGAGCATAAAGACTGGCTGGGTGTACCGCTTAAACATGGTGAAGCCACCATCGGCATTATGGTTGTGCAAAGCTACAACGAAGACGTGCGTTATGACAGTGCGGACGAGGACTTGTTAATGTTCGTGTCTCAGCACGTTGTTAATGCGCTCGAACGTTTGAAGCAACGCGACTTAATGCAAAGTGAAATTGAGCATCAAACGGCTGAGCTACGCCATGTCAACGAAAGTCTGATGAGCGAAATTACCATTCGCGAACGCGCGGAGCAGCAGACCTCGGTACTTTTTGCCATTTCGGAGTTAACCAATACGTCAGACGACATGGGTGCGTTTTACCGGCAGCTGCACCGACAAATTGGTAAGCTTATTCATGCTGACAACTTCTATGTTGCGCTACTGTCTGACGATAAGAAATTTATTCACTTCCCTTACCACGTCGATGAAACCGGTAATAAAGCAGAGAAAAGGCGGGTGGGTAAAGGCTTAACCGAGTACGTCATTAAAAAGCGGGAACCTGCTTTTATTGATTCAGGCAAACGTCAGCAGTTGCTTAAAACCAATGAGATAGAGCTAGGTTTTGGCGGCATGAAACTCGCCAAGCAGTGGCTGGGCAGCCCGCTGATGATGAACGGCCAAGTGTTTGGTGTTATAGCGGTCCAAACCTACGATGGTGAGTTCTTGTACCAAAGTGATGACCTGGAGCTGCTGAACTTCGTATCGCAACATGTTGCGGTGGCGATTGACCGCAAGCGCTCAGCCGAAGAAATACAACGCGTAAACCAATTCCTTGAAAAGAAAGTCGCAGAGCGCACCGAAGAGCTAGTCTCGGAAATTGAACGACGCAAGAAAACCGAGTCAAACCTGTTCCACGCTGCGCACCATGACAACTTGACCGGGTTGCCGAATCGGATTTTATTTAATGAACGCTTAAAGCAAGCCGTTACGCATAAACGACGACACCCGGAGCATCATTTTGCGGTGTTGTTTGTCGACTTAGATCGCTTTAAAAACATCAACGATACCCTGGGCCACTCAGCGGGCGACGAATTCCTGTTGGAAGTCAGTAAGCGTATTGGTAGCTGTGTGAGAGATAACGACATGGTCGCTCGTTTAGGCGGAGATGAGTTCGTTATTCTGCTGGATACCATTACCTCTATTGAGGACGCAAAAGACGTTGCTAAACGCATCATTCAACAAATGAATGAACCATTCCAACTGAACGGACAAGAGCATTACTCGGGCGCAAGCATTGGTATTGCCGAGTGCCTTGAGAAAACAGACTCAGCAGAGCGGTTGCTGCGTGACGCCGATGCTGCTATGTACCAGGCTAAAGGCATGGGCCGTGGCCGCTATGTACTATTCGATGACAGTATGCACGAGTCTCTGGTGGATAGCGTCAGAAAAGAAACGGCGTTGCGACATGCGAAAGTTGAGCAAGACTTTGCGGTAAATTATCAGCCTATTATGCAACTCGATACAGGCGAGGTCAGAGGTATTGAAGCGCGTATTGAGTGGCAAGACCCGCGTTATTCATTCGACAGCAGTGAACTGCTACCGCTTGCAGAGCGCACCGGGCTTATTGTGAAGCTCGACCGTTATGCACTCAAAACCGCGTGTCAGTGGGTTGCGAACAAAGGTCTTCCGCAAGACGTTTTGCTGCATGTGAATTTGTCCGTGCGTCATTTGCTTAAAACAAGTCATTTGAACGAGCTGGTTAACATTGTTCTGGATAACGGTGTTAAACCAGAGCAGGTGGCGTTGGAGTTTGATGAAACCTCATTAGTGCAGGACGGTCGCCGTGTGCTGGCCAGCCTGAGACGTTTATCCGAGTTTGGCTTTACGTTGGCAATAGATAACTTTGGCAGCGGCTCAGGGCCATTACAGTTCTTATATAACTTCCCGTTCAGTATTTTAAAACTGGACCATCACTACATAGCACGCCTGGGTAGCAATTCGCGTGCGCAGGCCATGCTTAAACATATTGTGACGCTTTGCCACGAGCTTGATATTCAGGTTTATGCTGACGGCTTAGAAACCGAAGGTCAAAAGCAGGATGTCGAAGAACAGGGGGTTGCCATAGGCCAGGGCAGTTATATTAATGCTAACTATGAAGTGGAACTGAAAAAGGACGACGGCAGTAACTTTGTCTGCGCTTAAGACTTTTTCAGCGCACTTTTAAGCATTGCCAGTCCCTGACTTCTTTGCTCTTCCCGTTCTTCATCTGTTTTCTGCTTGCGGTGTTCCCACTCTAAGTCATCCTGAGGCAGTTCTAACAAGAACCGACTGGGCTGTGGTTCAAGTTTCTCCCCAAACTGACGGCGTTCTTTGGCCATAGTGAAAACTAACTTATGCTGTGCTCGTGTTATGCCCACGTAAGCAAGCCGACGCTCTTCTTCAATATTGTTTTCATCAATACTGCTTTGATGCGGCAGTAAGCCTTCTTCCATGCCCACCAAAAACACGTAAGGAAACTCCAGTCCTTTGGACGCATGCAGGGTCATTAACTGTACCTGCTCAAACTGCTCGTCGTCTTCGTTACGGGACATCATATCGCGCAGAGACAAACGACTGACCACCTGATCGAGTGACATTGGCTCATGTTCGGCATCGCCTTTTAGCATATCGGATACCCAGCGATGCAGCTCATAGACGTTTTTAACGCGCATCTCAGCGGCTTTGGCGCTGGGGCTTTGCTCAAACAACCAGTCCTCGTAGCCGATATCGCTCAGCAGTTGCCGTACGGCATCTCCCGCACTTTCCTGATGATCAGCCTGACGGGCGAGGGTATCTATCATATTACGGAACACGTCTACATGCTGAAAAATACCGGTGCTGAGCTGCGTTTTTAAATGCGGTGACTGGCAGGCTTCAAATAAGCTGCAGCCTAACTCTTGCGATAAACGACCAATGCGCTCCACGGTTTGGGGACCAATGCCGCGTCGAGGGGTGTTAATAATACGCAGAAAGGCGGTGTCGTCGGTTGGATTCACCAACAACCGCAGGTAGGCCATAATGTCTTTCACTTCCGCCCGGGCAAAGAACGACTGACCACCGGTAATTTTATACGGAATGCGGTTGTTCATCAGGGCCTTCTCAAACAAGCGAGACTGATGGTTACCCCGGTATAAAATGGCAAAATGGTGATACGGCGTTTTACGTAAAAAACGGTGCTTCACAATCTCGGCCACCACACGCTCTGCTTCGTGCTCTTCATTTCGGCCAAAGATAACACTCAGCGGCTCGCCGTATTCCATCTCAGAAAACAACTTTTTCTCAAAGACGTGTGGGTTATTTTCAATAAGAATGTTGGCTGCCTTCAGAATGCGTCCGTGGGACCGATAATTCTGTTCCAGTTTCACCACTTCCAGCTGCGGAAAGTCCTGTTTTAATAGTGCCAGGTTCTTTGGCTGCGCTCCCCGCCAAGAATAAATGGACTGGTCGTCGTCACCCACTACGGTAAAACCGGCACGCTCGCCCACCAGTAATTTAACCAGCTGGTACTGACTGGTGTTGGTATCCTGATACTCGTCCACCAATAGGTACTGAAACTTTTTCTGCCAGCGCGCGCGGGCGTTTTCGTTGGTCGCCAGCAATAAGGTCGGCAGACGAATAAGGTCATCAAAGTCGACGGCATTACAGGCGCTCAGGTTATTTTGGTATTGCTGATAAACCTGAGCAAAGGCATTTTCCTGATCGTTCCCAGCTTTCTGCAAAGCCTGCTCGGGCGAGAGCATGGCGTTCTTCCAGTGTCCTATCTGATGCTGACAGGCTTGAATCAGCGCTTTATCGCCCTCAAATACATCTTCAGTCAGGGCGTTAAGCAGGGCGTAGGTGTCCTGGTCGTCAAACAATGAAAAACCGGGCTTAAACCCCAGAGTGCTGAGCTCGCGCCGAATAATATTCAGCCCCAGAGTATGAAAGGTACACACGGTTAAACCGCGCAGCTGCGCTTTCGGCAAGGTTTGCGCAATACGCTCTTTCATTTCTTTGGCGGCTTTATTGGTAAAAGTCACCGCGCCAATTTGGCGTGCCGTGTAAATTTGCTGACGAATAAGGTAGGCAATTTTCTCGGTAATAACACGAGTTTTACCGCTACCGGCACCGGCCAGTACCAATAAAGGTCCTTGAGTATAATGTACAGCCTGGTTCTGGCGATCGTTCAGCATGGGCGCCGCGGAGTTCCTGATTCGTGAAAAAGCCGATAAGAAGCTCGGATTTTACCTGAATCTCCTGCTAAGCTAAATGAATAAGCAACGATTTACACAAAGAGAGATTTATGGACAACAAAACAATAGAGAATATTGCTCGCCAAATTAACGACAGTATGCCAGCCGGTGTTAAAGAACTGGCCGGTAATATGGAGCAACGTGTTAAACAAACACTGCAGTCACAGCTGTCTAAACTCGATTTAGTGACCCGCGAAGAGCTGGACGTACAGCAGCAAATGTTACTGCGCCTGCGTGAGCGCGTTGAGCTGTTAGAAAAAGAACTGGAAGCGACCAAAAACCAAAACAAGGACTAAGTCAGACGTATGATCCAATGGATTAGTGGAAAAGTTGTCGAGAATTACCGTTGGAGTGCTGGTGTTTTCAGTTTGAGAATTGTGGCCGAGCCGTTTGATTTTAAGGCGGGACAGTTTGTCCGTTTAGGCCTGAATGTGGGTGGCGAGCAGCTATTGCGTGCCTACTCACTGGCCAGTGCGCCGGGCGAAGCCATACTGGATTTTGTCATAGCCGAAGTGGAAGGCGGCGAGGTCAGCACCAAGCTAGCTCAGTTGCAGCCGGGCGACAGTGTCGACATCACCCAGCCCGCCGGTGGCTTTTTTACACTGGACGAAGTGCCGGACGGCGACAGCTTGTGGATGCTTTCTACGGGAACCGGCATTGGCCCGTTTATTTCTATGCTAAGAACCGAAAAGCCGTGGGAACGATTCAAACGCATTAATCTGGTACACGGTGTTCGTGTGGCAGAAGACCTGGTTTATCAGGGACAAATAGAGCAGTGGCAACAAGAATACCCCGGCCAGTTGGGCTATCAGCCGGTTATAACCCGTGAAAACATTCCGGGGGCTTTTTCTGCTCGCATTCCTGAACTGATTGGTTCAGGTCAATTAAGCGATGCACTCGGCACACCGCTAGATAGCCGCGCACAAGTCATGCTCTGTGGTAACCCCGACATGATAAAAGAGTCACGCGCCGCGCTGGCTGAGTTAGGGCTTGCCAAAAACACCCGCCGTAAGCCCGGTAATGTGACCTCTGAGAACTATTGGTAAAGCTTAGTCTTCGTTATATTCCAAAAAATAGCAGATCAATAGCTGCGGTGATTCTATCTCTGTCGTGGGATAAGTCGTCGACCACGTGAGTAAGCTGAGTTCTTGAAATACTGGCCATATCTTGTGTCATCAATGCGAATGTCTTTCCCTCAACGGTAACATCCGGGTTCAGCTTGGTTAGTTGAAAGGATTCAGCCAGCGCAGCGGGTATCAAAGGTATCACTAAGGTTGTCGATAAGGCTGACAGCAGGTCACTCTGCACATCAATAAGATAGGGGTAGGTTGTGCGTGTCGCTGTATTGTTATTAGCGTAGACGGTGAATTGAGCCATCAGAATTTTCGCACGCTCTCGCTGAATGTTCCGTTGCGCTCTACAAATTGGTTATACGCTTCCATTGCGTCAGAGTTTTCCTTCAGCCAATGCGCTTGTTCTTTCAAACGAATTTGTTCCTTCAATGCAGATTCAAGTGTCGCCGATAAATTGATATCAAGCGACTTTGCTTTTGCTAGAAGTTCAGCGTTAATACTGACATTTGTCGGCTTCTTTGAAGCAGATGAGGTTGTGTAAGCAGCCATTTTATCACCTGTTATTAAAAATGCGTAATTCATGCGCATTAACCATGCGCATGAATTATAGCAGAGTTAATTTCAGATGGTTAACCCTTTCTCCTTGAGGTTTCACACAAGGCTAGTGATAAAACGACACTGATTAATTCAGATCGAACTGTGTTGTCGCTATTTCTTCCAGCTTGTCATAAGGGATGTAACCGGGCGTTACCTGCTGACCAATGATAATGGTCGGTGTGCCGCGAAAGCCCAAGTCGCGAAACGCCGACATATTTTTGCGAATAACCGCTTCGCTTTCGCTGGACGGTGACAAAAAGGCCTCGGTACCCGTGACTTGCGCAACGCTTTGCAGTGAATCGGCGGTGTGCATGCCTGACTTTTTCATCATTAAGTTGTGGGCTTCAAAGAATGCCTTAGGGTCATTGCGCCACAGATTCAGCCCATAAAGTGCGGAATTGGTTTTGAGCCCATCAACCTGTTGTTGGCGTAAAGGCACAAAAATGTTCACAACCTGAATAGACGGGTATTCCTCAACCAGCTTATGCAGGCCGGGCTCTAACTTTTTGCAAAACGGACAGTTGTAATCGGTAAACACAATTATTTTATGCGGCGCATCTTGGTCACCTAAAATTGGATGTGCCGCCGACTGATACAGCCACTCCTGATGGTTAGCGAAGGCGTTTTTTTGCTCACTTTGCTGTTCTAAAAAGCGCTGTAAGCCTCGGTGAATGTTTGGAATTAGCTGCGGGTTTTCACGCAATAGCTGTTCGACTTTCTCCAAGTCTTCTTCTTGTTGTGGGTTTAAATCTTGCGCAAATACGTTGCTGCTAAAGATAAAAGCAACGATGAAAAACGTTTTATAGATAAAATTCATACAACTTTCCTACTTAAAAATGAGTTACTTCAAAAAAACTGGTGAAACCAAAGGCGAATAAACAAACCCGGAGGCGTTGTGACTCCGGTTGTCGCTGAAACAATGTCACCGTTTTCAATAATGATGATGGTTGGCGTGGCAGATACCTGCCAGCCGTTTGATACGCGGTTGAGGTTGTCGTTAACAATAGGAAATTCATACCCTTTCGCCTGCGCGTAGCGCGTGAGTTTGTCGTTGTCGCCGGAGCGCAATGCCACGCTAATGGTCGGGTAGTGGTTGCCAATGTAATCAACCGTCGGCGAGACCGCCGGGCAAACAGGGCACCAGGTTGCCCAGAAATACAGCACAACCGGGCTGTCCTTGCTCATCTCGCGTAAGTTGTATTGCTCGCCGTTTATGTCCGTTAGTGACGACAGTTCCGCCGGAACAGACTCCGGCACGTCACTATTACGAAAGGCATCGACCACGAACGCCACTGCCGAGAACAGCACAATATAAAGCGCTGCGGTTCGTATCCGCTTTGCCCACGACGGTTTCGCTTTGTTATTGCTCACGAGCATCCTCCAGCGCGTCCATGACTTTGTCTTTACTGAGCACTACGGGCAGCGTTATGCCGTCAGGAACGCCGGGTCCGTAGACTTTGTTAAAGGGCACACCAAAGGTATTGTTGGCCTTTAAGTATTGCGTGATGCTCTCGTTGGCTTTGGTCCAGTCGCCGCGCAGGCGGGTGACATGTTCCTGACCTAAGGCTGTAAATACCGGGTCTTGCAGTAATACGCCGACTTTATTGGCCTGGCAGGTCACACACCAGTCTGCGGTCACATCCACAAACACGGTTTGGCCACTGGCAACGGCTTCATCAATACGCTGCTGGGTTAGTGGCTGCCATTGGTGGTCCTGCGGTAGTTTGTTGACCCAACGGTCCGCGGTAAGGATCAATGTTGTACCGACAACGGCGGCTAATACCAAAAAACCACCTATGGATAAAAACAGCGCTTTGCGGCCATGCACTTTACCAATAATCACCAATGTCAGAACCGACAAACCGACGGTTAGCGCCAGGAATAACTCGTTGCTGATAAAGTTTTTCAGCAAGGTCGTCAGCCAGACCGTGGTTGCCAGCATCATAATGGCGAAAACGGGTTTTACCCATTGCATCCAGCGACCGGGTTTTGGCAGTAACTTGGCAGCTTTCGGAAACACGGCTATGAGTAACCAGGGCAGCGCCATACCAACCCCAAGCGCGGCAAAAATCAGCAGAATAACCGATGACTCAGCAGCTAATGCAAAGGCCACTGCGGTGCCTAAAAAAGGCGCTGTACAAGGTGTAGCCAAAACCGTGGCCAGCATGCCTTGCAGGAAGTGCCCTTTGTAGCTGTCATCGCCGGCGGTTGCGGCACTGGTACTCAAAGAAGACGGCAATTTAAACTCAAAGGCGCCCATTAAGTTCAGGGCAAATACCCAGGTAATAGCGACTAATGCGGCAATGAAGTAAGGGTTCTGAAATTGAATACCCCAGCCAACAGAACCGCCCGACCAGCGCAGAGCCATAAGCCCCAGGGCAATGATCAGAAACGAGCTGACAATACCCAGTGACGACGCAAGAAATTGCCGACGCACGACCCGGGGTTGTTGCGCCCCAGACAGCATGAGGCTTTGAACTTTCAGGCCCAGTACCGGCAACACGCAGGGCATAATGTTCAAAATAAGCCCACCCGCTAACGCCATCAATAAAATGGCCCACAGCGGAGGTGCGTTATTTGCAATAGTGCCTGCGGTTAGCTGAACGTTATATTCAGCGGCAAACTTTTCATCACTGACCGTAGTGATGAGTTCAGCGCCGCTAAGGTCCGGTAGTTCCAGCCAGTGGCTAACCTCAATATTCGCCGTGAGCGTATTTCCTTCCACCTGAATATTCGGTGATGAAAACTCTGCGTCGGCCAGAGCTTCGTTGTTGCTGTGTATAAACAGTTGAGGTTCTTGCCAGCCGCTGTCACGCTCTATGGTCAGTTGAATGCGCTGGTTGGCGTTGGACCAAATAGCCTGCTTGACGTTATTGCTGTCGTATTCACGAGGCACCTTGCCCATGGCCTGGTTAAAGGCAAAGGCACGATCACTGTCGACGGTCAGGGTGTCCAGATCAACTTGCAAGTCAATTGGGTAGTCCGTTAACACACAAACGGTGGTACAGGATGACATAGTCAGTGTACCGCTAATGTGTGCCTGTCGGGCATCCGGGCTTAGCTGGATCATTAATGGAAAGGCCAACGACCCCTGATACCCCACGGTATCGATACCCTGAATGCTGTAGCGGGAGGGCACCGCCCAGCGCCACTCAATATCGTCAATATTGGATGACTCAGACCAGTCAAAGGTTGGCGGTATGCCGCCTTCCCCCGGCGAGCGCCAGTAGGTTTTCCAGCCCTCATCCAGCTCAACATGCAGCAGGGCGGGTAGTAGGTTGCGCTCAGCCTCATAGTGGCCGGTCAGTTCCAACTTCACCGATACCGGCGGATGGTCTTCATGACTCAACCAACCGGTAGACGGCGTTTCCGCGAAGCTTTGCGTGCTGTAAAGCAGCAACGCAACAATAAGCGATAGCAGCCAAAACGGTAAAATTTTATTCATACATTACTCCTGAAGTTAGTATTCCAACGATGAAAACCCGTTGGAAGCGCTACTCCATAAAACAACAAAATACGGCGTGGGGTCGCCTTTTACAGGGAAAGAGAAAAAGTGGTGGGGCTACCTGCTTTTGAGCTGTAGCTTTCAACACCAAAGTTAAAAGAATAAAGAAAGACAGTGCCGCGTAGGTTATGTCGGACTGAAATTGCTGTAATAAATGCGCCGTTTTGTCACAGTCGGCCTTGGCATTTTCGTGTTTTGTGCCTGAGTCCGCATGGCTTCCCACTATCTGTTCAGCCGCTGGCGCGCCCTGATGCTTAGGGCAGCCTTCCAGCCAACCAAGGTTTTGTCCCCAACACAGCGCAAACACCAGTAATAGCAATGGTGCTATATACCGACCTTTTCGACACTGTTGATTCAGTTGGTGGAACATGTTGTTGGTGACCTTTGGTTATTCGGTTTGTTCTTAATTAGGGCAAGATGATGACAGAAGTGGGGGTAAAATCAAGAGAGGAAAGGCGCGATGTCGGTCAACGCTTGGCGGTCTTGGCTTACAGACAGCAACGCAGCTTGTACTTATAGTAACGCCGTTGTTTAGTCAGGGAGAGACACATGGCGTTAGCGCGAGTCTATACGAGGGCACTGATAGGTATTCATGCGCCGGAAATTCGGGTTGAAGTGGATCTTGCCCGGGGGATGCCTGGGTTTACTATGGTTGGCATGCCTGCAACCACGGTTAAGGAGGCGCGCGATCGGGTCAAAACCGCATTAATGAACGCAGGGTTTGAATACCCTCCTGCCACACGTATTACGGTGAATTTGGCTCCTGCCGATATACCGAAAACCGGGGCTCGCTATGACTTAGCCATTGCCGTGGGTATATTGGCTGCGTCAGGTCAAATACCCGATACCATTTTAGAGCAGGCGGAGTTTTATGGAGAGCTAGCTTTAACCGGTGAACTGCGAGCTGTGAACGGACTCATTCCTGCTTTGTTAGCCTGTCGTGAGAAAAAGCGACAGGCGTTTGTGCCAATTGCTAATCAGCAGGAAGCGGGATTAGTTCGTGAGCAAAAAAGTTGGTTAGCTGCTGACTTGGTCAGTGTGTACGAACATTTACATGAACATCAGCCGCTTCGAGAGTCCAAGCCAGTCGACTGGGCGTGCCAGGCGGAAAGTGATGAAGGCGATTTAGCCGATGTAGTCGGGCAGGAGCAGGCAAAACGGGCTTTGTTATTGTCCGCTGCGGGTAAGCACCATTTGTTATTTGTGGGTCCGCCAGGCACGGGCAAAACCATGCTGGCGCAGCGCTTGAGTGGCCTATTGCCGTCATTGACTGAGAAAGAGGCGATGGAAATAGCCGCGGTTAAATCGGTGTCTTTTGACTACCACGGGACAGAGGCATTAACTCAGCGTGAAGTGAGAAGCCCACACCATACGTGCACTGCGGCTGCTTTAGTGGGTGGGGGTACCGGTAATTCTGTTCGCCCCGGAGAAATATCATTAGCGAATCGGTCGCTGCTTTTCCTTGACGAATTACCCGAGTTTAGCCGGCACGTATTGGATTGTCTGCGCGAACCATTGGAAAGCGGTGAAATTACGATTAGTCGTGCGGGTCATAACGTTAAATTCCCCGCAAACTTCCAACTTGTTTGCGCATTGAACCCTTCCCCCTGTGGTCAGTTCGACGGCTCGTTAGCTAATTGCCGCTCTACACCCGACCAAATTCTCAAATACCTAAATAAGCTGTCGGGTCCATTGTTAGATCGTATCGACATTCAGGTGGCGGTACCCCGCGAAACATCGAGCCTGCGGTTAGATGGAACTCAGGTTACGGGAGAGACTAGCGAACAAATGAAGCAACGGGTTATTGCAGCAAGGCAGCAGCAATATCGACGCCAGGGATGTCTTAACAGCGAGCTAAAAGCAAGCGAAGTTGTGTCTCATTGTATGCTAACTGACGCTGACCACGAGTTTCTTATCACTGCGATTGAAAAACTAAAACTGTCGCACCGGGCGTATCACCGAACATTGCGGTTGGCACGCAGTATTGCCGATCTGGATAATCAGAAAAAGGTGCAAAAACCTCATTTAGCCGAAGCGATGGGCTATAGAGCATTGGATCAGCTAATTGATCAAGTGCGTTCGTTATGAGCACCCAAAATGGCGCCCCATTCGAACAGTTCCTGTAGCGCTTGCTGTGCGTGGTGATGGAAGCTGGTATCAGCGTTTATACCAAGCTGCATGGCCAATTGCTCGATGGCATCCTGCCCTGAACTAATGTCTTTTTGCTGTAATTGCTGCCAAAGCAGACCAAATATGGGGGTCATGAGACGAAAACCGATGCTCAGATCAGGCTTACGATAAACCAGTACCAGTGTATCCTTTTTTTCCTGCAAAGTGGGCTGCCGTTCAATACTGATCTCATGCACCGGGTATTCGTAACTTAACAGCCAGGCGGCGTCGGATAACACCGGTTTACCATTAACAAGGTCATCGCTAAGCTGTTGTCGCACCGCTAAGGTATCTTGTGGAATGTTGTCTAGTGCCAACTCTACCCATTCGTAATGCATCAGTTCGAGCAGAAAGTCGGGCTCGGTGGTGGTAACTGCGTCACTTTCTCTTAGAAAAGACAAAAACTCGGCGGCAATCTCATTAAAATAAGGGGACTGGCTGCGGTGGTGAATTAGAAACTGGCGCACAGCATGCTGCCACCAATCACTACTCATAATTGAGCATGCGACTGGAAAAGCGGACCGGGTAAAATTGATGAGATTATTAAAAACCAGTTCCTGGTACACGCTCATCCGTCGTGGTTCAATACCAAGCGTGTTATGGTCACTTGGGTTTCTGACCGCGGCAGTAAACTGTTGCTGGATATTACGAAACGATGGCATGCTGCGTTGCCTGCGTCTTGCGAATAGTTGCAAGTTCGTTGCTAAGCGTATCAAGCGATGGAATATTAAAATCGCGCTCAAGCAACGTCGGATGACATCCAGCGTATTGATAACTGGTCTTTAATAATTGCCAGACCGGATCGATAACATCGGCGCCATGGGTATCTATAATTAAATCCGCTTGCTGCTGATAGTGTCCGGCAATATGCATATAGCGTATCCGTTCAGCGGGCAGTCCAGTAATAAACTGAACCGGGTCATAGCGATGGTTGATGCTGTTAACATACACATTGTTTACGTCTAGCAACAAATCACAGTCGGCTTCAGCCAATACCGCATTAATAAACTCAAGCTCGTTCATATCTCCGTCGGGCATCGCATAAAAAGAGACATTTTCAAGCACCAAAGGGCGTTCCAATACGTCGCTGACGGTGCGGATACGCTCGCTCACGTGTCCGATTGCATCGGCTGTAAACGGGATTGGCATAAGGTCGTACAAATGCCCCTCGTCCGAACAGTAGCTTAAGTGTTCGGAATACAGTTCTATGTCGTAATCATCCAGAAAGGCTTTCAGGCGCCTCAAAAAAGGAAGATCGAGCGGCGCGAAACCGCCGATAGATAACGATAGGCCATGCGTAGTGAACGGCACGCGCTCACGTAGCGCCCTTAATTGGTGTTGTAAGCGCGGTCCACTGTTCATCCAGTTTTCGGGCGCAATCTCGAGAAAGTCGAAGGGGAACTGATCACACTGGATCAGCTCCTGATACATCGAACGACGATAGCCTAAACCAACAGTATCGCTGTTAAGCGGCACCGCACTTGCCTTCTTTGGACTTCTCTTTTGCTTCTTTGGCTTTATCTGACATTTTTTCTTTTGCTTTGTCAGACATCATGGCTTCACCGCACTTACCTTCGCCGCATTTTCCTTCTTTGGCTTTTTCCGCCATTTTTTCTTTTGCTTTGTCGGACATCATGGCTTCACCGCACTTGCCTTCGCCACACTTACCCTCTTGCTGTGCGGTAAACGCATAGCCGGAGGTTAACTCTGTGGAAGCAAAAGGATTTTCCGCACTGGTTGCGGGTAAGGATGCACCCAGCGCCATAGCAGCGCCCACAGATGCAATTAGGGTTTTATTTGCGTAACTCATGTTGTTAATTCCTCTTTGGCAATAGCTACAATGGCTATTCACTCAATTAGCTTAGCAAATAGCAGCGTGCTTGACCTAATTGTTTGCGTAAAATTTTTGCAAATGTGTCACGAATTTTTCTAGTTCGGCGCGTTCGACATCCATATGTGTTACTAATCGCAGCGTCTTGCCGGCCGGCACAATGATATTTTCTGCGGCCATATAGCGTTGTAATGAAGCGCCGACTTCTGCAGAGGGCAAATCAAGATAAACCATGTTGGTTTGCACCGGGCGCACCGAAAAGTCGTGAGCCTGGCCAATTTCCGCGAGAGCTGCCGCAAGCCAGGCAGCATTATCATGGTCAACCTTAATACGTTCAATGTGATTATCCAGCGCATGGTCAATAGCAGCTGCGATAACGCCCGCCTGACGCATACCGCCGCCCAACATTTTGCGCCAGCGTCTTGCCTTGGCTATCAATGCGTTAGAACCTACCAGTAGCGACCCAACTGGTGCACCAAGACCTTTAGAACAACAGATTGAGACACTATCGAATGGCGCAGCAAGTTCACTAAAGCTACGATCGGACGCTACCACCGCGTTAACCAATCGAGCGCCGTCTAAGTGCATCGACAAGCCATGTTGATCAGCGATGCGGCGCGCCTTATTTAAGTAATCCTGGTCGATGACCTGACCGGCATGGGTATTCTCAAATGCCAATAACCGCGTGATTGGAAAGTGCGGGTCGTCGGGTTTGATGCGACTAACTAATAAGTCTAGATCCAGCGTTCCCGTTGCCTGTACTTCCAGTGGTTGCGGCACGATACCGCCGACAACGGCAGCGCCGCCGCCCTCATAGCGATAAGTATGGTACTCCTGACCAACAATATATTCTTCGCCGTTACGGCAGTGTGCCAGCAAACCACATAAGTTACTTTGTGTTCCCGAGGCGCAGAGTAACGCGGATTCTTTGCCCAGCATTTCAGCAACCCGTTGTTCGAGTGCATTGATAGACGGATCTTCTCCATAGACATCGTCACCAACCGGGGCATTGGCCATAGCCTCCCGCATTGCGGATGTCGGCTGGGTTACGGTATCACTGCGTAAATCGAGGCGCTTCACTCTGTCTCTCCATTAGTCTATTCGTTATAACCTCAAGCAAAGCATTCTAAGCCTGTGGTTGTTATGCAAGCCAAGTATAGGGATAATGAGCACAATTCAAACAGACACTCAATAAAAAAGCGACCGCATATGAAAGTTTTCGATAACGTTTTGGAAATGATTGGCAACACGCCACTAGTGCGTGTGAATAATTTAGACACCGGCCCGTGTGAGTTGTATTTAAAATTAGAGCTACAAAACCCGGGTGGCTCGATAAAAGATCGTATCGCGGTGGAGATGATAAACGCTGCTGAGCGCGACGGTAAATTAAAAGCCGGCGATACCATCATCGAAGCGACGGCTGGCAATACCGGACTTGGGTTGGCGCTGGTAGCGGCCAGCAAAGGTTATCCGTTAAAAATTGTGATGCCCGACAAAATGAGCCAGGAGAAAGTCAACAATCTGCGCGCGATGGGCGCCGAAGTCGTGCAAACGCGCTCTGACGTGCAAAAAGGCCACCCAGAATATTATCAGGACATGGCAGCGCGCATGGCGGAAGAAAACGGTTACTACTATGTGAACCAGTTTGAGAACCCGGCAAACGTCGATGCTCATTATAAAACCACCGGTCCTGAAATTTGGCAGCAAATGGATGGCAAGTTAGACGCCTTTGTTTGTGGTGTCGGCTCGGGCGGCACGTTGACTGGCATTGGCCGTTATTTGCGTGAGCAAAACAGCAATGTTGATCTGGTACTGGCTGACCCGGAAGGCTCTATTCTGGAGCCGCTTGTGAACCGCAACGAAGACGTGGAAGCTGGCAGCTGGCTGGCAGAAGGCATCGGTGAAGACTTTGTACCGAAAATTTGTGACATCAAATTGGCGAACACGGCATTTGCTATATCGGACAAAGAAGGTCTGACAACCGCGCGTAAATTACTGGAAAAAGAAGGCGTTATGGTGGGCTCTTCAAGTGGTTACTTAATAGCCGCAGCGCTGCGCTATTGCCAACAACAAACCGAACCTAAACGCGTTGTAACGCTAGCTTGCGATACGGGTAACCGATACTTGTCCAAGCTGTTCAACGACGATTGGATGCGTTCTCAAAACTTACTGTAACCCTTGCTGTAAATTAAGGAACCTGAATCATGGCAAATGAAAAAACAATGAAATTCGCGACGCGCGCCATTCATGGCGGGCAGTCTCCTGAGCCGGTAACAGGCGCGGTTATGCCGCCAATTTTCACCAGCTCAACTTACGCACAGGAAAGCCCGGGTCAGCACAAAGGTTTTGAATATTCGCGTTCACATAACCCAACGCGCTTCGCGTGGGAGCGTTCTGTTGCCTCTTTGGAAGGTGGCAAGCAAGGTCTGGCTTTTGCTTCAGGTATGGCAGCAACCTCAACCATTCTGGAGTTATTAGACAGCGGCGATCACATCGTTGCAATGGACGACTTGTACGGCGGCAGCTTCCGCTTATTCGACAAAGTGCGTGGACGCTCTGCTGGTCTGAAGTTCTCTTATGTCGATTTATCTGACTTAAGCGCAGTGGAAGCCAGCATTCAGGACAACACCCGCATGATTTGGGTGGAAACGCCAAGCAACCCGATGCTGAAGTTGGTTGATATTGAAGCCATCGTTAAACTGGCGAAGAAAAAGAACCCGGACATTATTGTGGTGGTGGACAACACCTTCGCTACGCCATTTAACCAGCGTCCGCTGGAAATGGGCGCAGATATGGTGATGCATTCGGCCACCAAATACCTTAACGGTCACTCTGATATGGTCGGCGGTATTGCGGTTGTTGGCGACAATGACGACCTGGTTGAGCGTATGCTGTTCTTGCAGAACTCAGCAGGTGCTATTGCCGGTCCGTTTGACTCGTACCTAGCACTGCGCGGCGTGAAAACGCTGGCCTTGCGTATGCGTCACCACAACGAAGCGGCAATGGAACTGGCCAAATGGCTTGAACAACATCCGAAAGTGGAAAAAGTCATTTATCCGGGGCTTGAAAGCCACCCGCAGCACGAGCTGGCTAAAAAGCAAATGCAGGGCTTTGGCGGCATGATTTCTATTTTGCTGAAAGGCGATTTAGAAGCGGCGCGCAAATTCCTGGAGTCGGTAGAAGTGTTCGCATTAGCAGAGAGCTTAGGTGGCGTTGAGTCGCTTATTGAACACCCGGCTATTATGACGCATGCGTCAGTGCCGAAAGAAAACCGCGAGAAGTTAGGCATTTTAGATAACTTTGTTCGCGTATCGGTTGGTATTGAAGATCTGGATGATCTGAAAGCCGATTTAGACAAGGCGCTCAACGCATTTTAATCGCCACGAACGATTAAAAGCATAACTTTTAATAAATAAAACCGGCTCTCGAGCCGGTTTTTTGCGTTTTAATTCAACAATTTATACAAAATTTTACACTTTCGTCATAATTCAGTAGAGTTATCTCAGCCGGAAAAACATCGGCGATAAATAAGAAAAAACGCAAAAAGCGTTACATACACAACGAGAAGGAAAGACTTATGCTATTGAGCCTAATGGTACTCCAGGGACTCGTAGCCGCATTGTTGTTTTACGTATTAGTGGGCCAACACCAGAAGAAGCCTTTGTGGAATTTACTTGCCGTGCTTACCGCCGGTTTTATTCCACCATTAAATTGGGCGCTACTGGTATTGTCGATTGGTGTCAGAATGTGGCGCCGGTCTCCCGATACAGTTGCGGCGGCAAAACTCAGTCACTAACCGGTAAGGCAAGTTAGCAGTATGTCAGACACTACCAACGTACGACCTTTTCATTTAGCCATTCCTGTTAGTTCGTTGGACAATGCCCGAGCGTTTTATGGCGATGTGCTTGGGCTTCTACAGGGTCGCAGCAGCGACGACTGGATAGACTGGAACTTCTTCGGTCACCAATTTGTCACTCACGTAGCACCCGACGTTGCAGGCATGAAAAACCATAGCGGCGTTGACGGTCATTCAGTTCCCGTTCCTCACTTTGGCGTGGTACTATTGCGCAACGACTGGGAAGCATTGGCTGAGCGGGTTAAAGCTGCGGGTATCGAGTTTGTTATTGAACCTTATATTCGTTTTAAAGGTAAACCCGGTGAGCAGGGTACTATGTTCTTCTACGATTACTGCGGTAATGCGCTGGAGTTCAAAACCTTCAACGACGACAGCCAAATCTTCGCAACCTAAACGCTTCAGCGACCGCACTTTCGGAGTTTCAACGTGAGTCAACTTAATACGTTCCAACGTATTCGCGAGCTGCCTCGTGATCAGCAAATTGTTCTGGCGCTTTATTTGTGCGAACGCATGGTGCCTAATTACGACTTCTTTCACCAGCTAACTGGCTTTGGGGACAGTAAACCGCTGCACGGCTCGCTCAATGCGTGTTGGGACTGGGTAGTAAATCCGAAGAAAACCAAAGTGAATTTTGCCCGTTGGCAGGAAAAGGTCGACGAACAAACCCCGAGCGAGCATGGGCATGACATGTTGGGCGTGTACCCAGCGATGGACGCCTGCACGGCAATAAGTACCTTACTCCAGGGCTTACTGGACGATAACGCAGCCAATTTGCTGGACGTTGCAAAAATATCCCAGGCGAGTGTGGCGAAATTTATCGAGCTGAACGACGCTGAAGATATTGGCACTGAGCATTTAAAAGAGCACGTCGATAATCACGAGCTGATGGAGTACGAAATTGCCATTCAGCAGGCCATGCTCAATTTTCTGGAACAACAGCCTGCAGTAAACAGCGCGCTAGTGAAACAGCTGAAAATGATGCTCAGTGACGAGGGCGTGTCTAATCTTGGTCTTGCTTTGGACGCTGAAGAATAGACAACCAGGCGAAAATACCAAACGCAAGAATTTGCCAGCTGTCGCCTTTTTTCCAGGGTAAATGCTGCTTCATAGTGCCAACGAAAACGCCCAGAAGCAGCAAGTGCATAATCACCAGAACTGCCAGCAACACACTTAAAAGCCCTATGGACTGACTGCTCAGCTCACCAGTAGCGCCGCCTAAAATAGCAAACAAGCCTAGCCAAATTACGGCAAACACGACTTTGCCGGCAATAATGATAACTTTCATTCGATGTCCTTTGTCAGTAAACGAAAACACACTTGCCCATGTGTCTTCTCTTTTAAAAGCTGCCAACCTGCGGGCAATGCCAAGTTATAGTCTTTTTCAGTTTCCAAATACACCTGATTGTCGGGTGCCAACCATGAATGCTCATTGAGCAGAGTTATAGCTGACGTAGCGAGCCCCTGACGAAATGGTGGATCAATAAACACAATGTCATAGCGGCTGTCGCTGGGCTTTTTCAGCCAATCGAGAGCATTCGCAGTAACGACTTCCATACCCTTAGTGTGCAACAGTGACACATTGTCTTGTAATTGTTTGCTGACTTTATTCTCAGCCTCGATAAGCGTGATCTGAGCCGCCCCCCGTGACGCCGCTTCAAACCCTAAGCTGCCACTGCCGGCAAATAAATCCAATACCTTAGCGTCGGCAATATCCCACTGCAGCCAGTTAAACAGGGTTTCACGCACACGGTCCGTGGTCGGCCTTAATCCGGGACTGTCGGCTATGGGCAAGCGTCGCCCGCGCCATTGTCCGCCGATAATGCGGTAGTCGCCGGTTGCTGGAATGGGTCGGGTCTTTCCCGCACGTTTTCTGGCCACAATGAGTTCCTTTATTCAGACCGTCGTCAGTTTATAAACAGCATGGTAAACTAAAGCCATAAGTTTAACGATTCCTGCGTGTCAGTTCCAAGGAAACCTATATGTCGATGTTTTCGCTGTTTAAAAAGAAGCGTGATAAAAAAGAGTCTGAAGAAGAAAAGGTACAAGACGAAGCCGTTGTTGACGAGCAAGAGTCGTCTGACGGTGAGCAGCAAGCCGAGCCGGAAGCGTCCGATGAAGCGCAGCAAACAGAAGTAGAGCCTGAGAAAGAACCAGCAAAAGCTCCCGAAAAAGCGCCTGAAGAACTGCCAAGTGCTGCAGAAGATTGCGCACAAGTGACAGCTGAGTCTCATGCTCAGCAACAACCCGTGCCAGAAGAATCGGCAACAGAAGAGCTGAAAGAAGTCGAGACCCCGAAAGCCGAACCCGTCGACACAAAAACTCAGGAAAAAGGACAGAAGAAAGGCTTTTGGGCGCGCTTAACGCAAGGGCTGCGTAAGACATCTGGCTCTATTGGTTCTGGCCTTATCGGCGTATTCCGCGGTAAGAAAATCGATGATGATTTGTTCGAAGAGCTGGAAACTCAGCTGCTGATGGCTGACTTAGGTGTCGCGACCACGACAAAAATCATCGACAACCTGACACAGCAAGCGGACCGCAAGCAACTGAAAGACGCTGAAGCACTTTACGAATTGCTGCAAGAACAGCTAGCTGACATTTTAAAGCCGGTCGACAGACCACTAGAAATTCCGAAATCTGACTCGCCATACGTCATTCTCATGACAGGTGTAAACGGCGTGGGTAAAACCACCACCATTGGTAAGTTAGCAAAACAATTCAAAGCCGAAGGTAAGTCAGTCATGCTGGCAGCCGGCGATACTTTCCGTGCGGCCGCAGTCGAGCAATTAGAAGTGTGGGGAGAACGTAATAACATCCCCGTTATTGCTCAGCATACCGGTGCCGATAGCGCCTCTGTTTTGTATGACGCTTTAGAAGCCGCGAAAGCTCGGGGCACCGACGTGCTTATTGCCGATACGGCAGGGCGTTTGCAGAACAAAGCGAACTTAATGGAAGAGCTCAAAAAGTTAGTTCGGGTGATGAAAAAGCTCGACCCGGAAGCGCCGCATGAGGTTATGCTGACACTGGACGCAGGCACGGGACAAAACGCCATTAGCCAGGCTAAGTTGTTTACCGAAGCGGTTGGTGTGTCTGGCATTGTCATGACCAAACTCGACGGTACCGCCAAAGGTGGTGTTATATTCGCCGTTGCTGATCAGTTTGCCATTCCAATTCGCTATATTGGTGTCGGCGAAAGTTTGGAAGATTTACGCCCATTTGTAGCGAAGGACTTTATTGCGGCGTTATTTGACCGTAATGTAGAAGCATCAGAAACCACAACGGCGAACTAACATGATCCGCTTTGAGCAAGTCAGTAAAACGTACCCGGGAGGTCATCAGGCACTGAGCCATGTTGACTTCCACGTAAAGCCCGGAGAAATGGCTTTTTTAACCGGCCACTCGGGGGCGGGGAAAAGTACGTTACTGAAGCTCATTAGTTTGATGGAGCGGCCGACAGCGGGTCGCGTACTTATTAACGGGCATGACTTACGAAAAATTAAGCCGTCACAGGTGCCTTATGTGCGCCGGGACATTGGCATGATTTTTCAGGACCATCGTCTGCTAATGGACAAAACGGTTTTCGATAATGTTGCCTTACCGCTTATTATTGAAGGCTATAGCGTTCAGGAAGCGCGCAAGCGGGTACTGGCAGCACTGGAAAAAGTTGGCTTAGCCGACAAAGTGAAGCATTACCCACAAATGCTGTCCGGCGGTGAACAGCAACGCGTTGGAATTGCCCGCGCCATTGTCACGAAACCGCCATTGCTACTTGCCGATGAGCCCACCGGTAACCTCGACCCTAAACTATCGATGGAAATTATCCGCTTGTTTGAGGAATTCAATAAAGTTGGGGTTGCGGTACTTATAGCAACGCACGACTTAGGCCTCATTGCGCGACTGCGCTACAGAACCTTGACATTGAAAGACGGACGCATGATAAACGACGGTTTGGAGGATAACGAGCTATGAGTTTGTTATTTCGCAACCGCAGCGTTGAAAAAGGAGCGAGTAATCGCGGGCGTTTACCCTGGTGGCGGCGCGCTATTATGGTGCCGGTACATCATGCTCAACAAGCAATTGCCAGCCTCGGTGAGCTGTGGCGTAACCCTTTCGCGTCGTTAATGACCATGGCCGTGTTGGGTCTAAGCTTAACGCTGCCGTCGTCGCTGTATGTTCTAGTCAAAAACACCAGTAGTATTACTGACAGTTGGCAGCAGGCGTCTGAAATTACGCTGTTTTTGAAGAAAGACCTAAAAACCTCGGAAATTGAAACCTTCAAAACTCAGACGAGCCTGTCTGATAAAGTTGAATCGGTACGCTGGGTACCCAAGGACGAAGGGCTGGAGCAGTTTAAAGAGCAGTCCGGCTTTGGCGAAACGCTCGATTACCTGTCGAATAACCCGTTGCCCGATGTGTTGGTCGTGATACCGGCCGAAAACTACCGAGCCGCTCAGCAGGCCGAGGCGTTATTGCTGGAATTCCAGAATAAGCGTGAAGTAGCGCATGCCAAACTGGATATTGAATGGCTCAACCGGTTGCAGGCAATACTCGACTTAATTGAAGATACCTTAGGTGCGTTGGCCTTAGTGCTGTGTTTATCAGTGGTTCTGATAGTTGGTAACACCATTCGTTTGAACATACTCTCGAAGCGCGATGAAATTGTCATTATGAAATTGGTGGGTGCCACTAATGCGTTTATTCAACGTCCATTTTTGTATACCGGTGCCTGGTACGGCTTTATAGGTGGTATTTTCGCCTGGGTCGTGACGCTTTTATTGATCTGGTGGATTGAAAGTGCCGTATTAACTGTCACAAACTTATACGATAGTCAGTTTCAGTTAGACGGTCTGACATTCGGCGAATTAATCGCCATTTGGGTTATTGCAATTGGACTTGGTCTGGCAGGTTCTTACTTAGCTGTAAGACGTCATATACAAAGTATCGAACCAGAATAAATTAGAGTTGCGAAAGCCATAGTCTTAGTTATACTAATTTGTCCGATCGCCAATGATCTGAACGGAACTTTTAGGCCGAAAAACGGTCTTAGACACTGACGGTTAAGCGGTATTTTGTCGGTATTTTTACTAGAGGTTGTTAAATGAGCACTGAATTAAGCACCATGGCATTATCGGTTCCCCAAGGGGGAGGACTCGACGGTTATATTCAGTCAGTCAACCGTATTCCTATGCTAAGCGCTGAAAAAGAGAAAGACTTAGCAACTCGACTGTATGAAGAAAGTGACTTAGATGCAGCGCGTAAGCTTATCATGTCTCACCTGCGCTTTGTTGTGCATGTCGCCCGCAGCTATTCTGGATATGGTCTGCCACAAGCCGACTTAATTCAGGAAGGTAACATTGGCTTAATGAAAGCTGTGAAGCGCTTCAACCCGTCTGTCGGTGTTCGTCTGGTTTCTTTTGCCGTTCACTGGATTAAAGCAGAAATTCATGAATATGTACTGCGTAACTGGCGTGTTGTAAAAGTTGCGACCACCAAAGCACAGCGTAAATTATTCTTCAACCTGCGCAAAATGAAAAAGCGTTTAGGTTGGTTCAGCCAGAAAGAAGTTGAAACTGTTGCTGAAGAGTTAGGCGTCAGCACCAAAGAAGTGCTGGAAATGGAAGCGCGCATGAGCGCCCATGACCAGGCTTTCGAGCTAAGCTCAGATGACGACGACTCAAAAGAAGGCAGCACATACTCTCCAGCCATGTATCTGGAAGATAAGCGTTCAGACTTAGCTGCTGAAATTGAGGCCGAAGACTACGAGTCTCATAACCAACAGAAACTGCTGACAGCAATGAGTGAGCTTGACGAACGCAGTCAGGATATTGTGCAGTCACGTTGGTTGTCTGAAGATAAAACCACATTACATGACCTTGCCGCGAAGTATGAAGTCTCTGCCGAGCGCGTTCGCCAGTTAGAGCAGAACGCCATGAAAAAACTTCGCGTCGCTATGAGCTAAATGCAGTGCCGCGTTGGTTGCGGCGCTTGCTGCATAGCTCCTTCCATTAGTTCTCCTATCCCCGGTATGCCAGATGGCAAACCTGCCGGGGTTCGTTGTGTTCAACTCGATGACAATAATTTGTGCCGGCTATTTGGCAAACCAGAGCGTCCAGATGTCTGTGAAGCTTTTACGGCGGACTACGATATTTGCAAAGATACCCGCGAAGAAGCGCTTATTTTGCTGACGTCACTGGAAGAAGCGACATCGAACGATTAGGTGCAACAGTAAGCTCGGACGCAAAGACTAACTCTATGCCTTGCTCCTCTAACTGAGGTAAATGCTGCTTGAGGAAATCTAACGTTTCTGGGTAAGGGTGCCCAATACCAACGGCAGAGCCGTGCTTCCTGGCATGCCGTAACAAAGTTTTGAATTGTTGGGCGAGATAAGCTTTGTCGGTTTCGTTATCAAGAAATACATGGCGTCGACTCGACTTAACACCGACCGATTTGGCGGTGTCTTCTGCCACACTAAACTCTGAGGTGCGGCTATCCAGGAAGAACAGCTGTCGAGAGGACAAGGTTTCCATTACTGCATGCATAGGTACGGGTAACTGCGTTAGCTTGCTGCCCATGTGGTTATTTACACCTGCAACGTACGGAATAGACTCCAGGGCATCGGTTAATTGCAGTTTTATCTGTTGTGCGCTCATAGTTGAGGTAATTTCACCCGGCCCGGACCAGATGTTGTCGACCGCTTCCATTGGCATGTGCAGTAAAATTTGTTTTTGCTGATGGTGCGCCCGCAGCGCAAATGAACGGGCGTAAGGCGTATAAGGTAGTACGGCAAAGGACACCTTACCCGGCAGCAACGCTGCATCCAGGTGACTTCGGTGATTCCCGATATCGTCAATGACAATAGCAACTTTTGCAGCCTGTGCGCTGCTGCAAGTCAGAAGTGCCAGTGCGATTATTACATGAAATAGTTTCATTAACGTATCCAGTGACTTGGATTCTGAGGCTTGCCCTGGTGACGAATTTCAAAGTACAGAGACGCTTTATCGCGAGAGCCGGATTGACCCATAAGCGCTATTTCTTCGTCTTTTTTCACTTTCTCACCAACGGTTCTAAGCAATGCCTGATTATGTCCGTATAAGCTCATGTAGTTTTCACCATGGTCGACTACAATGACTAAACCAAAACCGCGTAACCAGTCCGCATAAACAATGCGGCCATCGGCAATAGAGCGCACTTCCTGTCCGTTACTACCTTCTATCAATACGCCTTTCCATTCAACCGGGCCTTCACGGCGCTGGCCAAAAACGCGACGGACTTTGCCATCACTGGGCCACTTTAACTGTGACTTAACTGGCTTCAAACCGACTAAACGAACATCGGCCTGACGCTTAAGAGCCGCCTCAATAGCGGCCAGAACTTCTTCTAACTGAGTACGGCTTTGCTCTAGCTGCTTTATTTTAGCTTTGTCACTACGCTGCTCGGCTTGCAGTTTTGCTAAGGTTTCTTCCTGTTCTCTTTGTTGACTCTCCAATTGTTGCTTTTGCTCTGCCTGCTGTTCACGAAGTGAGACAACGTCAGCTTTTTTATCCGTCAGCTCCGCTGTTAATTGTTCAATATCGGCTTGAGTCTGTTTGATTTGCTCAATTTCTTCAACGCGAGCGTCATTCATGTACTGATAATAAGTGAGTAACCGCTCTAGCTCTGCGGGACTGCCCTGGTTAAGTAGCATTTTCAGGAAGTCGTTATCGCCATTAACGTAGGCAGAAACAATTTGCTCTTCAAGCAGGGCGAGTTGTTTTTGCTGCTCTGCCTGTAAGCGTTCCAGTTCTTGTTGTGCTTCTTCGATTTCTGAATTAATACCACGAAGCTCTGTTGAGGTCTTTTGAATGGCACCCGCAATTTCAGCGGTTTTCAGCTCTAACCGACGCAACTCGCTTTCAATATCAGACAGTTCTTCGTCACGGCTCTCAATAGCTTGCAGATGTTTATTTAACTCCGCATTTAACGCTTCAATTTCGGCCTGCGTAGCGGCTTTGTCCTCTTCACTATAAGACTGTGCAAACGCCTGACCAGAAAAGCTGAGCCAGGCGAGTGCCAGAATTAAAGCAAAGGTTTTTATCATGACTGTTTCAGCGTCATTAAGGTTTGCCCGGTCATTTCGTCAGGCTGCTCCATACCCATTAAGTGAAGAATGGTTGGTGCCACATCTGACAAGCGACCGTCGCGTGCCTGTGCGTCACGGCCCACATAAATGAAAGGAACCAGCTCATTGGTGTGCGCGGTATGCGCCTGACCAGTTTCAGCGTCACTCATTTGTTCCGCATTGCCGTGGTCTGCGGTAATCAAACACTCTCCACCAACCGCCTCCAGTGCTGAAACAACACGACCAACGCTGTGATCAACTGCTTCACAGGCTTTTACTGCCGCATCGAAGTCGCCGGTATGCCCTACCATATCACCGTTCGGGTAGTTACAAATGATGACATCAAAGGCTTGCGACTCAATGGCGCCTACCAATTCATCGGTGAGTTGCTCAGAGTTCATTTCTGGCTGTAAGTCGTAGGTTTTGACCTTAGGTGATGGAATTAAGACACGCTTTTCACCTTCAAACTCTTCTTCGCGACCACCGCTAAAGAAGAAGGTCACGTGTGCGTATTTTTCAGTTTCTGAAATACGCAACTGGGTTTTGCCATGCTTTTGCAACCATTCACCCAGCACGTTATTGAGTTGCTCCGGTGGAAAAGCACATGAGGTTTTCAGGGTATCTGCATATTCGGTCAGCATGACAAAGTCTGAGGTCTTTGCGCGAGGTCCGCGTTCGAAGCCGTCAAACTCATCGTTAATAAATGCTTGGGTCATTTCGCGTGCGCGGTCAGCACGGAAATTCATAAAGAAAACGGCATCGCCGTCTTTCACGGGCGCAGGTGCACCAATAATGACAGGCTTCACAAACTCGTCAGTTTCACCCCGCTCGTAAGCGTCTTCTAACGCATCGGTTGCATTCGGACTGGTGACGCCAGATACGCCGTGATAAATCGCTTTGTAAGATTCTTCAATACGCTCCCAGCGCTTGTCTCTGTCCATTGCGTAAAACCGGCCACTAAGCGTTGCAAAACGGCCTTTACCTAAACGAGCAAACAGCGCTTCAAAGCGTTCTATTGACGCTTTTGCCGACTTCGGTGGCGTGTCGCGACCGTCTAAAAACGCATGCACGTAAACCTCAGAAGCACCTTGCTCGACTGCCATCTCTACCATCGCAATTAAGTGGTCTTCGTGGCTGTGTACACCGCCCGGAGACAGCAGCCCCATAACGTGCACAGCGCCTGATGCGTCTTTTGCTTTTGCTAAAGCGTCACACAGCACGTGGTTTTTAAAGAAGCTGCGATCAGAAATAGCCTGGCTAATGCGTGTAAAGTCCTGATAAACAATTCGGCCGGCGCCTAAGTTGACGTGGCCCACTTCGGAGTTGCCCATTTGCCCGTCGGGTAGTCCAACAGCGCCGCCTGAGCCATCGACTAAGCAGTGTGGGTATTGTTCCCAAAGACGATCCATAACCGGTGTTTTTGCATTTGAAATGGCGTTGTCCGGCGCGTCTTCGCGGTATCCCCAACCGTCAAGAATCAATAGAACCAAAGGTTTAATCGTACGACTCATAAAGGGCCTCGTTATTTAACTAATGCGATGCGTTATTGCGAATTATTCTACTTTATTTCTGGCGCATCCGCATCCATTCAAGATTTTACTGGCAACTGAAATTTGTACAGGTATACTCTTTGCCCGCGAGAATTTTCTGAAAACCCTCTGGTAGTGGTAGCTTATATGCAAGAACTGTTAGATTTCATTAGCCGAAACCCCATGATGAGTGGCCTGTGGGTGGTGTTATTGGTTGCGCTTATTATTACTTATGTGCGCTCTGCCATGTCACCTATTAAGAGCCTACAGCCGCAAGAGGCAACGGTTTGGGTTAACCGTGGCGATGGCATTTTTGTTGACATTCGTAACCAGGATGAATTCAAAAAAGCCCATATTCACGGCTCAAAGCACTTAAGCATGGACAAAATTAAGCAAAAAAGCTTAACGTCTATTGAAAAGTTCAAAGACGCCCCCATTGTGTTAGTCTGTGCAACAGGAATGACGGCAAAAGCAGCCGCATCTCAGTTAACCGCTGAGGGCTTTAAGCAAGTGGCGGTATTACAAGGTGGCATGAACACCTGGCGTAATGAAAAACTGCCAGTTTCGCAGAAATAATAACAACGAATTGAAAACTCATAGTGAATAGGAAGTAAAATCATGGCTGAAGAACAGCAAGCAAACGGCGCAGCAGCCGAAAACCAACAGCAACAAGCACAATTTGCTATCCAGCGTATCTATGCAAAAGACATTTCTTTTGAAACGCCAAATTCTCCTAGCGTATTCCGCAAAGAGTGGAAGCCAGACCTTAAACTGGACTTAAACGTTAAGCACGAGAAAATCGAAGACGGCGTTTACGAAGTGGTATTGACGTTAACAGCAACAAACAAAGTTGAAGACGACGTCGCTTTCCTTTGTGAAGTGCATCAAGCAGGTATCTTCTCAATTGGTGAAGAAGTTCAGGAAGGTCAACTGGCACACATGCTGGGTTCTTTCTGCCCGAACATCTTGTTCCCTTATGCACGTGAGTGTGTAGCGAGCTTGGTAAACCGTGCAACTTTCCCTCAGTTGAACTTAGCACCAGTTAACTTTGACGCTATCTTTGCACGTCACATGCAGCAGCAAGCAGAGCAAGCTCAGGGTCAACAGACTGCTGACGCCTAAGCGAACGCTATAATGCAAACACCACAGGTGACGATATTAGGGGCGGGCTCTTACGGGACCGCCCTTGCTATTTGTTTTGCGCGAAAAGGCATCCCGACAATGTTGTGGGGGCGGGACTCTGAGAAAGTTGCGTTAATGGCGTCGGCCAGAGAGAACGCCGCGTATTTACCCGGATGCCCATTTCCTGAGTCTCTGCAAGTAACCGATAACCTTGAACTCGCGCTGAAAGACGTCGACAACGTGGTCGTTGTGGTGCCCAGTCATTCATTTTCCAGCATGTTAAAGCAGGCAAAGCCTTTGCTGAAAGAGAATGCTCGCGTTGCCTGGGCAACTAAAGGGCTGGAGCCCGATACAGGCCGACTGCTGTATGAAGTTGCCGAAGAGATTCTGGCTGACAAGCATCCGCTGGCGGTACTGTCAGGGCCCACTTTTGCTATTGAAATGGCGAAAGGTCTACCTACCGCTATCTCTATGTCATCGACCGACCAAACCTTTGTCGATGAACTGTCTGACATGCTGCATTGCGACCGCTCCTTCCGTGTTTACACCAACAATGACTTTATTGGTGTTCAGTTAGGCGGGGTGGTAAAAAACGTGATAGCTATTGGCGCCGGTATGGCCGACGGCATAGGCTTTGGCGCGAATGCACGTACCGCACTGATTACCCGAGGTCTGGCTGAGCTAACTCGACTTGGTCTGAAACTAGGGGCAAAAAGCGACACCTTTACCGGTATGGCAGGTCTTGGTGATCTCATCTTAACTTGTACTGACAATCAGTCGCGCAATCGCCGTTTTGGTTTGGCTTTGGGCGAAGGTAAGTCGGTTGAGCAAGCGTTAAAGGATATTGGTCAGTCTGTAGAAGGGTATCGTAACACCAAAGAAGTGGTCGCACTGGCGTCCCGAAATGGTGTGGAAATGCCCATTGCTGAGCAAATTTATGCTGTCCTTTATGAAGGTAAAGAACCGCAGCAAGCGGCTATCGACTTATTGAGCAGGGAGCGTAAAACGGAATAACCGTTCTACGCCCCAGGCTTCATTAGCTTAAGCACTTGCTAATTGCTGTTCCATTACTTGCCATTGCGCCGCCAGGTGCTCAGTAGGTAAGCGTTTAAAGTTCGAGCGAACAAACTGACTGATTTTACCGTCGGCATAGCTTAGTAGCATATTTGCCAGAACGGCCTCATCGACAATAAACTTCTGCTGCTCCCGCATCGCTTTTTCACGTAGAACCTGCTTAATTGAGCTTTCAATACGATTAAACAAGTCTTCCATGCGACTGCGCAGGCGGTCATGTTCACCCATGAGTGCGTCGCCCGTCATAACTCGGGTAATGCCCGGGTTGCGTTCAGCGAAAGTCAGCAGTAGCTGCAAAATCATGTAGCAACGAGACAGCGTATTTTTTTCTTCATTCATAATGAGGTTTATACGCGTCAGCAAGGTGTCTTCCACAAACTCAATAAGACCTTCAAACATTCGCGCCTTAGAAGGGAAGTGACGGTACAGAGCAGCTTCGGAAACTCCGAGGTTAGCCGCCAACTTAGCGGTGGTAATACGCTGACCCGGGCTGGTTTCCAGCATTGCGGCCAAAGCCTGAAGTATTTCTTCGCGACGGTTGCGTTTTTGTTCTGCCATGAGTGGTTATTTCCTTATGTATGGACAGTTAAGAACGACCAGAGTGACCGAAACCACCTTCGCCACGGTCAGATTCCTCGAATTCGTCGACAATGTTCATGCTGGCTTGTACCACTGGCAGAATCACCAACTGGGCAATGCGGTCGCCCGGTTCCATGGTGTATGCCTTATTGCTGCGGTTCCAGCAGGATACTTTCAGCTCACCCTGATAGTCAGAATCGATAAGACCCACCAGGTTACCCAGGACCAAACCATGTTTATGACCGAGGCCTGAGCGCGGCAGAATAGTAGCAGCATAGCCCGGGTCACCAATGTACATAGCAATGCCGGTGCCAATGAGTTGGGTTTCGCCCGGCTCTATGGTCAGTGGCTCGTCTAAACAAGCACGCAAATCCATGCCGGCAGAGCCGCTGGTTTCATATTTAGGAAGAGGGATAGACTGACCGATACGTTCGTCGAGAATTTTAACGTCCACTTGCGTCATGAGTTGTTCACTTAGCTCCTGTTGGATGTATCAAAATAGCGCTTTGCAATAGCATCGATAATGGCAACAGCCATATCATGCTTGCTCATGGTTGGAAGTGACTGCTCACTGTCCTTGCTTAATATCAACGCACTGTTCTGGTCACTATTGAACCCCTGATGAGACTCACTGACGTCATTGGCGATGATCATTTGCAGTTGCTTACGCTGTAATTTGCTTAAGGCATTTTCTTTTAAGTTCTGGGTTTCTGCGGCAAATCCCACGGTAAAAGGGGCGTTGGCAGACTGTGCCACCGTTTTCAAAATGTCCGGGTTTTGCACCAGTGACAGTTTAGGAGGTTCACTGTTTTGTTCTTTCTTAATTTTGTGTTCGGCGATGTCTTCTACGCGATAGTCGGAGACCGCGGCGCAGCCTATAAAAACATCGCAGTCTGTAAGCTGTTGTTGTACTGCTGTCAGCATTTGTTCAGCGGTTTCAACATCAATACGTTGCACGCCTTTCGGTGTGGCAAGCTGTGTGGGACCGGACACCAATACAACCTTTGCTCCGGCATTCGCAGCGGCCTGAGCTAACGCGTAGCCCATTTTCCCTGAGCTGTGGTTACTGATATAACGCACGGGGTCGATAGCTTCGCGCGTTGGGCCTGCGGTAATGACAAAGGTTTTACCCTGCCAGGTACCGGAAGCTGTTGAACCGTTGTCTGGCAACTTTTCGTTGAGTAGCGCTTTAACAATATCGGTGGGGTCGGTCATGCGGCCATAGCCAATATCGCCACAGGCTTGCTCACCGCTTTCAGGGCCGATAAAGGCAATACCGCGCTCGCGCAAAATGGAGACATTACTCTGCACTGCAGTTGCCGCCCACATTTGTTGGTTCATTGCTGGCGCAACGCAAACAGGTGCTTTACTGGCTAACACCAGCGTACTGAGCAGGTCGTCGGCAAAACCGTGGGTAATGCGGGCCAGAGTATTCGCCGTGGCCGGGGCTATAAGAATAAGGTCGGCCCATCGTGCCAGTTCAATATGGCCCATAGCGGCTTCTGCTGTGGGATCAAGCAAGTCATCGCTGACCGTAAAACCAGACACTGCTTGTAAGCTAAGTGGGGTTACAAAGGCTTTGGCACTCTCGGTCATGACACAGCGCACTACTGCACCTTGTTCACGCAATCGGCGCACCAGGTCAGGTGTTTTATAGGCTGCAATGCCGCCGGTAATACCCAAAAGAATGTTTTTGTTCTGCAGTTGTGTCATGCGAACCCCTCAATGTTAACTCATGTAAAGATAACACGAGACCCGGAAACACGGTAGATGCTCGTTATACTTATCCGCTGTTCAAACGAAGGAGAGAATAATGAGAGTCAAGGAGTGGCCAGTTGCTGAGCGTCCGCGCGAAAAATTGCAGTTACAGGGAGCGCAGTTTCTCAGTGACGCAGAATTACTAGCGGTATTACTGGGCAGTGGCCGACAAGGGCAGGATGTAGTGACTTTTGCGCGCAAGTTGCTGCACCATTTTAATGGCATTGGACCCTTACTCGTTGCCAGTCGGGAACAGCTGCTTGAATGTGATGGTATTGGACCAGCGCGAGTGAATCAATTGCAGGTCGTTATGGAATTGTCCCGGCGATATTTAAAATGGCAACTGGAACGCACCGACGGCTTTACAGAACCAAGCCTGGTCAAAGATTTTTTGACGTCGAAGTTAAGGCATCAGTGCCGTGAACTGTTCGTGATACTGCTACTTGATAGCCAACACCGGCTACTGCGTTATGAAGAACTATTTCAGGGGACTATTAACGCGGCGCCAGTGTACCCTCGGGAAGTGATTAAGCTGGTTATGAAGCACAATGCAGCGGCGGTTATCTTAGCGCATAATCATCCGTCGGGCGTGGCAGAGCCAAGCCAGGCGGACCAACGAGTGACCGAACGGGTGAAAAAAGCCCTGAATTTAATTGATGTTTCTTTGCTCGATCATTTCGTTATTGGGGCTGGCGCACCCATTTCCTTTGCCGAGCGTGGATTGTTGTAGTTTTATACTGGCAGTTTGGTGAAAAATCACGTAAAATCCGCCCGAACGATCGTTAAGGATCATATTTCCGTCGTATTAGCTTGATTAGAAGGGCAGTTTGCTGTATAAAATGCGCCCTCGGATTTATAGGCAAGGTCACGTTGGGCGACAGGCGAGCTTGCAGCAATTTTGGAGTAAAGACATGTCACAAGTATGCCAAGTTACAGGTAAGCGTCCGGTAGTCGGTAACAACCGCTCGCACGCACGCAATGCGACTAAACGTCGCTTTTTGCCGAACCTTCAATCGCACCGCTTTTGGGTAGAAAGCGAGAAGCGTTGGGTTAAGCTGCGCATTTCTACTAAAGGTATGCGTATCATCGATAAAAACGGTATCGACTCGGTATTAGCGGATCTCCGCGGCCGTGGTATCAAGGTGTAAGGAAAAGATATTATGCGCGATAAGATTCGTTTGGTGTCGTCTGCGGGTACTGGTTACTTCTACACGACAGACAAAAATAAACGCACCATGCCAGAAAAAATGGAAATCAAAAAGTACGACCCAGTGGTTCGTAAACACGTGATTTTCAAAGAAGCTAAAATCAAGTAATTGGTTTTATCGCTTACAAAAAACCCAGCTCCGGCTGGGTTTTTTATTGCCTGTTACTCAGCTATTTAGCGCGGTGGGTCAATAATACCGGAAACACTGGCATTAATACGGAACCAGCCGGTGACACTAAACCGGTCGCGTTTTGATGGCAGTACTTCATGCACAAATCGGTCACTTAAAAACACGACTAAGCGGCCTTGTTGGGGTAATACAGTCTCCAGCACTTCGCCTTTTGCGCCATATATCAGCAGTTGTCCGCCATCTTCTTCCCGCCATTCCGGGTTTAAATAAAATACCGTGGTGAGCACTCGGTTACTGCGCCCTTTAAAAGCGTCTAAGTGTTTTTTATAAAACGCGCCGTTTGGGTAGTGCGCCAGGTGGCATTCGTAATCGAACAAACCCATAAACAGCGACCGGTTAAATTCAACACGCAGCTGTTCCATAGTAGCGAGATAGTCAGCGTGTTCAGGCTGGTCCGGGGTTAGCCAGTAAATACGGTCGTTACGAACCATAGTGTTTATGGTTTGTGACTGCTGTCGGCCTATGCCAGCCATATTCCAATATTGTGCGGGCAGTTGCTGAGAGTAGTCATACAAAGCTTGTGACTGCTGCTTTGGCAGGAAATTATCGACAATGCAGTATCCGTTGTCGGCAACGCAGTCGATGATAGTAGGTAGCAGCATAGCGGTATGACCATATTCATTTTTTGTCGCGCGAAATATAGGGTATTCTTACCATAGCGACAAGCAAAAAATAACTCACTTGGGTGCTCTTTTATGAAGGTTAACGAAAAACGCAAACTCTTTGGCGTGACAATGACAAAACGAGCCTGGAACAATGTTCTGGTGTACGTCATTTTAATTATTATGTTTGTGTTTTGGTACGTAGCGCCGCCATTGAAAGAAACGAATGAAGCAGCGCCTGAGTCTGCGGAGCAAATGGGGTTGATTCCTGACAACGGCTCTTTGTCTGCCATAGAAATGCCCGATTTAACTCTACAACTGGCAAACAGCGAATGGCAGTGTGCAAACGACTGTCGCCTGACAAATCAGCAAATCAGTGGAGTGGTCAATAACTGGTTGTCGATAAAGATGACACCGGTTGATGTGCAGGCTACCGATAAAATTACCGATGTTTTACTGTCGTTTAATGACGGTAATACCGCCCGGGTAGAGTTGTATGCGTCGCCGTATTTAATTCTACGGTTACCGAACCAGCAGCAGAATTTTAAAATTGAGAATTTACACGTAAGTCAGTTATTAGGACGTTAGTACATGCCTGAATTACCAGAAGTTGAAGTCAGTCGGTTAGGCATATCGCCGCACATAGAAGGTCGCCAAATACGTCACGTTAATGTCCGTGATAGCCGTTTGCGTTGGCCTGTACCTGAGACAGTGAAAGAAGTTGAAGGGCAAACGCTGTTAAATGTTAAAAGGCGAGCGAAGTATTTGCTATTGGAGACCCATGCCGGCACCTTAATTCTGCATTTAGGTATGTCCGGAAAATTACGTGTGGTGCCTGTTGAAACGCCTTTTTACAAGCATGACCACATCAGTATTGAGTTCGACGATGGGCAGAGTTTGCGCTTGAACGATCCGCGTCGCTTTGGTGCCTTGCTATTTACCAAAGAGCAGCCTGACGTTCATGATTTATTGAAACACTTAGGGCCTGAGCCTTTAACAGATGCGTTTCATGCGGACTACTTGTTCGAGCAGTCACGCAAGCGCACGCAGCCAGTCAAAACCTTTCTTATGGATAACCGGGTGGTGGTTGGCGTCGGTAATATCTACGCGAACGAAGCTCTGTTTAAAGCCGGTATTAATCCTAAACGCGCCGCCGGTAAGATCAGTAAACAGCGCTACGAGAAGTTAGTCCCTATTATCAAAGACACTTTAGCGCAGGCAATAGAGCAGGGTGGCACGACACTTCGTGACTTCACCCAAGTAGACGGCGCGCCGGGCTACTTTGCACAAAAGCTTCAGGTATACGGGCGTGGCGGCAAGTTGTGCATGGTCTGCAGTCAGCGTCTGAAAGAAATTCGGCTGGGTCAACGCAGTACTGTATATTGCACGACCTGCCAGCGTTAACGCTGCGTAAACTCAGTGAGTATGCGGGAGAAGTCGTCTGGCTCTGATAAAAACGGTGCGTGCGAGCTTTTATTAAACGTGAACGATGTTGACTGCGGCGCCAGTGCGTCAATGTTTGTAATGGCGCGCTCCGGCACTAAGCTGTCCAGGCGACCATAAAGCCGTAAAAAAGGTACCTCTATATTGGCGAGCTGTTCGCGAAGGTCGCACTCCTGCAATAGCCGTAATGTCTCTTTCAGTACCTTTTGCTCTGGTGTTGGCTTACTGAAAATAAGCTCTCTTACTAATTTTATTTGTGCTTTGGCGTCGCTACTGCCCATTGCCTGTATTGCCAAAAAGCGCTCTATGGTTTTGCGAAAGTCGGAATCGAGTTGGCGCTGAAACTGCTCAAGAACATTAGGCTTTATACCCGGCCAACTGTCCGATTCAACAAAGTGTGGTGAAGAAGCCACGGTTGTCAGCGACAGCGTTCTAGCTGGATGTTTCAGGGCAAACTGTGTAGCAACTAAGCCACCCAATGACCAGCCCATAACGTGGCACTTTTCAGGTAATGCAGGCGCTATTGCGTCGACTAAAATCTCTAAATTAACCGCTTCTTCGAACGGCCAGGAGGAGTCACCAAAGCCTGGTAAGTCAACCGAGTAGACATTGTGGTTGTCACTTAAGGAAGGAATAACCGGCTGCCATATATTCGAGTTCATTCCCCAGCCATGGATTACAACTAAAGGCGTTCCTGCCCCGTGGCACTGAATAGATAGACTCACTATACTTCCTCAACGTTAATAGCAAACGGTTAACTGCGCTTATGCTAGCGTTTTTAAGAGATATCGCCAACCAGTTTGGTCGCGGCAAGTGTTGGAGTTGTGGTACGAACCAAGCTGGCAATAGCGGCTTTTGCGGCTACTGTGAGCTGGCGTTACCTCGCTGGTATCCAGCTTGTTGTCAGCACTTGGCAGACTTAAATCATGCACTAACCGAGCAGCAGTGTCGCTATTGGTTTGCCAGCCTGCGCTGGGAGCCTCAAACCCGCCAACTGATGCAACTTTATAAGTTTCAGTATCGAGCTGAGTTGTCTTCAGTGTTCGCCCGAATTCTGGCGGCGCATATCACCTTGTGTTATCAGGGCAAGCCGCTGCCGGACTCTATTGTCGCTATGCCCATGACTGAAACTTCCTGGCATAAGCGCGGCTTTCATCAAACTGCGCTTGTTGCGCGTGAAGTCGCTAGCTTACTAAATATTCGGTATGTATCTAATGCGTTGAGAGTCGTGCGAAAAAAGCCAATGCAGCATTTAACCAGCAAACGAGAGCGTTGGCATAACAGTCATAAAAGTCAGCTGGCCCTGGTTGATTTTAACGGACAGTCAGTTGCGGTACTTGATGACGTTATTACCACCGGAGCCACGGTAATGGCTGCGGCAGATGCGCTTTATAGAAAAGGGGCAAAACATGTTGACGCATGGGCTATTGCTTATAATCAGGGTGACTAGAAAGTGAGTGGGATGTCAGGTACACTATACCCTAGTAATTTACTCAGGTATAAGCCGTGAGGTAACCAGTTTATGATTCGTATTTCAGAAGCCGCGCAGTCGCATTTTCAAAAGCTATTGGCAGAACAACCAGAGGGCACCAACATTCGTGTGTTTGTGGTCAATCCGGGTATGCCAAACGCAGAATGCGGTGTTTCTTATTGTCCACCAGACGCAGTTGAACCAGACGATGAGCGCTTGCCATTTAACGGTTTCGACGCGGTAGTCGACTCGGGTAGCGCACCGTTTCTTGAAGACGCAGCCATTGACTTTGAAGAGCAGGAACTAGGCTCTCAATTGACGTTGAAAGCGCCCAACGCAAAAGCGCGCAAAGTAGCTGACGACGCGCCGTTAGTAGACCGTGTTGAGTATGTCATTCAGGTGGAAATTAATCCGCAGTTAGCAAACCACGGTGGTCAGGTTATGGTCACTGAAATTACCGATGACGGTGTCGCGATACTTCAATTCGGTGGTGGTTGTAATGGTTGCAGCATGATAGACGTGACACTTAAAAATGGTATTGAGAAAGAGTTGCTGGAGCGCTTCCCGGATGAAATTACCGGTGTACGCGATGTTACCGAACATGAGCACGGTGAGCACTCTTACTACTAGTTCGCCATAACCAAATAGCCTGGGTAACACCACGCATGAGTAAAAAGCCGCTGAGAGCCAACCACAAACCGTGGTTCTCCAGCGGCAATCCTAACCACCACAACGGCATAAAACCGATTAAAGCGGATAGCAGCATGGTATTGCGCATCCCTTTGCTCATAGATAAGCCAATAAACACCCCGTCAAACCAATAACTCCAGTGCGCGATAATCGGCATAAGAATTATCCACGGCAGATAGTTCATGGCGGTATTCACGACCTCGGGAATATCTGTAATGAGACGAATAATCTGCTCACCGGCAATGGCAAACACTAAGGTGTAACTGACGGCAAATAATGACGACCAAAGCAGGGTTATTTTGCACCAGTAGCGAATTTTATCGGGCTTTTTCTGTCCTTTTGCAGCTCCGGCTAGCGCCTCGACCGCATAAGCAATACCGTCTAGTCCTAAAGATATGAGCATTAAAAACTGCATAAGCACGGCGTTAACGGCAACCAGTGTACTGCCGTAACGAGTTGCGTAACCGGTCATGGTGGCCATACACAGCTGTAGAACCAAACTTCGAACGAAGATGTTACCGTTAACACCAAGAAAGCGCCTTAGTGCCTGCCCGCTAACAACGAAATGCGGCAGTGACCATTGCAGCGTCCGAGCGGTCCAGTAGAAGCCAACAATGGCGGTGACCCACTCAGCTATCAGCGACGCCCAGGCCGCACCTTTCACGTTTAAATCCAGGCCGATAATCAGTACTACGTCCATCACCACGTTAACGGCGTTTGTGATAATAACCAACAACATGGCTTTGCGGCTATTTTGGCGGCCCAGTAGCACACCTAAAGCTACCAACGTCATAAGGGCGGCAGGGGCTGACCATAAACGAATACTAATGTACTCGCGGGCGTAGGGTTCTAATTCAGCCGAAGGTGCGACAACCCACATGGCGGCGTCGTTAATCCAGGGGCTGGCAAAGGCAATAACCAAACCCAGAATGACTGCAATAATGACACCATTGTTGAAATGCTGGCGCTGTGCACTCAAGTCTTTAGCCCCATAAGACTGCGCTATATAGCCCGTGGTCGCCATACGCAGGAACACAGCCAGCAAATAAATAAAGCTGACGACCATGGCACCGACCGCAACGGCCGATAAGTAGATAGCGTCTGGCAAATGCCCTATGATGGCAGTATCAACCAAGCCGAGAAGCGGCGCGGCGATATTGGACACAATCATAGGCAGTGCAATGGCAAACACATGCCTGTGGTCAACGGTTGGAAACCCCAAAAACGTTCGCATAAACTTTTCGTGACTTTTTAAAGTATTAATTCAAGTACTTATACTGTATCAGGAGTGACTATGAAGGTGTTGAACAAATTACTGGCGGGCAGTTGCGCGGTGTTGAGCTTAGGCTGCTCATCAGAAAGCCTGGCGGCCAATGATAGTGTCGTTGTTTTGCAGTACCACCACGTTAGCGACAGTACGCCGGCGGTCACTTCTATTGATCCTGACACCTTTAAAGAGCACCTGAGCTACTTAAAAGACAATAATTTTAACGTCATTGATATTAAGCAGGCCCAAGAAGCCATTGAAGGTAACGGCGAGTTGCCTGAAAAAGCGGTTGTTATTACCTTCGATGACGGTTACCAAAATGTGTATGAAAACGCGGCTGACTTGCTCGAGCAATACGAAATGCCATATACCGTCTTTGTGAACCCGAACTTAATGGCTAAGCATCAAGGTCACTATATGGGTTGGGAGGAGCTGAAAGATTTGGAAGCTCGAGGTGCTCGCATTGCTAACCACGGTCAGACCCACGCTCATTTAATTCGCCGCGAGCCCGACGAAACCAAAGAGCAGTGGGTTGAGCGCATGCATTATGATGTTGTCAGCGCACAAGAGGCTATCGACGAAAACTTAGGAGATCAGGAAAAGTATTTCGCGTACCCATACGGTGAGTACGATAACGAACTCAGAGCGCTGCTTGATGACTGGGGCTTTCTGGCATTTGCTCAGCACTCTGGGCCTTGGTCGGAGTGGAGCGAAGAAACTGCGATTACTCGTTTCCCGGCATCGGGTATTTACGCCAACTTAGAGACCCTAAAGACAAAGCTACGCTCCAAGGCGATGCCGGTGGTCAGTTACACACCTGAAGAGCCATTGCTCGATTATGAAAACACGCAACCGACACTGGAGGTTACTCTAACGGGTGATGAAGCGTTAAAAGATGTGCGCACGAATCAGCTACGGTGTTTCTCAGGTGGTCAGGTGTTAAAGCCGGAATGGCACAGTGACACGCGTTTTACCGTAGAAGTAACCACTGACTTACCGGTGGGTCGTTCGCGTGTTAATTGCACCGCGCCCAGTGCGTCAGAGTCGCGTTACTATTGGTATTCAATAGCGCTTATTCGTCCCGACGCACAAGGCTCCTGGCCAGACTGAGTCTGGTCCGTTAATCGGTAATAATAGCGAAGTCGCGTTTTAGCTGTTCCATGTCGACCACAGGTATTTCCCCACGCTTGTGGTCGGCATTGAAAATCGCTTTGCGGTGGCCATTAGGGTTCACCAAAATAATGGCGGCACTGTGATTCACCAGGTAATTCTCTTCACCTTCTTCCGGTATGGAGTACATTAGCCCTAAGTCGCGTACGAAGGGAAACAGCGACTTATGTTCAGCGCGCACACCAACAAAGTTGTCGCCAAAATAGCCTACGTATTCTTGTAGTCGTTCTATATTGTCACGTTTAGGGTCCACCGAAATCATCCAGACTTTCACCGGTGCATCGGCACTGTTTTGCAGCTCAGGAAGTGCCTGCTTCAGGTCTGACATGGTTGTTGGACAGATATCGGGGCAAAAGGTGTAGCCGGTGAACAGCAAGGTCCACTGACCTTTCAATGCGTCGTTTGAAACCTCACCGTCATTAGTGCTGGTTAAGGTAAAAGGCTTCAATGCGCGAGGCGGCTCGTAAATAAGCGCTTCAGGCTTCGCCTGTGGTAAGTTGCTATACACCAGCCAGCCGGCAATTAACGCAATAACAGCAACACTAACGGTAATGAAACGACTCATAAATTACCCTATACGTAGTGATCAACCAGCAAAATAACGAACAGCAGCATCAGGTGCCAAATAGAGAAGGCAAACATGTTAAAGGCTGTTTTCTTATTCGGTGCGTATTTCAGCTTCCATGCATAAGCCAGGAATATAGCGTTCAAAGCTGTAACACCCACCAGATAAATCATACCGGTCATGCCAATAAGGAATGGCATAAGGCAAACCACGCCCAGCAAAATGGTATACAGGAAAATACAGGTCTTAGTGAACTCGATACCATGAGTTACTGGTAACATCGGAATTTCTGCCCGTGCGTAATCTTTGGCACGGTGTACAGCTAGCGCCCAGAAATGTGGTGGCGTCCAGGTGAAAATAATCATTACCAACAGAATAGGGAAGGCCGATATTTCATTGGTAACCGAGGTCCAACCCAACAGCGGCGGTGCGGCTCCTGCCAAGCCACCAATGACGATATTCTGCGGTGTCGCACGCTTCAAAAACATGGTGTAAATAAAGGCGTAGCCGACCATAGACGCAAAGGTTAACCAAGCAGTTAACGGATTTACCCAAGCGTACAAGGTGACAAAACCGATAACACCGATAGTGGTCGCAAAAGTGATGACTTTAGCGGGCGATAAATTCCCCTGAGGCAGCGGACGACGAAGCGTTCGAGCCATTTTTGCGTCTATGTGGCGATCGACCAAGTGGTTAACCGCTGCGGCAGCAGCAGACATTAAGCCGATACCGGTTAAGGCAGGCACTAATACCGACAGAGAAACAAGTTGCTCAGTGGCCAGGCACATGCCAACAACGGCAGTGAGCAGTAATAACGCGACGACACGAGGTTTGGTTAACTCAAGGTAGTCTCGCCAATGTGCGTTGCGCGTTTTTGTTATTTGTTTTGTGGCAACGGATTGCATAACTACGACTCCTTACGCTTTTCTGGACAGGTTGTAATTCAACCCGACCAAAGACAGCAGCAATAATGCCCCAACGGCATTGTGAGCTACCGCATTCCAAAGCGGTAATTGAAAGACTACGTTACTAATACCCAGCGCAATTTGCAAAACTAATAACAAGCCTATAACAGATAGCTTACTTCGGAAAAATTGAGACTTCGCTTTGCGCCAACATTTAAACAGTAACGTGCACAACACTAAGAAGGTCACAATAGCGCCTATACGGTGAATAACATGCATGGTCATGCGGTCATCATAGTCGTGAGCACCAAACTGGTAGGTGTCGGCTTCCGGAATACTAAACGCGCCGGCAAAGTCTAAGTTTGACGTCCAGTCTCCCTCACAAAATGGCAGCTCGGTACAGGCAACAGCGGCGTAGTTGGCTGCGACCCAACCGCCCAGAGCTATTTGTCCAATAACGACTAGCATCGCAAAAAGTGCCAGGCCCCGGTATCGTCGAAGTTCGGGGTCGCCGCCTGCTAACCGGAAGTCGGACAGCCTCAGTGACAGCAGGTAAAGCAGTGATATGACCGAGAACCCTCCCAGCAAATGGCCCATGACTATCAGCGGTTGTAAGTTCATAGTCACAGTCCACATACCCAGTGCGGCCTGGAAAATGACCAGGCCTAGCAGCAGTGTCGGCAATTTCACTGGTGTTGGGTAGTGGCTAGGTTTGCGGCTTCTTACCCAGGAGGCAGCAGCAATCACCAGAATAAGAATGCCAAGTGTGCCCGCGAAATATCGGTGGATCATCTCATTCCAGGCTTTGTCCTGTTCAACCGGGGCGTCCGGGAAGCGAAGCTCCGCCTGCATAATATGCTCTTCCTGCGAAGGCACTTTCAAAAAACCGTAGCAGCCCGGCCAGTCGGGGCAACCTAGCCCGGCTTCAGTAAGGCGGGTGAAAGCGCCTAAAACAATAACAACAAAGGCAAAAAATACGCTAATTTTAACCAGAGTTCTCATCTGCTAAGCTCCTTATCCAATTCGACTGAGCTTAAGCAGCTTGCGAAGATCAGCCAGTACGTTCTTGCCTTCTTTAATCATCGCCTCTTTGTCGCTATGCGTTGGGTAGTACAGCATAACGTTGTGCATAGGGTCGATGATGAACAGCGTATTGGCGGGTAAATTGTGAAGCTCGCGAATGATAGCCGGCGCTGTTATTGGAGTTATTTGCGGCGCATCACGCTCATAACCTGAAAGCTGGTCATTGTTGTCGTGAAAAGTGACCGGAGTTAAGCGATCGGTGTCCTTGCCAATGGCTACATCAACCTGATTCATGACGTAGAGAGCATTTTTGCAGGTTTGGTCGCAGTTTTCGGGAGGTATATAGCCCAGTTTCCAGCCTTCCGGCAGTGTATCGACTTCTGAACTCAGCGTAACAGGCGGCTGTAGTAAAGTGCCTTTGTTGGTGCCTGCTTCATACCAGTTCTGCGATAAAATAACCCAGGCAGCTATGACTGGTAATAGGAATAACGCAAACACCGTTAAAATAGCTTTTCTTGAGCGATTTGGGGAGCTCATTGGGTCTCCTCTTCTTTTTTTGATTGTTTGTTAAGTTTTATAACAGCAATTACGAAAATCACCAAACATGCGACCGCAAGAGAGAACCATTGTGTCGCATATCCATAGTGCTTTTCTGGTTTCATGACTTGTGGTTCCCAGTCTCGTTGCCAGCCGATATTTTCTGGGGTTTCAAGCAGTAGCAGGTGAGAGCGGGGTGTCAGGTTGAACTCCTGAGAAAGTGCATTTGGTGTCGCTTCCTGAATACGAACGGAGTCATTATTTGTAGCGTATTCGAAGGAATTCTGGGTTAGCTCGTTTTGACTCGGGAAATACAGATAGGCGGTGAGTGTTAGCTTGCCGTCAGGGAACTCAATCTCGGGAATATCGCTGCGTAACGTGGGCGCCGGAACCCAGCCCAGATTAACCAGTTGTACTGTCAGTTCGGGCGAGTCTGGTTGAAAAAAGCCCAACACATTGTAGCCAACAGTTCCGTCCTGAATTTTATTATCCAGTAATAACACCGGCGCCGGCTGAAACTCGCCGATGACTGACACATAAGTAAACCGGTGCTTATCTGCGTTTAAGTCTTTGATAGAGCTTAAAGGCCGAGCTTCATTAGTTTGTTGAGACTCGTAGTCGGCAAACAGCTGCTGTTTTTCCTCAGCTCTGTCTAACTGCCAAAAGCCAAGCTTGACCAACACCCCAATTGCCAGCAAAGTAATGATTGTTGCAACAAGGGGAATTTTTATGTTGGTCGTTTTTAAGGTCATTATTGTTCTACTGCTCGTATATATGGTGGTGAATTTGTTTCGCGCATTATTTTCGATGCTGCGTAACGATCCCAACAAACCACCGATGTCTCATTATTTGGGAAAACGAGTGGGAATAGCCGCTATTATTTTAATTGCATTAATAGCGGCCACTTACGGCGGCTTTTTGCCGTTAAATCCACGCCCCTATTAAACGGGGCGCTTTTCTTACAGTACGTAAACCACCACGAATAAACATAACCAAACCACATCAACAAAGTGCCAGTACCAGCTGGTGGCCTGGAATGCGAAGTGATTATCCGGTGTGAAGTGGCCTTTCAGGACCCGCAGGAACATAATAATGAGCATGACGGTACCTAAGGTCACGTGCAGACCGTGGAAGCCGGTAAGCATGTAGAAGGTATTACCGTAAATGCCTGAGTCCAGGGTTAGTCCAAGGTCTTTGTATGCGTGTACATATTCCGCACCTTGCAGGTACAGGAAGATTAGACCAAGAATAATGGTCACACCCAGCATGGCGGTCAGCTGTTTGCGTTTACCTTGCTCAAGGCCTGTGTGCGCAAAGTGACAGGTAACCGAGCTAATTAACAGAATGATGGTGTTGATAGCCGGCAAGCCGTACCAACCCATTGCCTGTGTTTCTGTGCCGCCCGGCGTGTTCACCAATGGCCAATGTGCGACAAATTCCGGCCAAAGCACTTCATTGGTCATAGCATTATTACTGTCACCGCCTAGCCATTGAACGGCAATAACACGGGCATAAAACAAGGCACCAAAGAAGGCGGCGAAGAACATAACCTCTGAGAAAATAAACCAGCTCATGCCTTGCTTGTAAGAAACGCCTAACTGGTCGCTGTACAAACCTTTCATGGACTCGTGAATTTGGTCGCGGAACCAGCCAAAAAGCATAACCGCCATGACAACAAGCCCGGCAATAAGTACGGTGCTGCCGTAGCCGTCTTGTTCTTTCGACATATCAATAACGGTGTGGCCTGCGCCCCACGCAATAAGTCCCAGGCCGACAGCGCCGACTATCGGCCAAGGGCTGGAAGCAGGAACATAATAACTTTGTTGTTCTGCCATAACGTCTTTCCTTATTCTGTTTTTAATAACTGAGACATTTGCTCAGCGGACGTATTGGCTGTCATATCGTACAGCGTGTATGACAGGGTAAAGGTTGTAATATGGTCCGGAATGTCCGGGTCGACATAAAACTGCATGGGCATTTCGGTGTCAGAACCGGCCGCTAGCGGCTGTTGGTTAAAACAAAAGCACTCGACTTTGTTTAAGTACAACGACGCTTCAGCGGGTGCTACCGAAGGAATAGCCTGTGCAACCATATCGGACGCGGTCGGGTTTGCCGCTAAAAAGTTAACGACTTTGGTCTCCCCCGGGTGAATACGAACTTCTTTTATCGAAGGTTCGAACTTCCACGGAATGCCCTGGGCGTTACGAGTCAAAAACTGAACCCGAATGGTTCGTGACTCGTCCACCTCGACCATTTCATAAGTCGCAGCTTCATTGCTGGTACGGCCGTTGAAGCCCGTGACTTCACAGAACACGTCGTACAACGGCACCAGTGCGAACCCAAACGCAAACATTCCAGCGACTGTCAGTAACAGTCGCTTAACCAGAATGCTGTTATTCGGACGTTCTTCAGACATAAGCCTTAATCCACTTTCGGTGGTTTTTCAAAGGTGTGATACGGAGCCGGAGATGGAACGGTCCATTCCAGGCCTTCTGCGCCTTCCCACGGCTTAGCTTCTGCCTTTTCGCCGCCTTTCACACATTTGATAACAACCCACAAGAAAATCAGCTGCGACAGACCGAACGCAAAACCACCGATACTGGTAATTTGGTTCACATCGGCAAACTGAGTCGCGTAGTCAGGAATACGACGTGGCATACCGGCCAGTCCCGCAAAGTGCATTGGGAAGAACAGTACGTTCACTGAAATGACTGACGCCCAGAAGTGGGTTTTCGCCAATGTCGAGTCGTACATGTGACCAGTCCATTTGGGTAGCCAGTAATAAGCCGCCGCCATAATCGAGAAAATAGCACCGGATACTAATACATAGTGGAAGTGTGCAACCACAAAGTAAGTATCGTGGTACTGGAAGTCGACCGGTGTAATTGCCAACATAAGCCCAGAGAACCCACCAATGGTGAACAGAATGACAAAGGCTAGCGCAAATAGCATAGGCGTCTCGAATGTCATCGAGCCTTTCCACATAGTGGCAACCCAGTTAAAGACTTTCACCCCGGTTGGCACCGCTATGAGCATGGTGCAGTACATAAAGAACAGCTCTGCGAAGACCGGCATACCGGTGGTAAACATGTGGTGAGCCCACACCAGGAATGACAGTAACGCAATGGCGGCGGTTGCATACACCATCGACGAGTAGCCAAACAGCCGTTTTCGCGTAAACGCGGGAATAATTGCCGAGATAATACCAAAGGACGGTAGAATCATGATGTAGACTTCAGGATGCCCGAAGAACCAGAAAATATGCTGGAACATAACCGGGTCACCACCGCCTGCGGCATCGAAGAAGCTAGTACCAAAGTATTTATCGGTCAATACCATGGTGACTGCCCCTGCCAATACTGGCATAACTGCAATTAGCAGGAATGCTGTAATTAACCAAGTCCAGACAAACAGCGGCATTTTCATGTAGTTCATACCAGGCGCGCGCATGTTCATTATGGTCACAATGACGTTAATAGCACCCATAATGGATGAAATACCCATAATGTGAACCGAGAACACGAACAGTGCGGTAGAGTCTGAACTGTAAGTGGTTGAAAGCGGCGCGTAGAATGTCCAACCGAAGGCAGGACCGCCACCTTCCATGAACAAAGAGCCCAGCAGAATAATGAAAGCAAATGGAAGAATCCAGAAGCTCCAGTTATTCATACGAGGCAATGCCATGTCCGGCGCCCCAATCATCATTGGAATCATCCAGTTAGCCAAGCCGGTAAAGGCAGGCATAACAGCACCAAAGACCATAATAAGGCCGTGCACCGTGGTCATTTGGTTAAAGAAATGCGGATCAACCAGTTGCAGACCCGGCTGGAAAAGTTCCGCGCGGATAACCATAGCCATGGCACCGCCGGTTAAAAACATAATAAAACTGAACCATAAATACATTGAACCAATGTCTTTATGGTTGGTTGTAAATAGCCAGCGACCAATACCAGACGGCTTATGATCGTGGTGTGCGTCGTGATGGTTTGCTTCGACTGCTGTGCTCATCACCGTCTCCTTATTGATTCATGACTTCGTTAATGTCGGCTGCCTGTATCAGGTCGCCGGTGTCGTTACCCCAGGCATTACGCTCGTAGGTGATAACAGCTGCAAGCTCACGCATGCTCAGCTGTTGGCCGAACGCCTGCATAGCAGTGCCGGTAACGCCATTAACAACGATGTCTATATGTTTTGCTTTAGCGTCTGGGTCGACAGATACACCGCTTCCTGCCAATGCAGGGAATACGCCGTCAACACCTTGGCCGGTAGGTTGGTGACATGAAGCACAAGTACTGTTGTAAACTTTCTCGCCTAAGTCCATGAGTTCGTCTTCTGACATTTCCATGGCTAAGAGCTCTTGCTCACGCTCGCGAGCGGCTTCTTGCTCTGCTTCAAGCTCGGTTATCCACTTTTCGTATTCAGCCGGCTCTTTGGCAATAACAACCACAGGCATGAATCCGTGATCCTGACCGCAAAGCTCGGCGCACTGACCACGGTAAATACCAGGCTCGTCTACTTTGGTCCAGGTTTCGTTGATGAAGCCGGGGTTAGCGTCTTTCTTAACCGCGAAGTCAGGAACCCACCAACTGTGAATAACGTCGTCGGAAGTTACCAGGAAGCGGACTTTTTGACCCGTTGGAATAACCAGCGGGCGATCGACTTCGAGTAAGTAGTTTTCGCTTTTGTCGAATTTATTGTCTATTTGTTCTTGTTGAGTCGCCAAACGACTGAAGAACTCAACGTCATTCTCGAAGTATTTGTAGTGCCATTTCCATTGCGAACCCGTAACCTGAATAGTGACATCAGCGTCTGATGTATCTTCCATAGCAATTAGGGTTGTTGTTGCCGGAATGGCCATACCCACAAGAATTAACAGTGGAATAATGGTCCAGGCAATTTCAACTTTTACGTTCTCGTGGAAATTCGCTGGTTTGGGGTTTTTCGATTTGCGATGGCGAATCATCGAAATGAACATTAAACCGAACACGACCACACCAATGGCACAACAGATGTAAAATATCGTCATGTGCAGGTCGTAAACTCGGTTACTGACTTCAGTAACACCCTTGGTTAGGTTGAGTTGGTTTTCTGCGCTAGCAGGTAAGCTCAACATAGCCAATAGTGCCCACAGAGGCTTCATTTTCACGTGACTTCTCCTCTTATTCTTCAATGAGACCGAAAGGCCAATTCCGATCAAAATTCGAAGAACAAAGAGGTAAGCAGAAAAAGGAACAGCTTCTCCCCAGAAATCACTTTCTCTACAGACTCTTTGTTATAATTATCGTTGTTATAATATTTTTATAGTCGGGTAGTACATTTATTAACTAATTTACAAAGAAAGATCCAGATCAAATCAAACAAATGGTCAATAAATGAGCGGATCTGTTAAAAAAAGGCTGCCGAAGCAGCCTATCAAGGAAGAAACACACTAACGAGGATTTAGTGGAGGTGGGATGTTAGTGTGTTTTTATCAAACAGGAAGTATTGAGTGTGACTTAATTTACTTGCCATTTTTGCGCGCTGCCATGTGCGGCTTGAGACAGAGTCGAGATAGGCAATAACCATACTGCTGTTTCCCGCTAATAGCGCTTGCTCCAATGCCCACTCACAACGTTCGGCAGAGTGACTGCGTAACCAACGAATTTGATGCTCCGCAACACCGGATTCAATAAGCTGGGCAATGACATTTTTGTCACCGCCGATAACAGTAACCCACTCACTTGGCTTTTGTTGTAAAGCATTCTGAACAGCTGGTGATAAGGCGTCTGTCTCGACTGCCTCTGCGCCTGTTTCTTGTTCAAACTTAATATCAGTCGGTGCAGCTTTCCACAAACCCGGGTGGTGCAATTTGTTGTTCTGTTGAATTTTCATAGTGCAGCTCCATTTCTGATAACACCAACCGCCAGACCTTCAATCGCGAATACTTGCGATGCTAGATCAACAGTGATGGTGGAGAATTCTGGATTTTCCGGATGTAACAAGACAGTGCGACCTTTGCGCTCAAACCGTTTTACCGTGACTTCGTCTTCAACCCGAGCAACAACAACCTGTCCATTTCTGGCTTGCTCAGTTTTATGCACGGCAAGTAAGTCACCGTCCAAGATACCAATGTCTCTCATGCTCATACCGTTGACTTTCAATAAGAAGCTGGCGGCAGGCTGAAATAATGATTCGTCGACTTTGTAATGTCCTTCAACATGCTGTTCTGCAAGCAGCGGCTCACCGGCGGCGACCTGGCCAATCAGCGGCAAACCTTCGGCGACATCAAAGTCGTCGCCGACTAAGCGAATGCCGCGAGACATGCCAGGCATAATTTCAATAACACCTTTACGTGCTAACGCTTTTAAATGCTCTTCGGCGGCGTTGGCAGAACGAAAACCCAGCTTAGAGGCAATTTCCGCACGTGTCGGCGGCATACCGGTTGCGTGCAGATTGTCTTTAATAAGCTCTAGTATTTCCGACTGTCTTGGTGTTAAAGGGCGCATATTCGAACCTGTGTTTATGTACAGTGATACTGTGAGTATATACAGGTATTTTTATTTCGCAAGTCATTTCATCAACGACTTTTATTTTTTAAGTTGGTATCCTATAGCTCTGTTTAAAACAGAGGTTGATGTATGAGCAAAAGAAGCCCTTTTTACGCGGTGTTGAAGTATCCGTTACGTTGGCTAACACGGTTCGAAGATATTTGGGACGGCGATGAAACTGATCACAAAACCACGGTGCAAAAGCCGGTGGCTTACGTTATGCGCTCAACCTCCACTGCTGATCTGTCCATATTGCAGCGTGCAGCTAAGCGCCGAGGCTTGCCTGATCCTCTCGAACCGCTTGAAATTAATGGCAAAGAATACAGCCGGGTTATGTATTTGGAAGAATTTGCCAACGAAACCTCTGAAAAAGCGGTGCAAGAATTCCATCAGTTATTGAAGTTACATAAAGACAATAGCAACCTCGACTTACAGCTGATACCCGCAGGGGTGTTCTGGGGGCGCCAGGCAGGCCAGGAAGCAACTGCCGGCAAGGCAATGACGGGTGACCTCGATAACCCAGGCGCTATCCGTAAATTCTGGCTTGTGCTTTTTTCAGGTCGTCAGGTTTTGTTGCGCTTTTCGCGTAGCGTCAGTTTAGGTCAAATGGCTAATGATTACGGCGCAGACATGCGCATAGCCCATAAATTGGCGCGTGTTGCCCGTGTTCACTTTGTTCGCATGCGTCATGCAGTTGCCGGACCCAAGCTCAGTCATCGGAAAGAGCTTATGGCGCAGCTCATTAACACGCCAGCGCTCAAGAAGGCCGTTGCCGACGAGGCCAAAGGCAAGAAAATTAGTGAAGAGGAAGCTCGCAAAAAAGCACTCTCTTACATTGACGAAATTGCAGCGAATTACAGCTCGACATTAGTGCGTGTACTCGACCGCTTTATGACCTGGATGTGGAACCGAATCTATAACGGCATTCACATAAAAGGAGGGGAGCGAATACGTCACCTTGCTCAGCAGGGACACGAAATTATCTACGTGCCGTGTCACCGAAGTCATATGGACTACTTGCTACTGAGCTATGTTATTTATAAAGAAGGCTTGGTGCCGCCGCATATTGCAGCAGGGGTGAATCTGAACTTCTTCCCGGTTGGCGGCATTTTCCGTCGTGGTGGAGCGTTCTTTATACGCCGCAGTTTCCGTGGCAATAAGCTTTATTCCGCGGTATTTCGCGAGTACTTGTGCTGGCTGTTTCAAAAAGGCTACCCGGTGGAATACTTCAGTGAAGGCGGTCGTTCCAGAACTGGGCGTTTATTGCCGCCAAAGACTGGCATGCTCGCTATGACCGTTCAGGGTATGCTGCGTGATCAACAACGCCCAGTGTCGTTGGTGCCGGTGTATCTCGGTTATGAACACATCATGGAAGTCGCCACTTACCTGAAGGAGTTAAAAGGTAAGGACAAAGAGAAAGAATCCGTTTTTCAAATTCTAAAAACAATTACCAAATTGCGTAATTTTGGTCAGGGCTTTGTGACTTTCGGTCAGCCTATCGACTTAAAGCATACGCTGGACTGTAATGCGCCCGACTGGCATAAGTCGGTAACGCGAGGGGCCGAAGAGCCGCTAAGACCGAATTGGTTAACCCCTGTGGTCAATGGTTTGGCTGAGCGTGTTATGCAGGGCATAAACGACTCTGCAGCCGCAAACAGTGTGAACCTAACGGCTCTGGCATTGCTCAGCTCTGAGCATCATGCGCTGACGAAAGAAGAGCTATTAGCTCAGCTGGAAGTGTATCTGGGTGTGTTAAAAGAAGTGCCTTACAGTACCGATATTAGTGTGCCTAAAGAAACGCCGGAAGAATTGTGGCAGCAGGCGCTGCGCACCGATAAGTTTAAAGTTGAGTCAGATACTATGGGCGAAGTTATCTCGCTCGAACGTATGTCGGCTATTGCGATGACATATTACCGTAACAACATACTGCACATGATGGTTGTGCCGGGCATTATTGCCTCAATCATTATGGCGAAAAAGCGCGTGTCGGTAGATGAAATTGTCGAGCGCACTCAAGCAATTTACCCCATGTTAAAAGCCGAACTTTACCTGAGTCACACCGCCGAGGATATTCCGCTGTGGGTAGAGGCACTGTGTGAGGAGCTGGCACGTCAGCAATTAATTACCCGCGAAGGTAGCGACTGTGTCATTGCGAAGCGAGAAAGTGCGCAGTGGTATCGTTTGCGCTTGCTAGCCAACAGTGCCAGTGAAACTCTGCAACGCTACTGTATTGTGTTAGAGCTTCTGCAGCAGGCACAGCCAATAATGCGGGCAGAGCTTGAGAAACAGTCTATTACCCTGGCAGAGCGTTTGAGCTCTATTCATGGTATTGACGCGCCGGAGTTTTATGACAAAAAAGTCATGGCAACACTAATTGCTAGTCTTAAGCAGCAAGGGCTGGTCGAAATTGATGACGACGGTCAGCAAATTGCTGCTGAGCCGGTTGGGCCGTTAAGTGACCAGGTTGATGAGCTGATTGACGGGCCTGTCCTGCAAACGATAAGGCAGTCGGTGCAGCAGTTCGTCAATCAGCCGAGTGAATAGCCTTTAGTGTAAACTTAGTACCAGTAATGTAACGCCAGGCCTATCGCGAAAACCATACCGACGTAATGGTTGTGCAAAAAGGCCTGGAAGCATTTCATTGGCTCGCGATGGCGTATTAACCAATGCTGATACATAAACAGCAACACACTTATCGCAAGCGCCGCCCAGGCTATCCAGTCCGCTGTGAGTATATAGAGCACCCATGCCAGCAAGCCGATGACAATCAGCTGCAATAACGCAATAATGAGTTTGTCGTAACGGCCAAATAAAATGGCCGTGCTTTGCAGACCAATTTTTAAGTCGTCTTCCCGGTCGGCCATGGCGTATTCGGTATCGTAAGCCACGGTCCAAATAATATTGGCGATAAACAACAGAGCAGCGATAAACCACTCACTGGACTCTAGTGCCGTAAACGCCATAAGTATTCCGAAACTGAAGGCTATGCCCAGTACCACTTGGGGTAGGTGAGTCCAACGTTTGCAGAAAGGGTAAAGTGCGGCAACGCCGGCAGCCAGGAAGCTCAGCATAACGGTGTTTGTATTCAGCTGAAGCACCAGTCCAAAAGCAATAGCCAGCAAAATACAGAAACCAATAATAGCTTCCGTTGCGGAAATTTTTCCGGCGGGAATAGGGCGTTGCTTAGTGCGCCTGACATGACCATCAAAGTTGCGGTCGGCAAAGTCATTGATCACACAACCGGCGGAGCGCATCACAAAAGTACCCAGCAAAAATATCACCACAATTTTCAGCGGCGGGTTACCGGTGCCGGCAATCAGCAACGCCCATATTGTCGGCCACGCCAGCAAATATGTACCAATGGGGCGGTCCGCCCGCATTAACTGCCAAAAAGCCTGAAGTTTTTGTGCTATCACTTGCTCTGTACCTCTAACACATGGTCGTAAAGTGGTGACGACGTTAAGAATATCTCGCTCACTAACAATTGCTCGCCTGCGGTCGAGAATATTCGGCGGCGACCAAGTAAGGAGGTCGACTGACTAAACCATTGCTGGTTCAGTTTGCCTATAACATGAGATTCCGCCACAGTCGCTACTTCAATGGGCCCTGAGGTTAAATCGTCGCGTTGAAATAACGAGTCGCCCAATGAACGGTTACCTAATTCTGAAAGTTGCAACTGCTCGTTGTTTTCGGCGCTTTTTGCGAAAATACTGCGGGCAAACACCCAGGGTTTACCATCACAGTATAGCAGTACTTCGCGCACTACCGCGGGCTGACTCTGCTTTAAGCGACGGCACTCTTCGTCATGAGGCAGCATTTCCTGTTGCCCTAATAAACGAACCTCAAAATGCCCGCAATTACTTTTCAGACGCTGGGTTAAAGAGCCCTCGAAGCACAGCCAGTCATGCTGTGTAGAGGTTAGCTCGACCTTATCAGGAGCCTGCCATTTAAGCGGTTCACTGACAGGAAATGTTGGTGTTGGGTATAACTCTGTTGTCATTTGTATTGGCGTTATCAAGCTCTATCGCTATGATAGCAAAGAGGAAACAATTGAACAGCGAAAGCTGGGTGGCTATATGAAACTGATTCGGACATTGGGTTTACTGCTAACAATGTGTTTATTAAGCACAGTTGCAAGCGCGCAAGACGAGGTTGCGTACTATGGTTTTGAACCCGACATAACAACAAACTTTTTAAAAGAAGGGAATGATTACCGCCTGGGGTTTGTGCGCGTTGCGGTAGAAGTTATGGTTCCGGACCCTAGCTACGTGAGTGTGGTCGAGCATCATGCACCGTTACTGCGGGATGCCTTTATAAACATATTCAGTACGGCAACGGAGCGTCAGGTTCGGACTATGACAGGACGTGACCAGCTGCGACTCAAATGTCTGGAGCGCGCCAAAGAATTAATGACTCAGGAAACCGGCAACCCGGTCATCAAAGAAGTTATTTTTACCAAGTATATTTATCAGTAACGAATTTTGGGTGTGGGGTTTAGCACCCGCACCACAAAGCCCGCTAAGCACCCTGACAGTAATCCGGCTAAATGCGCCTCGTTGGCTACGTTGACCCAAAGTACGCCGGTGTAACCCAGCACTAGCCAAAGCAGCATAAAGACAATGAGCCCCGGCGGCAGATACAGCGGTGTCGCCCGGCGGAAGCTATACACCCAGCAGAAACCAAGCAAACCATAAACCACACCGGACATGCCACCAAAGTTAGGACCATTCATTAGGTACTGAATAACATTGGCGGTAATGCCGGAAAACAAGAATAGGGCCAGTAGCCAGGAAGTGCCCAGTGTCTTCTCTATACGACCGCCTAAATACCACCACCAAAATACATTAAACACAATATGAAGCAGCGTGAAATGCATGAAGACCGGAGTGACAAAACGCCAGGGCTGGTCAAAGGGCAGTGCGTTAAAGAAGCGACTGATTTTTAGAGCTTCTAACGTAGCTTCAGGCCACATATTCAGAACTAAAAAGACCAAAGCCGCTAGTGCTGCGACTATTCGTGTGAGCCAGCCACTTTGCGCTAAAAGTGTCAAGGAAATAGGCGCTGAGCGACGCGACGTTGAAGAAGGTTGGTTTGAGTCTTGTGTTGAAGCCGACTGCTGCGGCTCTTCGTCCAGCAGCTCAGGGTTCGCTTTGCATTGTTGAACAAGATCTTTAGCGAGCGCCTCGTAGCTGCTTTGGTGCAGCCATAGTTCAAGTTGCTCGCCTTTTTCCGTGACGCTAACCGGTATGCCGTGCTGACGCAGATATTGGTAGAGCTTTCGCATCCATTCCGGGTCTTTACTGCTCAGCAATCGGCGCATGGTTTATTCCTTGTTAACGTGCTCGGGGTAAGACATTGACCAGGCGGTAAAACCGCCGTTCATGCTACTGACATTAGTAAAGCCCTGCGCCGCAATATATTCTGCGGCGCCCTGGCTACTAATACCGTGATAACAAACCACAATAATAGGGGCGTTTTTGTCGACAGACTCCAAAAATACGCCCAAATTACTGTTGTCGATGCGCTGCGCACCCGGAATGTGACCCATCGCAAAAGACTGTGGGTCGCGAATGTCGGCAAACACCGCATCACCGGCTTGCCAGTGCTCTGCCGCGGTGTTTAGCTCCACTAATTCGTAGGTACGTTCGTCTGCACTCATAGGGTTTAGTCCCAGTTCAGAATGACTTTACCCGACTGACCTGAAATCATGGTTTCAAAGCCTTTTTCGAAGTCGTCGACTGACATTTCGTGCGTTAATATCGGCGAAATATCTAAGCCTGACTGTAGCAAGCTCGCCATTTTGTACCAAGTTTCGAACATTTCACGACCGTAAATGCCTTTAATGACCAGACCTTTGAAAATAACTTCGTTCCAGTCAATGGCGACATTCTCTGGCGGAATACCTAACATAGCAATTTTGCCGCCGTGGTTCATGGTCGCCAGCATTTGTGAAAACGCAGAAGGCACACCAGACATTTCAAGTCCCACGTCAAAGCCTTCTTTCATGCCGAGCTCTGTCATTACGTCAGACAGCTTTTCTTTGCTGACGTCGACCGCACGGGTGACACCCATTTTACGGGCTAAGTCCAGGCGGTATTCGTTAACATCGGTAATAACCACATGGCGCGCGCCAACGTGACGAGCCACCGCTGCCGCCATAATACCGATAGGGCCAGCGCCTGTAATCAATACGTCTTCGCCGACTAAGTCAAAAGCGAGAGCCGTGTGTACGGCATTACCGAATGGGTCAAAAATAGACGCCATTTCGTCGGTCACATCGTCTGGCAGTTTAAACGCATTTTCTGCGGGCAGTGCTAAATACTCAGCGAATGCGCCCGGACGGTTAACACCAACTCCGTAGGTGTTGCGACATAAGTGACGACGGCCGGCGCGGCAGTTACGGCAGTGGCCGCAAGTAATATGGCCTTCGCCAGAAACGCGATCACCAATCTCAAAACCACGAACACCGTCGCCCATAGCAGCAACTTCGCCCACGTACTCGTGACCGACTACCATAGGTACCGGAATGGTTTTTTGCGACCAGTCGTCCCACTTGTAAATGTGTACGTCGGTACCACAAATTGCCGTTTTCTTAATTTTAATCAGAATATCGTTATAGCCGCATTCCGGCTTCTCGACATCGGTCATCCAAATGCCGGGTTTGGAATGCAGTTTCGCCAAAGCTTTCATTTCAATACTCCTTAAATCACACCCAGCTCTTTACCAATGCGGGTAAAGGCTTCAATGGTGCGATCCAATTGTTCGCGTGTGTGAGCCGCCGACATTTGCGTGCGGATACGAGCTTTGCCTTTAGGAACGACAGGGAAGGAGAATCCGATCACGTAGATATCTTCTTCCAGCAATTTATCCGCCATTTCCGATGCTAAGCGTGCGTCGCCAACCATGACTGGAATAATGGCGTGATCAGCACCGCTCAGGGTAAAGCCGGCCGCGGTCATTTTCTCACGGAAGTACTGGGCGTTTTCCCACAACTGAGCGCGCAGTTCATGGCCATTTTCCAGCATTTCCAGTACGCGAATAGACGCCTGAACAATGGCTGGTGCTACCGAGTTAGAGAACAGGTATGGGCGCGAACGCTGACGTAACCAATCAATGACTTCTTTCTTGCCTGAAGTGTAGCCACCAGATGCACCGCCTAAGGCTTTACCTAAGGTGCCGGTGATAATATCGACACGGCCCAGTACGTCACAGTATTCGTGTGTACCTTTGCCGTTCTCACCTAAGAAACCAGTGGCGTGACAGTCGTCCATCATAACCAGTGCGTTGTATTTATCGGCCAGGTCACAAATGCCTTTTAAGTCCGCAATAACACCGTCCATAGAGAACACGCCGTCGGTCGCAATAAGCTTATGGCGTGCGCCGTCAGCGTCAGCCTGCTTAAGCTGTGCTTCCAGGTCTTCCAGATTGTTGTTTTTGTAACGGTAACGCTTGGCTTTGCTCAAACGGATGCCGTCAATGATGCTGGCGTGGTTCAGCTCGTCACTAATAATGGCATCTTCCGGCCCCATAAGCGTTTCGAACAAGCCGCCGTTCGCATCAAAGCACGACGAATACAAAATGGTGTCTTCGGTGCCTAAAAAGTCACTCAGCTTTTGTTCCAGCGTTTTGTGAATGTCCTGTGTACCGCAAATAAAACGGACAGAAGCCGTACCAAAACCATGCTCGTCCAGACCTTTTTTGGCTGCCGCAATAAGGTCAGGGTGATTCGCCAGACCCAAGTAGTTATTGGCGCAGAAGTTAAGCACACGGTGGTCATTAACGGTAATTTCAGAACTTTGATCAGAGGTAATAATACGCTCTTTCTTGTAAAGCCCTTCGGCTTTGGTTTCAGCCAGTTGGTCGGCCAGTTGCTGGTAAAACGCAGAACTCATGTTCGACTCCATGATTTGAAAAATTCGTTACCCTCTAGTTTACTGATGTTAGCCCCAACTCGCATCCTTAATTTCAATTTCAGACTTTTGTTTGGTGTCCAATTGCGTGTACTCTTTAGGGAAATTTGAGCGATAATTTGTCGGTTTAGGAGAGTTTATGCATCGCCGAGCTATTTACCCAGGCACTTTTGACCCTATTACCAATGGGCATGCAGACCTTATTGAACGCGCAGCAGCGCTATTCAACGAAGTGGTTGTTGGTATAGCAGAAAGCCCCAGTAAAAAACCTTTATTCACGCTAGAAGAGCGGGTTTTACTGGCGCAGCAAGTGACCGAAAAGCTCGATAATGTCAGTGTGGTCGGTTTTTCGGGTCTTTTGGTGGACTTTGCTCACGAATACGATGCAACGGTGCTTATTCGTGGACTGCGTGCGGTGTCCGACTTTGAGTATGAATTCCAGCTGGCGAACATGAACCGCCGTTTGGATCCTAATTTGGAAAGCGTCTTTCTAACACCAGCTGAAGAAAACTCGTTCATTTCGTCGTCGCTGGTGAAAGAAGTGGCATTGCATGGCGGTGATGTATCTGGCTTTACCGACGCGCGAGTGGCGTCGGCTTTAGAGCAGAAATTTGCGGGGAAACGTCCGGGTCAGTAATGCCTGACCCGACAGTATTAGCTAAGGGCTACGTGGTAAAATACGATACTCATTAGAACCGGGCATAAGTAACGAATGTGCCAGCGCAATAACGTAAGCCCGAAACTGCCCGCAGCAATTTCTTTTAAGTGGTTGCTGCGGCGCCATAACCAACCCACTACCAGTAAATAGAATAAGCCAGACAGCGGCAGCTGGAACTGTGTCACAGCGGTGACGACCCAACCAAACAGTGGCTCGAAGAATAAAATCAGTAATAGTGAGAACACACCAATAAGCGCTAATGACGCGGCGGTTGCAACCGGGCGGCTCAGTTTGCGCTCTTCAATGCAATAAGACACAGGAACTTCCGCCTGAGCAATGGTCGAGGTTAGCGCGGCAATACTCAGTAAGCTAAAGAATGCAAACGCGACAAACGGCCCGGCAACGCCCATGCTGTTGAATAGCTCCGGCAGTACCGCAAAAATGAGCTGTCCTTCGCCAACCAGCTCGGTGCCTTCACCAACGGAAACGCCTAAATGAATGCCTGCGTATAGTGCTGGAATAATCAGTAAGCCGGCTAAAAACGCTATGAAGGTATCAAGCGCTGCAACTGAAAGGCTCAAACGACCCAGTTTTGCACCGGGCTTTAAGTACGAGCCATAAATCATCATGCCGCCCAGGCCAATCGACAGTGAGAAGAATGCCTGACCCATAGCGGCAACTAAAATACTGGTATTGGTTATTTGTGTGAAGTCCGGTATCAGGTAACGTTCTAAACCGACGCTGGCGCCTGGTAACGTCAGCATGTAAATAATCAGGCCGACTAGCAGAACCACCAATGTTGGCATTAAACGCTTGGACCAACGCTCAATACCTTTTTCCACGCCCTGGAAGACGACTAATGCGGTGGCGGTTAAAAACAGCCCCGTGAATATTAAGTCGCGCGGCATAGAGCTGTTCAGCAGGAATTCGGACACCGATGTGAGGCCAACGCCTTTGGCTAAGAAGCCGAGTGCGTGAACCACCATCCAACCGGCGACTACGTGATAGAAGCTCAGCATTAAGCATGAGCCCAGTACGTTCAAATAGCCCATTAACCTACCGACCGGGCGAGCTTTACCGCCGGAAAGCAGAGTCAATGACTTAACCGGGTTAGCCTGTGCGCTGTGACCTATGAGCAGTTCGCTATAAAGGGCGGGAATAGCCAAAATAAAAATAACGCACAGGTACACGAGTAAAAAAGCGCCACCACCATGGTTGGCTACTTGCGTCGGAAAGCCCCAAATGTTGCCGAGTCCGACAGCGGAACCCGCGGCCGCTAAAATAAAGCCAATGCGGCTATGAAATGAATCACGCATAAATGTCCAAAAAGCTTACTGCCCCTACTTAAGTCAGGCGGGCATTCTAACGAACTGAGAAAATTTTGCCCTATCTTTTTTTAGTCAATCGGGTTACTATTCGCGCCCTGAATTTCAGCCGGTTGCCCAATTACTGAACAGGACGTTTCGAGTAAACGCAGCTGACCTAAACGTTAACGTACAAGACCGTAATCTCAGGAGCCTTACGTCATGCCAAATCTGGATCTGAGCCGCTACGGCATCACCGATGTCGAAGAAATCGTCCACAACCCGTCCTACGACCTGCTGTTTGAAGAAGAAACTCGCGATGACCTGCAGGGTTACGAAAAAGGCACGGTAACGGATTTAGGAGCGGTTGCTGTCGATACCGGAATATTCACCGGCCGTTCACCAAAAGATAAATATATTGTTCGTGACGACACTACGCGTGACACTGTGTGGTGGGCTGATCAGGGTAAAAACGACAACAAACCTCTGTCGACCGAAACCTGGAAAGAACTGAAAGGCTTAGTAACTGAGCAGCTGTCGAACAAACGCTTGTTTGTCGTCGACACCTATTGCGGTGCTAACGAAGATACACGCTTAGCGGTTCGCTTCATTACTGAAGTGGCATGGCAGGCGCACTTCGTGAAAAACATGTTCATTCGCCCAAGCGAAGAAGAACTGGAAACGTTCGAGCCAGACTTCGTGGTCATGAACGGTGCGAAATGCATTAACCCTAAGTGGCAAGAACAAGAGCTGAACTCTGAAAACTTTGTGGCGTTTAACTTAACTGAGAAAATCCAGTTAATTGGCGGTACCTGGTACGGCGGCGAAATGAAAAAAGGTATGTTCTCAATGATGAACTACTTCCTGCCGCTAAAAGGCATTGCGTCAATGCACTGTTCAGCAAACGTTGGTAAAGAAGGTGACGTTGCTATCTTCTTTGGCTTGTCGGGTACCGGTAAAACCACGCTGTCGACTGACCCTAAACGCGCACTGATTGGTGACGACGAGCACGGTTGGGACGACGATGGTGTCTTCAACTTTGAAGGCGGCTGTTATGCGAAAACCATCAACCTGTCGAAAGAAGCAGAACCGGATATTTACAACGCGATTCGTCGCGACGCGCTATTAGAAAACGTTGCGGTTGATGAAAATGGCGTTGTCGACTTTGATGACAACTCGAAAACCGAGAACACTCGTGTTTCTTACCCTATTTACCACATCGACAACATTGTTAAGCCGGTGTCTAAAGCGGGTCACGCGAAGAAAGTAATCTTCTTGACCGCTGACGCATTTGGCGTATTACCGCCGGTATCTAAGCTGACCAAAGAGCAGGCGCAGTACCACTTCCTGTCTGGCTTTACCGCGAAATTAGCGGGTACTGAGCGCGGTGTGACTGAGCCAACACCGACTTTCTCAAGCTGTTTTGGTGCGGCATTCTTAAGCCTGCACCCAACCCAGTATGCAGAAGTATTGGTAAAACGTATGGAAGCAGCTGGCGCAGAAGCTTACCTGGTTAACACGGGTTGGAACGGTACTGGCAAGCGTATCTCTATTAAAGCAACGCGCGCTATCATCGACTCTATCTTAGACGGCTCTATTGAAGACGCTGAGTTTGTTGAACTGCCATACTTTAACCTGGCCATGCCAACTCAGTTAGCTGGTGTTGAAGACAGCAGCATTTTAGACCCACGTAAAACTTATGAAGAAGACGGCGAGTGGGACGTTCGTGCGAAAGACTTAGCGGAACGTTTCGTGGCCAATTTCGAGAAGTTTACCGACACCGAGAACGGTAAAGCCTTAGTGGCAGCTGGTCCTAAGCTTTAGCCAACGGTATAAGGTTAAATACTAAAAACCCCGCAACACACTATGTGCTGCGGGGTTTTTTAATGCCCCGATTGAACGGGGCGATAAGACTTACTTCAGTTGTTCTGCGTGTGGCAGTTCGAACGATGGTTTCTCTTCCGCTTTCTCTACCAGGAAAGTATCCATCCAACGCATGAAACGCATGCTGTAGTCTAACTGTGCCGCCACTTTGCGGTTACCATGGCCTTCGCCCGGGTAGAATACCAAGCGTACTGGCACATTACCGTGAGTTTTCAGGTAACGGTATAGCTCCATCGACTGTGACGGATGCACACGCGTGTCTTCTTTACCGTGCATAATCAGAATTGGCGTACGAGCCTTCTCTGCGTGGTAAATAGGGCTGCGCTCTAAGTACCATTCCCACTTGTCCCACGGGTAGCTACGCGCGTGAACGGCGTGCATTTCTTTAGGAATATCGGTGGTGCCGAATTTCGACAAGTTATTGCTAATACCGACGAACATAACGCTGGCTGCGAAGTGCTCAGTTTGCGCCGTTGCGCCCCAGGCCGAAGCATAACCACCGTAAGAGCCGCCGGTAATACCAACGCGAGACTCATCAGCAATGCCCATGGCCACTAGGTGCTCTTTGGCATCAACAATGTCGTCGAACTCTTTACCCGCGTAGTCGTTCTGACCTAGCTTTGAGAACTCAACGCCACGTCCGGTGCTGCCACGGTAGTTAGGGAAGAACAACGCATAGCCTTTAGACGCAGCATGCTTAACCGGCGACGCATAGCGATCTAACCAGCCGTTGCTGTAATGCGACTCAGGACCGCCATGAATGACCATAACGGTCGGGTAGCTTTTGCCTTCTTCGTAGTCTTTCGGGTAAACCAATATACCTTCCAGCTCTAAGCCATCGCGCGCTTCATAGGTAATGGTTTCCTGACGTGGCATATCAATTTCTGACAACCAAGGGTTTGAGTCTGTTAAACGCTCTAACCCACCGTTGGCGTACTTAAAGGCTTCGCTTGGGTGAGAAGGGCGGTGTGCAGTCAGTACAAATTCCGATTTACCCGCTTCGCCGTCAATGCTTGTCACGATGGCTTCACCCGGCTCAACCAGAACGCGGCTTTCCAGGAATTTAAGCGTTAATGCCTGAACTTCTGACTCAGTACCACGGTGGCCAAGCCAGACTAGCTCTTCACCGGTGCGCCAGATGAAGTCTTTCACCGAGCCTTCGTAGTTAGGCAATACGTTGCGATGCTCTTGTTCGCGAGTGTCGTAAACAAACAAAGAGCCGGCAGACGGGTCGTTATAGTCTGCTGCACGAATCATGGCTAAGTAGCGACCGTCCGGTGAAAACTCAGCACGACCCAACTTGCCTTCAGCCTCAAAAGTAGCAGCCACTTCGCCATCTAAACCAATGAGCTGGTACTGGCTGCTCATATAGTTGTCATCAATAAGCGGGGTAGGTGCAGTGCGAACTAATAACTGTTCGTTGTTCGGGTGAAATGCTACTGAGTAAACTTGCTGATCATCCGGCGTTACCGCCTTAGCTTCAGCGTCTTCCTCACCAAGCGTTACGTGGTAGGCCTGTGTATAGGTTAAATCTTCTTCATAAACTTCTGCTTTAAAACCTTTTTTAGACAGCTTTTCTTTGTCGCTGTCTTTAGGGCCAGAGGACAAGAACACTAACTGTGCGCCGTCTTCGCTTAAGTCGTAGCTACCAATATTACCGTCGAATTCAAATACCGACTGTACGCCACCGCCATTAACCGGCATGCGATACAGTTCCTGGTAGTCGTCGCCGTCTTTTTTAGCGGTGAAATAAAGATACTCTCCTTTGGGGCCGAAGCTAACGCGGCTGAACTTGTCATCTTTGCTCAGGTAAGACGTAGCTTCGCCTTGCGCGTTAATAAGCGCTAACTCAGTGTATCCGTAACCATCGTCGTCTTCATACGGCGCACGTGGAATAGAGCGAAGAACCGCAGTAAATTCGCCTGTTGGCGATAGGTCAGCCATACGTACTGACTCTGTTGTTACGGTATCCATTAGCGTCATTTCACGGGCGTCGGCATCGACTGCCCAAGTCGCTAACGCGATACCCCCTGCTACACGTAAAAGCATAGTTGTCTCCGTTGTTGTTCTAATGTTTAGGTTTACTTCATAAATCGTTTTGTTGCTTCGGCGCCACGCGCAACCAGGCGCACTTGCGCTATAGTCGTTTCGGTAATGCGTTCGCGTTCTTCTTCGTTTACGTCGAAACAGTCAGCCCCGGCACTGAATACAATTTTGGCGATAGTGTCTGACTGCAGCTCTGCTAATTCACGAGAAAACGACTGCTCATTCACTAAATACTCTTCCAGCTCAGCTTTAAAATGCTCAATTTCACGCACAACCGCTAAACGAAAGCTGCGCGAACGGCCTGAGCGCTCCTGCAGAAGTAGCCGAAAAATTGCCGTGTTTTCCGCCACAAATTGCATAAAAGTTTCTACTGACACTCGGATAATAGAGCCGCCGGTTTCAATGCGTTGTCGTGCCTGGCGAAGTAGTTGACGCAAGGCTAAACCGCACTCATCAACCAGAGTGAGCCCTAACTCATCCATGTCGCGGAAGTGCCGGTAAAAAGACGTTGGTGCAATACCTGCCTCGCGTGCTACTTCGCGTAAACTTAAGCTGGAAAAGCCGGCTTCAGCGCTAAGCTGATTCATCGCTGCGTTAATCAGTGCGCGGCGCGTCTTTTCTTTCTGTTTTGCTCGAACCCCAGCCATATTTGTTGCCATCCTTCGCTGTTATTGAACGAATAGTAACACAGGTCTTTACACATTTTCCGCTTGTAATTTGAACGCAAAACCCGTACATTCAGCGAACAGGTGTACGCTGTTTTGTCACCTGACTTTTTTGATTGTTTTAGGTTATATACATGCAAAAGAATTTTGAAAAACCCCCTCTTATTTGGCTCAACACCCTAGTGTTCTCCATTACTTTCGCTATAGCAGCCATTGGTGTTCCTTTATATGCGTTCACCGTCGGTATTGGCGCAGAATTTTGGTGGGTTATGTTTGGTACCGCATGTTTTGCGGGTATTTCCATTACTGCGGGTTACCATCGTTTATGGGCGCACCGTACGTACGACGCTAACCCGGTATTGCGCTTTTTATTCGCAATAGGCGGCGCTGTGGCGCTGCAAAACAGTGCCTTGCACTGGTCGTCCGATCACCGTGTGCATCACACGCATGTCGATGACAACGACAAAGACCCGTATTCGGCGAAGCGCGGTTTTTGGTATTCGCACATTGGCTGGATGCTGCGCGAGTATCAGGCGAGTCGTTATTCCGACTACGACAATGTCAAAGACTTACAGAAAGATCCTATCGTTATGTGGCAGCACAAGTATTACCTGCCGCTGACGCTGTTCGTGAACTTCGGTTGGCCAATTGCCGCCGGCTTTATGCTGGGCGATGTTTGGGCCGGCTTATTGGTTATTGGTGTATTGCGCCTGGTGCTTAACCACCACACGACGTTCTTTATTAACTCGCTGGCGCATATTTGGGGCAAACAGCCTTACACGGACAAAAACACGGCGCGTGACAATGGCGTACTGGCGTTTATGACTTTTGGCGAGGGCTATCATAACTATCACCACATTTTTGCGAGTGATTATCGCAACGGCATTCGCTGGTGGCAGTTTGACCCGACCAAATGGCTTATTCGTGCCAGCAGTTGGTTCGGTTTAGCGCGTAACCTAAAACGCAGCTCGCCGTATCAGGTCGAGCGTGCGAAGCTGCAAATGCAGTTAAAAGTGGCCCGTAAGAAGGCCATGAGCGCACCAGAGTCATTGTTCGAAAAAGCGCACGAGCACTACGAACAACTGGGTACGCAGTTACGTGAATACTACAAAGCGCGTAAAAAGCTGCTGGACTCTAAAGCGCAGGACTTAAAAGATCACTTAAACCATGACATTGATGCATTGAAAAAACAGGTCGATGACATGCGTGAATCTCTTGCTGAGCAGAAGCGTCACTGGAAAGCTTTGTTGAACCAAATTCAACAACACGCGTAAAAGAATTTAACCCTTCAGTACTTGAAAATGAACAAAATATAATCAATACTGGAGGGTACATTCTTCGAAGTAGGCGCAATGAGTTTATTGTGCAAGAGAGGTGACTATGGAAATTGGCGCAGCAATGAATACAGGCCTGCAGGGTATGCAACGTGCAAACCAGCAAGTGTCTGAAGCAAGTCAGGAAATTGCATCTGCAGCGGGTCGTAACGACGTGCAGCAGCAAGACAATGCCAATACAAATGGTGGTCAGCCAGCTACGGAAACTGCGACTGAAACGGCGCAAAGTGTTAACGCCGCCAGTACAACTGACTCGCTGGTTTCGTTAAACGAAGGGCAGACTAACTTTGAAGCCAATACTCGTACAGTAGAAACCGCTGACGAAATGTTGGGCACTCTTATCGATACTAGTGCGTAACTGAATGTTCTAGCCATGAATATCACCACAGCGCTACCGGCTATTCCTGTTACATCGGCTCCGCCTATGGAGTCGATGCAGACAGACAATGCCGCGAAAGCGCTGGTTAGTGAACCTACCGCAACTGAAAAGCAAAACAACAGCGCTGACAGCGCAGCTCCAACTTATTCACCCAATGGCAAGGTCGCCAAAAAAGGCCAGGACTCAGCTGAAGGTGAAAAAGGTGCTGAAGCGAAAGGCTCTGAGTCCGAAGAAACTAAGGACGAGAAAAAAGCTGACGCGACCGAAGAAAAGAAACCGAACGGCCAACAACTGGACGAGCAGGAGCTCGAAAAAGTTGATGAACTGAAAAGTCGTGATCAGGAAGTGCGTGTGCACGAGCAAGCACATGCTGCTGTTGGTGGGCAATATGCCGGTTCACCTTCTTATGAATACGAACGCGGACCTGACGGCAAGTCTTATGCCGTCGGTGGTGAGGTTCAAATTGATGTCAGCCCGGTTCAGGGCGACCCCCAGGCAACTATTCAGAAAATGCAGGTGGTACGCCGTGCAGCATTAGCACCGGCACAACCCTCTGCCGCTGACCGCTCAATTGCTGCGGATGCTGCTAACAAAGCCACACAAGCTCGAGCGGAATTAGCGCAACAGCAAGTGCAGGGTGAAGGGGAAGACGGCGAGCAAGCGCCTGATATCAGCATTAATGCGCCATTTAAGAAAAGCTTAGAAGGTGAGGGCTCGGATAAAGACTCTTCTGACAGCGCAGCATCCGCTGAGCAAGGCAAGAAAACTCTGTCTGCGCCAGAACGCGGCGCTATGGTTGCTTCTTTCTACGACAATAAAGTTCGTCCATCCGTGGACTCATTCAGCGCTACTGCTTAATCCTTTCTCTTATTTATTTCCGTTTCGCTTTTGCAAAAGCGTCGGCTAAGGCATTACCCATAGCGGCATTTTGTGGCTGCTTGTTTTGCTTCCCACGATCACGCTGAGGCTTGCCTTTATTTGAGCTGCTACCCTGTGGCTTAGTCTTAGCGGCCGGCTTCGCAGCAACTTCGTCATTTAAGCGCATGGTTAAACCAATACGGTTCCGCTCAATGTCTACTTCCAGCACTTTAACCTTCACAATATCGCCGGCTTTCACCACTTCGCGCGGGTCGCTGACAAACTTGTCTGCTAAAGCTGAAATGTGAACCAAACCGTCCTGATGCACGCCAACATCCACAAAGGCACCAAAGTTCGCCACGTTGGTAACCACACCTTCTAATTGCATGCCGGGTTTCAGGTCGCTGACTTTCTCAACACCTTCTTTAAACTCCGCCGTTTTGAATTCAGGGCGCGGGTCGCGGCCCGGTTTTTCAAGCTCAGACAAAATGTCGGTGACCGTTGGCAGACCAAAGCGCTCGTCGGTGTAGTCGGCAGCGTTCAGGCTTTTAACCAATGAGTGGTTGCCAATAAGCTCTTGTACCGGCAAGTCATTTGCCTTCGCCATGCGCTCGACCACTGAATAAGCTTCCGGGTGAACCGCTGAGGCATCTAACGGTTGCTCGCCATTGTTAATACGTAGGAAGCCCGCTGCCTGTTCAAAGGCTTTCGGTCCCATGCGTGGCACATCGAGTAACTGTTTACGGTTAGCAAAGGCACCGTTGGCGTCTCGGTAGTCGACAATGTTTTTCGCTAGCGTTTTCGACAAACCCGAAACGCGCTGAAGCAAGGCCGCAGAAGCCATATTGGCATCCACACCCACCGCGTTTACACAGTCTTCTACGACGGCATCCAGACTTTGGGCGAGTTGCGACTGGCTAACGTCGTGCTGATACTGGCCGACACCAATGGATTTAGGCTCAATTTTAACCAACTCGGCTAACGGATCCTGCAAGCGACGGGCGATAGATACTGCGCCACGTAGCGACACATCCATATCCGGAAACTCTTGTGCTGCCAATTCCGATGCAGAGTAAACCGATGCACCGGCTTCATTCACTATAACCTTGGTGGCTTTAATTTCGCTGTGCTGTTTGAGCATGTCGCCAACCATTTTGTCGGTCTCGCGCGAGTGAGTGCCGTTACCAATGCTGATAAGCTCAACCTTGTACTGCTTGCACAAAGTTGCCAGCGTGCGCATGGCTTTGTCCATTTGGTTTTGCGGCTGGAACGGGAATACCGTGTTAGTAGCAACCGCTTTACCGGTTTCGTCCACGACCGCAACCTTAACACCGGTACGAACGCCCGGGTCTAAGCCCATGGTCGTTTTTGCACCCGCAGGTGCCGCCATCAGCAAGTCTTTCAGGTTGCTGGCAAATACTTGAATGGCCGCTTCTTCGGCGCGCTCACGCACACGAGCCATAAGTTCAGTTTCCATGTGCAGTGACAACTTCACCCGCCATGTCCACTGAATTACCTGACGCAGCCAGTCATCGGCAGCGCGGCCTTTGTGCTCAAAGTTCAGGAAGTCGGCAATAATGACTTCGCAGTGCGATCCAGTGGTTTTGTCTTCACTGCCCGGGTCAGCGTCCATAGAAAGCTGCAAAAAGCCTTCGTTACGGCCGCGCAGCAACGCTAGCGTGCGGTGCGAGGGAATGGTTTTAAAGAGCTCCGAAAACTCAAAGTAGTCGCGGAACTTCGCGCCTTCTTTTTCTTTACCCGGTGCAACGGCGCTGGTTAAGTGCGCGTTCTGCCACAAGTGAGAACGCAAACGCTTCAGCAGCTCCGCCTGCTCGGCAAAGCGCTCCATTAAAATAGCGCGAGCACCGTCTAATACCGCTTTAGCGTCCGCAAAGCCTTTGTCCGCGTCAACGTAGTCAGCCGCGGCTTGCTCTGGGCTCTGCGTTGGGTCTTTCCACAGTAAATCGGCCAGCGGCTCAATGCCTGCCTCAATAGCAATTTGGCCTTTAGTGCGGCGCTTAGGCTTGTAAGGCAGATATAAATCTTCCAGCTCGGTTTTCGAGTCGGCGGTTTTAATACTCTGAGCCAGTTCGTCGGTTAATTTGCCTTGCTCGTCAATCGACTTCAGTATCACCTGACGGCGGTCGTCCAGCTCGCGCAGGTAGTTCAGGCGCTGATGCAGCTGACGTAATTGCGTGTCGTCTAAACCGCCGGTTACCTCTTTACGGTAACGGGCAATAAAAGGCACCGTCGAGCCTTCGTCCAGCAACTGGATAACAGCGGCAATCTGACGCTCGTCGACCTTCAGTTCATTAGCAAGTAATTGCGGTATCTGGCTCATAGTACATCTCTTGGTTTTAATACGTTACGACAAATAATGGGGACGAATACTATCACGAATTGGCTACGCGGGCTGTTGGTAACTTATCTTATTAATAAACCAGGTCTTGGTGCCCTGCGGCGTGTTAACCTCCGCCTCGTCGTCCACCTGCTTTTTCAGCAGAGCGCGCGCCATGGGGGAATCAATAGACACCGCGTCTTTGCGATCATAAATCTCGTCCGGACCGACAATTTGAAACGCCCGAACGTTTTCGTCCTCGTCCTCAATTTCCACCCAGGCACCAAAAAACACCTTACCGTCCTGTTGTGGCGAATAATACACAACCTTCACCTGCTCCAGACGCTTGGTTAAGTATCGAATACGACCATCAATTTTACGCAGCTTCTGCTTATTGTACTTATAATCCGCGTTCTCAGACCGGTCGCCCAGGCTCGCCGCCCACGACACCTTCTCCACGGTTTCGCGGCGCTCCACCCGCCACAGGTGCTCGAGTTCCTGCTGCAACTTTTCATAACCGCCAAGGGTAATTAAATTGGTTTTCATACGCTGAACCGTTAATGCCTGCGTTGAATGATTAGGGGATTTTACTGGGTTCTTTCATTGAAGGAAATGGAGTTGAGGGAAATGCCAGATTGTCTAACGGGCTAGACGTACCAGCGTAATGTTGACCGATAACATGCGTGTATATTTGGGTGGTCTTAACATCGTTGTGGCCCAGCAGCTCCTGAACAGTACGAATATCGCAACCGCTTTGCAGCAAGTGCGTAGCGAAAGAGTGACGAAAAGTGTGACAATTAACTTTTTTGAAGACCTTCGCTTGAATGACTGCTGGTTTAAGAGCCTTTCTAATGACGCTACTGTGAAAATGATGTCGACAAAGAACGCCAGTGTATGGATGTGCGCACAAAGAAGACGATGGAAAGATGAACATCCAACCTGGTTGCTTGAAAGCGTTGGGATATTTTCTATCAAGTGCACTGGGCAGTGATGGGCCGACACCGATACTGTTATCATTAGCTTGTACCTTTAATGCTGCACTTATCGCCTCTTTAATCTGAGGAATTAAGCGTTCGCTTAACAAAGTTTGCCGATCCTTCTTGCCTTTCCCATCACGAATAGTAAGAGAAAGATTTTCTAGATTCACATCCTGAACTCTTAAGCTTAAAGCCTCACTGATTCTCAGGCCGCTCCCGTAAAGTAATTCAACGACTAAGCGGTTACGTCCGGCTAGCTGACTAAGAATGCTCATTACTTCGTGAGGGGATAAAACAACAGGCAGTTGCCTCTGCTTGGTCGCCAGGCTAAAATTTAAGTCTCCAAGCGTTATACCAAGTGCTTTATGATAGAGATAGACTAAAGCATTTAAAGCCGTTTTTTGAGTATTGATAGCGACATGGCGCTTGTTAGCTAGCCAACTTAGAAACTCGCGAACTTCATTACTGCCCAGATTTTTAGGGTGTTGCTTTTTATGAAAGAAAATGTACTGACGGACCCAGCCTAAGTATGACTTCTCTGTTCTTAAACTGTAACCACGTAAGCGCATATCAGCGCGTAATTGCTCAATAAATGGGCTAGACATCAATTACCATCCTCGATTTTTGAATTGAGTGATTTACTTTAGCTTAACTTGTGGCTTAGTTTTGTAAGCAATAATGCATAGTTTGTTGTTGTATTACGTATTTAACTCGTTTAATGTCAATGACATAATAAAAACGTAAAGTTAGATACCGTGCACTCGTTAGAATGGAAATGAGCATGCTCGGATTGTTTTCTCGTTTTTTTGCAGCTTCTTTGAAAAATAGATTGAGTTATTAAATAGTTACGAAAAAATATCTGCCGTTTAACGGAGAACAAAGTGCGCACGCACAATATACAAATGTTAGCTGCCTTTGGAAAGAATCATGGATGTAATAGATATTAAAACTTTTGTTCCCAGTAAGGATTATGAAATCTCAAAGTCTTTTTACTCGGAAATTGGGTTCAAATCGGAATACGTAACCGACGACCTCACACTTTTTGAAAACGGGGATTGCCTTTTCTTTTTGCAGCGCTTCTACAATGAAGACTTAGCCAAGAACTTCATGTTGCAAATATGCGTTTCAGACATCTACGATGCACATGAGTTATGTTCTAAGTCGGAACATAAAACTAAGATTACGCCAGTGCAACAAGAGTCTTGGGGTAAGGTTTTTTATTTATGGGGGCCTGTAGATGAACTGTTGCATATTACGCAGTTGGACAGCTAACAAAGCGCTAAACTCGTTCCCTGCGGTCACTGGGACAGTAACGCAGCGGCGCTTCGCGATTATGCCACTACGTCACTGCCCGTTAGCTTAGCGTTAGTTGCTAATGGAGTAAAATTCATGTGTCGTAATTATAACTGGATACTATTACTTCTTTTACTGTTTTCGAGCCGGGGGATAGCAGCTAGCGAAATCTCTGCTGTTATCATAAAGAGCCCTGCTGGAAGTTGGAGTGTCAGTTATACGTCTGATGCACCCGTTACACGTATTTCCTTTCAAAGAAGTCCGGATAGCTCAAGGGGAAAGCGTTGGAGAATTAAATCTGCAGATTTTAAAGTTGTTAAGGTAAATGACTACGAAACTGTAAGACGAGTCGATGGTAAACCTTTCACTCAAGTTGAATTTGAACTTACACCTACATATATCTCATTACCGAAAGACTATGCACCTTTTTCCCCTTTCACTGACGGAGGAATGCTGTTTCATTCTGGCAGGTTCTTTGCGTGCCCGGACCTTTGTGATGGCTCATTAAACGAATGGCATATCCGTATTCGGGCGGCTAAAGACGATAATATAATTGTTGACGGAGTTGTTTATACTGGAGATGCCAGTTGGGTGGATAGCGACAGCGGCCAAAAAGTATACGTTGGTAAGGGAGAGCCAATACAAGATGAAAGTTTTGTCAGTTTGATCGATAGAGGTCTTCCTGTACCGCTGAAAGAGTTGATGTCTCAAAACCTGCCAAAAATCCTTTCATATTTCGCCGCCCGCATGGGAGCACTTAACTTTCGCCCAAGCTTGTATGCTTCCTATAGCCAGACTAGCGATGGACGTTATGGTAATCAAGGCGGGACTCTGCCAAGGCAAATATTTATGCATTGGTATGGAGAAAAAGCCATAGAAAAATTAGATGAAAATGCTACATTTTGGTTTTTTGCTCATGAAGTGGCGCATTTATACCAAGGAAAGGCTGGCAATGTAGAAGCTTTAGCCGACGCGTGGTTACATGAAGGTAGTGCTGAACTATTTGCCGGTCTTTCATATTCAGAAATACACGGTAATCATAAAATATTTCTGAGTAAAATGGAGAAGGCAAAAGAAAATTGCTTGAGTAGCTTTGGAACTGAAACCAATTATAGAAACGTTGCCTTAAAAAGCAGTAAAATTCATTATAGTTGCGGCTTACTGCTCTTTGATGCCTTAAACAATGAGCTTCAAGAGCGAAATAGCGATGTTTTTTTTCTGTGGAAGGCTTTCAATTCGGCTGTTAACGAAGGCAAACCAGCTACAACGGCAACTTTTGTAGAGGTTAGCAAATCATTCGTATCACACACGTCGTGGTTAACTTTGTTAGATTTTGTAACAAAATCTGAATTTAACTCAAGACAGTTCTTTCAGCAAATAGCAACTAACAAGTCAATACAGCCGACCGCTAACGCGTCGGCTGATTGAAGCGTTAGGTGCTTATGGGTAATAAGACGGATTCTGGACCTTATATAAATACTATTACAAACTCTCATTGGCTTCTGCTTCTGTTCGTTGCTACTTTTGTTGCTTCGTTTTATTGGCAAATGCCATCTATTTTTGTTTACGTTATTGGCTCTATTATCGGTATTTACTGTTGTGCTATTCACTCGATTGCTTGGCGCTACAAAAATGAATTTATACGCTTATTTCTGTTTTTCATACCTGCTATAGTCTTCGTCAGTAAATATGGGCTTTATGGGCTTCAAACATTACTGTGGGGGTTTATTCTGGCAATGGCTATATGGACAGTTTTCCGTAAAAAAGCATTGCACTACGTGGTTGGCCGCACCTAACAACCCAATAAACTCACTCACTTCGTTCGCTGGGACGCATACACGCGGGGCGGCTGCGCCATTATGCCCCACATGCCTGCGCCCGTTATTGGAAAGTTATGTGTACAAAGATTCCACCTCGGAGATAGTGAATGGAAGATGATTTTGAAGTCGAGATGAGCCCCCTTTGCCAGGACCTGACGGCTGACGGGAAAACTGTCAGAGTGGACATCTACCGTGGTGACACTGGCGGCTGGATTCTCGAAGTGGTGGATGAGTTCGGTAACTCCACCGTATGGGATGATGAATTCGATACTGATGTGGCAGCTCTGGACGAGGCCAAAGCGACTATCAGAGACGAAGGGATTGATTCTTTAATTGGCATCGACTCGTGAACCCTGGTGAATCAATCACATAACCAAGCGGTCAACCGGACGCCAAAAGCGTGCCGCTTTTGGTTCCCTTCGCTGGCGCTCCGGCGCCGGTTACCTCAGCGTTAGTTTCACAAGGAAAGTTTGTGCGAATATTTAAAATTCTTGTACCTGTTTTTATATTGCTTCTTTTTGCGTCTTTTATCTTCTTTAAAAAGGATGCGATAGCATGCGAAATGATCGGGCAGACGCATTTTTCTCAGATTTCAACAAATCTCTATGTTGATGACAGCCTTGACGAAGCACAACAATCGAACTTGATAGAAGCAATAAATGATGCAATCGAAAGAGTTTCAAATGTGTATGGTAACCCTATATCTTCACCAAGAATTATTGCTACAACTGGGGATCAGTACTCCAGTTTTGGCTTTAATCCAACGGGCATGCAAGCATCAGGGTTCTTTAGAGAATGCATATTTCTAGGCCCTAAGGGGCTCAACACAGACGTGATAGCGCATGAATTTGTTCATGCAGAGGTAAGGTACAGAACTGACCTTCTTGTAGAGCTTACGCAATTACCAGCCTGGTTTATTGAAGGAACAGGTATTAAAGTTGACTATCGCAGACCTTTTTTACTTGAAAATATAGAGATAACAGAGGAAGAACTAGCAAAAGTTAAATCTATTTTTTTTCTAAGCGACTTTCCAAATACAAGTGTGAAATACTACCAAGCATCAAGAATAGCTGTTGAACCAATGCATACTAAAAGTTTGTACTCAGGATTGGAAAGGTTAAACAAGGGAGAGAAGTTTGAAGTGGTGTTTGGGCTGTGAAACTAACAAGGCGCTACTACGGAAAATTTATTCGCTAAGGCTCCTATATTTCCGCAGAGCGTGGCGTTATAAGCTTTAAGGAGCATCGCAGTTAATGAAGTATTGCTTAATGGCTTGGCTTCTTGGGGATGTTCCTGAGATCGAAATTGATGCTCAAAAATTCAACTCTCTACTCAAAGCACGAAAAGTTTTGGAAGGTGCTTTGGCTATTGAAGAGAAGTACGACTTACTTTTTTCCAACTATTTGGATTTAGAGAGAGAGGGGCTTCACTATGCCACTGAGTGTATGGTTAAAGGCTCGTTAGGTCACGTTGGTTTTGCTGATGCGATTCAGAGTATAAACAGGCGAGTTGTAAATCTACTCACATCAGCTCGATTGTATATTGATCATGTGCAGCAAAACATTAAGTTGTGTGTAAATAATGAGAACATTAAGAGCCTTTTTTCAGAGCAGTATGACAGTGTGTTTGAATATCGTTTCATGGAAGCTTTGAGAAATTATGTTCAACATTGTGGGCTATCCGTTCATAAGGTAACAACACCAATGAAATGGACGTCACAGGATGAAAGTGCACAGTTGGAGTTTGGATTTATTGCTTTCTCAAGTAGAGATATTTTTCAGGATTCAGGGAAGTTTAAAGCCTCAATTCTGGAAGAAATGCCTGAAAAAGTAGAAATCTTTAGCTCCACACGTTCATATGTTGCGGCGATTAGCTCTATCCATGAATCCATAAGACAAATTATTAGTGTAAACGTTGATGCTGCACGATCTGAGCTGGAGTCAGCAATAAACGATTACAAAGCGATAAACAGCGGCGATGCTGTCGGGTTAATGGCTATAAAGTATGAGCCTGATACTCCGTCGCCAAAGCGTGTAATTGAAAAGTTTCCTGTTCTGTTGAGTTGGGATGACACACGAATTTCCCTAAGTATAAAAAACAAGCAATTAAAAAACCTTAATAAACGATACGTCAGTAGTGGCGCTTATAACAAAGCATTACAGCGGACAAGCCGCTGAATGCGGCGTTATAGAGAAAAGGAGACCTAATGGCATATCAAAACCAGCCTTCTCAAGAGTGGCTTGATGATCAAATGTTGAATAATTTATCTGTCGCTTTCTCGCGTTACTTTCTGAAAGAAGAAGGGCATCACATTTCTAAATCGGACATACAGGAAAAGCTAAGAGGATTGAGTCCACAAGATAGGGTATCGATTGTCAGAGAAACGATTGACGAAAAACATTACCCTCCCTCGGAGCTTTCTCAACAAAAGCTCGAGCACTACATAGATCTTTACCTCAATAGTTAGGCAGCTATAACAAGGCCATCAAGCATCGCCGCCCGCGTATCGGGCGGCTGGACCTCAAAAACCTGGCGGTTTTTTCGGCCGCTTATGGCAGGCGTTATATTTATAGATGAGTTTTTTACATGTCTGATAGAGAGAGTATCGAATTCGATACGATGATGGATATAAAGTGCGAACTAGAAGCATTCGATATCGCGTCCTCCGAGTCAGCATTAGAGCAGTGCATTTATCTTTTTGTTGAAGGGGAAAGTGAAGAGAGCGCATTTCGTATATTGCTTGAAGAAGGGCTGGGTATAAATTTTGACAAAGATGGAATTGTGATTGCCAACTATAACGGAATAGGTAATCTGAGACATACAATTAGGCTTATGCAAAAAACACTGAGTCACTCTAGGCCTATGATCTTTACCTTCGATGATGATGACAAAAAGTTGATATCGAGAATTGGTCCTGTTCCTTCGAACTTTCATTTATTTAAAGTTCCTGCTCAACCAGTTGTTACTCTTACCAATGGAGACTTTGGCGGTTCCTTTGAAGAGTCGTTCAAAGCTAGTGACTTTATAAATGCGTGTTTTGAAACAACTCTGCTACAAAATAACCCAAATATAGAAAAATCCGACTTTGAAAGCTATTTCGATAGCGGTAAGCCGTTCTACGCACAAATTGTGCGTTATCTACAAGAACAAGGACTGCAGAGTTATTTGCCTTCGAAAATAGAAATTGCTGAGGTCATGGCCTGTAGTTGTGATCCTGAACCTGAAACTTACAAGAAACTTGCAGAGTTGATTCGATCAATTAGGGATCAGAACCCTGTGCAGGTAAAAATATAACAAGAAAATCCATTCGACGCCTACGGCGCGTATGATTTTAGCGTTAAAAGCTTTGAGGTACAGATGAACCTTGCTCTCTTCGATTTTGACGGAACAATCACGACGCGAGATACGTATACTAAGTTTGTCTTTTCCTCGACGAAATTGGCTCGTCTAGTTATTGGCGCTTGTCTTATTTCTCCGGCAATCATCTTACACAAAGCTAGGCTTCTTTCTGCTCCTAAAATTCGACCTCTCATATCACGAGTTGCTTTCATGGGCGTTTCTGAAAAACAACTTGATGCTAGTGCTGAACGTTATGTTTCTGAGTATTTACCCTCCGTGATTCGGAGCGATATGCTGCAGAAAATAGCTGAACATAAAGAGAACGGCGATCACGTGGTCATTGTGTCTGCATCTATCTCTCCTTATTTAAAAATTTGGTGTAAACGCCACGAGGTAGATTTAATTTGCAGTGAACTTGAAGTGCGTAATGGTCGATTTACCGGCGCTTACCTGAATGGTGATTGCAGTAACGAGAGAAAGGTCGAGCGCATAAAAGAACGCATCGATTTATCTCTTTATAGCGAAATTTTTGCGTATGGAGATTCAGAAGAGGATTACCCTATGCTAAACCTAGCCAATACGAGTTTTTATCGGGGCGAGCTCTTTGAAGTTTGAATCGCCACTAGTTCACTAGACACTCAGTAGCGGTTGCTGTCGCGACAGCTCACTCGCGAGCTCGTTCACTGCCGCACAACCGAGCGTTACAACCTTAGAAAATTCGTTTCACATCACGATAAAAGTTTTCATGGCTGCCCAAAGTCATAAGTTCTAAAGCAAAAACTCCGTCATCATAACTATAGCCAAGTAAAGTGAGCTGCTTATTCATTTTAAATTTGTGAACCCGTAAAAAACTTAAATCCCCCTTTTTCTGCTGGCCTATAAATGGATCAATCATCAACTCCCTGATTGCACTGTCGAGATCTTTCTTTTGGTTAGGCTTTAACTTTTTAACGGCCTTCTTAAAAGTTGGCGTTTGTAATACTGTTTTAACTTTAGTCAAAATCGTAACTCTCGAGCTTACCCGCATCTTTTTCAGCTTGCGCAATAATAGCTTGTTTCACAAACTCATATGGTAGCTCTGGGTTATCTTCCATAATTTCACCAATCCTAGCCCAGTGCTCAATTTGTTTAGGCGGCGTTCTGTTATAAGCCTTGGCTATAATAGTAGCTTTTTCTACAAGTTCTTGGTCTAATCTTATGCTGTTTGTAGCCATAATTAGAGCTCCTGTGTTATTTTGCATCAAATGTGGCATATTACCACAAAATAGCAGTTATAACAAGCGCGTGCACCAAGGACTTAATTTCCGTTACACCTTTTAGCATTGCTGCGCAATTATATGCCAAAAGGCTCCATTCCAATGAAGCCTGTGACGCGGGCGTCATATAAACAGGAATCACACCGGTGAAAATTAAAAGTAGCTGTATCGTTTTCGCGTTAGCTTTATTCGTATCAGCTTGCACATCGGGGCGTTTGGCGTATTTCACCGCCTATTTAGATCTCGGTCATGATAGCGATTGAGCGTGAACGGCAAATACCAGCATGATATACATCAGAAAATATAACGAATCAGATGCGCGTGATTTATGGACTATTTTTTATCACACCATCCGTAATGTGAACTCACGTGACTACACTCGAGCGCAGGTCGAAGCATGGGCGCCAGATGACGTATCTCCTGAGGCATGGCAGCGAAAAATGAATGCTATCTCTCCGTTTGTTGCGGAAATTGACGGGGAAATTGACGGGGAAATTGTCGGTTATACCGACCTTCAGGAAGATGGACTAATTGATCATTTCTTTTGCCACCATGAGCATCAGGGTAACGGTATCGGGCGTCACTTAATGGAGCACGTGCTAAGAGTGGGTGAGTTACAAGGAATTAACCGGTTTTACTCTGAGGTGAGCATTACGGCTCGTCCGTTTTATGAGAAATTTGGTTTTAAAGTCGTAAAAGAGCAAACGATAGAAATTCGTGGTCAGAAGCTGCGTAACTTTGTTATGGAAAAATTTAGCTAAACCGGTTTGCTGTTCTCAAAATTGGAAGATGTTTTACTGGACGCAGTGGCTAACCAAGCCAATTGATAGGCAGGTTTATTTAACAGGTAATGTCATGGTGAATAAATATTACGGTTCGTGTCTTTGCGGTCGTGTCAGCTACGAGGTCAGTGGTGACTTTGACGCATTTTATTTATGTCATTGTAGCCGCTGCCAGAAAGACACGGGCTCTGCTCATGCGGCTAACTTGTTTGCTAAAGCAGGGCGGTTGGTTTGGTTAAAAGGCGAGGCGGACGTAACCCATTATCAATACTCTGGCTCGCTGCATACGAAGAGTTTTTGTCAGTGTTGCGGCTCCGCACTTCCCACAGTCGCTGAGTCTATTGATTGTGTTGTGGTGCCGGCCGGTAGCCTCGATACGCCAATATCAGTTACGCCTACGGCTAAGATCTTTGTTGCTGACTGCGCTGCGTGGTCAGCTGATTTGAGTAATGTGCCGAGTTTTGATGCGTTACCTGAGTAAGCGGCCAGCGAGCCAGAATAAATACTGCACATGCCCAATTAAGAGAGGGCATATTGAGGTGACAAATGAAAATAGTTTCTTTGAACGAAGCCAGAAAAGACTTAAAAGAAGTTTTGGATAGCGTAATAAAAGATGCCGATACAACGGTTATTACCCGCAGCGGTTCTGAAGATGTTGTGGTGATGCCTTTAAGTTATTACAACAGCCTAATGGAAACTGTTCACTTGCTTCGTTCACCGGCGAATGCTGAACATTTGAATAAATCGATTGCTCAATACAAAGAAGGCAAAGCTAAGCAACGTGAGCAGGATAAGCCGAATTATTGACCACATGCGGTGCATAAGTGTTTAAAATGAAATTCCAAAGATTCCAAAAGCGACAACATAAATTTGAATCGTCAGAGCTGGATGTTTCTTATGACCGTCTGACGACAAAGTTCGAGCTAAAAGAAAATGGCACTCTGGTTTACTCAGTCTTTCTTGGCTTGCTGCCGTTTAGAAGAAGTAAGTTAGTCATTAACGATAAGCCTGCGACGCTAACAATATTTTGGATGATCTTTTGGTTTTCTAAATTGCGAAATAGTGACGGCTCTGTTGTTTCGGAATTGCTGCCTCAAAGGCGCAGAAAATCGATAGGCTTTCTGGCTTATATCGTGATAATAACCACGATGAAAGTTAGTATTGCGCTTATGGCGTAAACTAAGCGGAAGTGAGGACGACCTCACCGCTCAATTTGCATTCGGGGACGGCCCCACAATCATGAAGAGGTGCTTATGAGTTGGGTCATTCTATTTATCGCGGGTCTTTTGGAAGTCGCTTGGGCGGTTGGTCTAAAATACACAGACGGCTTTACCAAACTTTGGCCAACCATTGGCACCACAGTTGCTCTTGTCGGTAGCTTTGTCTTGTTAGGCTTGGCACTGAAAACGTTACCCGTCGGTACTGCCTACGCTATTTGGGTGGGCATTGGTGCCGTCGGTACAGCGGTTATGGGTATGTTTTTGTTCGGCGAGTCAGCGGACGCTCTGAAACTGGTCAGTTTAGGGTTAATTTGTGC
>VMHT01134380.1_pt1 | contig 103475 bp, 103 predicted proteins | sample 4693611 | NCBI WGS metagenome assembly VMHT01 (sample SAMN12280063, study PRJNA550983) | marine metagenome | isolation source: seawater sampled from same location over 5 years 0.02-0.2 micron viral filtrate | place: USA: collected off the coast of southern California halfway between the port... ...
AATCATAACTGGTAAAGCAGGTACGTCTAAAACATTCCTAGCATCACAGATAGCTCTAGATTTATTTTTAAAGGGTGGTATAGAAAGGATGTATATAGCTAGACCTCAAGTATCTACAGAAGACATGGGGTATTTGCCAGGAAATAAAGATGAAAAGATGCGTCAGTGGTGTGCTCCTGTCATAGAGAACATGGAGATACTCCGAGATAATGGTAAGAAAGAAGTAGATAAGTGGTTGAAGGATGGTGAGTTAGAGTTACTACCATTGCAGTTTGCTAGAGGTAGAACAATTACTAATGGTATTCTCATTATAGATGAGGCACAGAATCTAACCAAACTTCAAACATATTTATTCTGCACAAGACTTGGTAAAGGATCTCTTATGATATTTACTGGTGATCTTAGACAGAATGATTTAAAACAACCTAGTAGAAGTGGTTTTGCTCAATTGATTGAAACTGCAGATAGACTAGATGAGATGGTGCATGTGGAATTAAAACAAAACTATAGAGATCCTATGGTTGCTAAATTTATGGAACAATATGAAAGAGTTTGCGGCTGGTAAGCCTGTAATACAAAAGGTATATAGACACAGAAAAGAGATAGGTAAAGCATTGCCAACAGCATTGATACTTATATTAATCATTCTTCTGGTAAAGCAGTGCGAGTCAACTCAACTGGATAAGATAGAGATTACCAGACTTGAGAATAATAATATAGCATTACAAGATACGATTAGGAACTACGTCAGCAAGAGTGGGTTGAACACAGGAGAGATACGAGCACTTAATTTAAAAGTTGACGAGTTAAATGATTCACTAGACTACGAACAGTCTAAGCCACCTGTAACCATAACAGAATATAAAGTAAAGATTCAGGAAAGGATTATTGAATCACCAACACTTATTACACTTACTGATACTACGCATGATACCATCTATCTACAGGAAGATTATACACACCTTATAAAGATTGAGAGTGATACAGTTTACGATAAGAGTCTAAGAACCATGGATGTAACTATTCCTGCAAGTGTAGGAGATTCATTAATTTTAGGACCCGCAGAGATTGATCTATATCAAAATATCTGGTTAAGAACATCTATTTACCAGGACAGAAAGACTAAAGAAGTTTTTATGAGAGCTGAAACAGATTACCCTAACGTTACATTTAATCAAGGTACAGGCATTCTTGTACAAGATGATAAGGGGTTAAGACAACTAATGAGACAGTCCCGCAGAACATTTGGTCTTGGTATACAAACAGGAATGGGTATTACAACTACAGGTCAAGCTAGACATTATATAGGGGTGGGTATACACTACTCGCCTAAATTCCTGCAGTGGTGAAAAAGCTAGTGATCTTATTCTGTTTTTGTTTCAACTTTGCTAGCGGTCAACATGCATTGTTTAATACAGAATGGAAAGATCTAGTTCAACTAATTCAAGATAGTAGTTATAGATCTACTGCTCAAGTAAGAGATAATCATATAGTTTTTATAGTATATTTACCAGACGGAGTGGTAACAGTAGCATATGATTCGCTTAAGGTGTTACCATCATATATAATGTATAGAGATGAAGAGTAAAGCATTTAAGATAATATTTTCAATAGCAATTATAGTTGCCAGTATGCCTTCTGTTATTACAGATATTAAAGAAGGGTTTAGTGGAACATATACCCATTATGGTACTCTTTTAATTGGTATTAGTTATTTTATTGAATCTTTATTTTGGGTTATTGAAATGTGGATCAATGATTTAGATAAAGCTTATTCTGATTTAGAAACCTTAGATCCTGATGGCTTAAGCTATGAGGATATATTAAATGATGAGTAAATGGAAGATGTAACTATTATAGTAGTATGTATTACTTTTATACTAAGTGTATTGTGGTATGTTGGACAAACAATGGATGATTAAGGGGAGTTTGCACTCCCCCTATTCTATCCTTCACAGCTAGCACACTCAAGAATATTTCTTGCGAATGCTTGTGCAGAACTCTGACTAAACTGATAGTACAAAGTCTTAACCCCTTCTTTCCATGCATATAGATACAATTGATTTATATCTTTTGCAGGTACACTTGGGTGGATCATTAAGTTTAATGACTGAGATTGATCAATAAACTTTTGTCTCTGAGCTGCTTGAAGTATGATCTCTTTTGGTGAGATCTCTATAAAGGATTTGAACACCCCTTTGGTAGGGAAGCTAAGATGTTGAACGGAACCATCTTTCTTTAAGATGTCTTCCCATACCTCCGGGGTATTCAATCCATGTTTTTCTAACTCTTCTTCTAAGAATGGATTCTTATATACAGTCTTAGATTTAGCTAGATCTTTAATAAAGTAGTTAGATTTAATAGGCTCAATACCCATAGATGCTTGACCAAGAATAAAGCTGCTAGACTTTGTTGGTGCAATAGCTATGAGGGTAGTGTTAGCATATCCTTCTCTGATACATTTGTAACCATAATTATCATGCAACTCTCTAGATGCTACACTACTTCTTTCATCTAGAGTTTTGAATATCTCATGATTCAAACGTTTAGCCTCAAGAGATTCAAACTCTACTAACTTAGACTGAAGTAATGAATGATAACCAAGAACTCCAAGACCAATAGCTCTATGCTTATCAGCAAAGTTAAATGCTCTCTTCATACCAGGCATGACCTGAGCTTTAGTTATAAACTCATCCATCACTGCATTAAGAAAGTAAGTATAGATCTCAATTGCATCTGTCTTCTTGATCTCATCCCAGTGTAAGAGATTTATAGAACCAAGACAACAAACAAAAGAACTGAAGCTATCTGTAGGCAGCTGGATCTCAGAACATAAATTAGATGCTGTGATCTCTAAACCTAACTCCTTGTATGGCGATTGATTGTTAGAGTTATCCTTAAACATAATGTATGGAAAACCAAACTCAGATCTTCTCTGAATTATCTTTGCCCATATCTTACGCTTAACAAGATCTCCTTCAATCATCTGATTCATCCAGTCATCAGTGACTGTAACACCATACTGTAGATTTTGCACAAGGTTACCCTCTGTACCAATATCTAAGAACTCTTCAATGTCAGGATGTTCAACAGGTAAATATGCAGCACAGGCACCACGTCTTGCTTCAGACTGTTTGCACACATCTACTACAGTATCATATATTCTAGCATAGTGCACCGGTCCATCTGCAGTACCACCTGTAGATATCTCAGCACCTCTTGCTCTTATGTTACCTAGATATACACTAGTACCACCACCATACTTAGACATCATGCCTATTTCACGTCCAGCGTTTAGAATGCTATCTAAGTTGTCATCTATGTTAGATCCATAGCAACTGATAGGTAAACCTTTTTGTTTACCAAAGTTAATCCAGACAGGAGTAGACAAGGAGTAAAATCCTCTTGCCATATAGTCCTCAAACTTCTCAGCAAAGCCTCTCATTTCTAAGTGCTTCTCTGCTGATCTTGCTATGTCTTTGATTCTCTGCTCAGGAGATTCTGATATATACCCTCTTGATAAGAAGGTGCGGCTATCTTCGTTTAGCCAATAGTATTTTGGATATTTATTAGAATAAGTCATCTACAGTTATACTTTTACTTTTCTTGTTATAATCAATTTGTTTTTTATAGAAGAAATCTCCTTCTTTAGTTGAAGTAATCTCTACCTCAAACCACTGGGTTGACTCTAGAAGATCATTATTGATTTCAAATAACTTGTCCATACCAATCTTCTTAAGAGAGTTATTAAATCTATTCTTAATAAACTCCTGTATAGTCTCCTTAGAGATAAAGTCTAGTTCACCGTGCTCAAAGATCCAATCAAGGATTCCACATTCAGCTTTGTAAGCTTTGGTACATGCGCTATAAACTAACTTATTAAAGTCTTCATCAAACCACTCAGGATTCTCAGACTTTATAATGTTGATTATCTCAGCACCAAAGTTACCATGAATATCTTCTTCTTTGCTTGTTGCTTCCACAACATTTGATATACCTTTCAACATATTCTTGTGCTTGTTGAATGACATCATAATTAAGAACTGGCTAAACAAACTAACATGCTCAATAAATAAAGAGAATAGAAGTACAGACTTAGTATACATCTTATTGTCTCTTGATCTAGTACCATCAAGATACTTCTTGAGATACTTTAGTCTACCCTCAATAGCAGGGACTTCAACAACATTCTTAAACTCCTCTTCTAATCCAAGGATTCTAATTAGTCTAGCATAGGCATCTTTATGTCTAACCTCTGATTCAGCAAAGGTCATACCTACATCACCAATCTCAGTTATAGGCATACGCTTATACATATCAGCCCAAAAGGTCTTAACATTAACTTCAATCTGTGCAATGGCAAGCATTGTTCTTTTAATTACTTCCCTTTCCTGGTCAGTAATCTTTACTTTAAAATCTGAAATGTCTTCAGTAAAGTTATACTCAGTATCAATCCAATAGGAGTGTCTGATTGCATCTTTGTATTCTAATAGTTGTGGGTACTCATAGGGCAGAATATTTACCCTAGGAGTAAAGATATCTCCGTTCATAATTATTTATTTTAGGTTTAAAGAAAACAAAAGCCACATCAACTGCAGCTTCTAAAAGATAACCCTAAGTTATCCTCACTTATATAATCTACCAAATTTTTGGTAAACAAAAAAGAAACATTTACGTTCCAATGATATTTTTTCTTATATTATATATATACAGTTATTCACATGACTAAAAAAGATATTAAAAGACTTAATTATCTTGATACAGAACTGTCAGAAATAACACTAGGACTAACCTGGTTATTATTCTTCCCTGTAATCTTGATATTAGAAAAAGGATTTAATCCATTTTTAATTATACCAAGTGTCTTAATTGGTTTGGCTACAATTAAATGTGCATTAAACTCTTGTGTTAAACATAGAAAAACAATGGCATACGCTTGCTTTATATTATCGATTATTGCCTCATCTATATTTGTTGCTACGGATCTTGATAAAACTCATGCATCTCATCTTCTTTGGATAGGAGTAAGTGTATTAGCATTATTTAATTTAAAAAGATTGACTAACAGGTTTTATAAGTGTAAACATGGATAATTTAACAACAATTATAGGGACCTTAGCTACTGTACTATTTTCAGCTGGTGCATGGCAGTTCTATGAAAAAAGAATGAGAATGAAATCAGAAGAAAATAAAGCAGATAGATCAGAGCAAAATATGTATCGTGATGATTTAAAGCAAAGAGTTAAAAGACTTGAACAACTTCTAGAAGCTAGTGCAGGTGAAAAGGATACAATGAGACAACAAATATTAGGTCTTACTCAAGAAGTTAGCGAGCTAAGAGTTAAAGTCACATTCCTTGAGCAAGAGAATGACAGATTGAAAGGGGCTAAATAATTGACAAAATTTTCTTATATTATATATATAAACATTTAGTTATGAAACTTGTAGAAAAAATTAAGTCAGTTGTTACTTCTGATTTCTTCGTTGTTGCTGCAGCTCTTTTAACAGGAGTGGTAGTATTTGCCAAAGGTATGCCACTAATTGGAGGTATTGCAGTTGGCGTTGCTGGTGTTAAACTCTGGGATGTGCTTAAGAAATCATGAGAAAGCGTATACCAAAATATGCTAGTGGTAAAGACCATATGAGTGATGTAGATAGAATACTCCTTAGACAATATCAAACATTAGGTCAAGTGGATCAAGGTGATAATATTAGTGAATCACAATTAAGAGGTTTAGAAGGTGCTATTACTGGTTCATATATAACACCTAGAGATGTAACATATACTCCACAAGAAGAAGAAAGATTCAAAAAACTTATGAGTGGTCGTGTAGGTAGACGTTTTGATAAAGGTCAAGGTGCACGAGGTATGGGTATATTGCAAAGAAAATTTCCTAATATGAGTGATTCTGATATGATGAATCTCATAGATATGTATTCACAAGATGCATATGTCAATCCATTTGATAAACCAATGATGGGATTTGGCGGCACATCAGATAAAGGTTTTGATGATTTAGTTGCAAGCTTTAGTATAGATACTGAGTTTAGAAAAGGTGGAGCAAAGAAAAAAGATTGGATCAAAGGTGCTATTAAAAAGCCTGGTGCACTTAGAGCTACAGCTAAAAGAGCAGGTGCTATGAAAAAAGATGGCACTATAAAGAAGTCTTGGTTACAACAACAAGCTAAGAAAGGTAATACTAAAACTGCACGAAGAGCTAGACTTGCACTTACTCTTGGTAAAATGAAGAAGTAATGGCAAAGAGTAATGACTTTTATATAGGTAAACCTAAAAGAAAAAGACCCGGTGTGCATAGTAAGAGCAAAGCTTCTAAACATAAAGGATCTTCAAGTTATTTAAAAAGATATCAAGGACAAGGACGATGAAAAAAAGAATTTGTTTATTAATAAAAAGATTAACCCTGGGTAAAGTATGCCTGGGTTATTGTGATTGTAAAGTAAAATGAGAGAATGGAATTTAACATTAGTTCTTCACTATCCGCATGATAGATTTCTATTAGGATGGGAGTATATGGCTCCAGATGAAGATTATGATTATACAACATTTAAACTATTTTTATTTATAACAACATTTGAATTAAATATTAAACGTAAGAAATTATGAAACGCATCAGCAAATCAAAACAAAAAGGTTTATCTAAACTACCTGAAGGTGTAGTAAATAAGATGGGCTTTACAAAAGAAAATATGAAAGCTAAGTATGGTACATCAATGATGATGGATGAAGCTAAATATGGCAAAGAAAAAATGCTAGTTAAAAATAGATACAGAATGGATATGTCTGAGCCAATGGTGGCAAGAATGAGAATGGGTAAAGAAGTACCTATGACTAGTGCTGCTTATGGTAAGATGGAAAAAGCCATGTATGGTACGTCTATGAAAAAAGAAATGGCTAGATATGGAGTATCTATGCAAACACCTGGAAAGAAAAAGAAAGGTGGTAAAAAGAAGTAATAATTAGTGAATATATTAACTGACATATTAAGTCTCTTTAAAAGGAAAAAACTTACTGATGATCCTAAACCAGATGATGTAGTGGTATTAGGTATTCATGAGCCACCTGAAATGACAGGTGTTGCTTCACCTATTCCCTATAAGTCAGTTAAGCTAATCAAACTTAGAGACCTTGTTGTAGATCAAGATATCTGTCCACATGTTAATGTGGTTAATGATGGTACTCTTACTGCAGCAGGAGTGTTTAAAGAAGTATCTGATGATCCTTGTGAAGTTAGATTTAGATCTCTTGTAGCATCTGGTAACAATCTTACTATTGTAGAAAATAATAATGAGATTACATTTACTACAGAAGGTGAACCAAATACTGCAGCAAATGTAGGTAGTGGTGAGGGTGTATGGAAAAATAAAGTTGGTGAAACATTAAACTTTAAATCCTTAGTTGGTGGTGCAGGTATTAGCATTGTTGGTAGTGCTGATGAGATTACAATTAGTGCTTCTGAAGGTGTTCCTAACTCAAATCTTTTAGCTCAGAATCAATGGATACATCCTGAAACTGCAGGAGCAAGTTTTCCTTTAACTAGTGGTAGTACATATAGAATGGCAGGTGATAGTGGTAGCAGTGCCATTGGTCTTTGGCATTCTAATAACTATGCGGCTGGTGTTGATGCAGATCCTGCAACAGGATTTGATAGTGAAATAAAACAAGTTGGTGCTGGAATTCCCGTACCTAAAACTTTACCTGCAGGCACTACTTTAATTCTTACTGGTATATACGGCTATTCAGCAGACTTTCAAACAAACCTTACAGTATTTCTAGGCTTTACACCTTGCAGTGATGAAACTTCAATTACACAAATAGGAACTGATTTTCAAGTAATACCTGCAGTAGGTACTACAAAGCTTTGCTTTAGACAAGAATATACTGTACCTGCAGGTGGAATAACTCAAGGGACAGATTTATTATTAGTTGGTTTTCAATTAAATAGAACTCCTGCCTCAGATGATATTATGCAAGTAACGTGGAGTTTATCATATTAATAAATAACAATGGGAAATTTAATACAAGATATAATAGGTTTAGTAACAAGAGCTAAGTCAGTAACACCTAAAGACAAGGATATTATTCCTTTAGGTAGGTTTAGACAAAACTTTAGACATGATAATCTTTCAGGTAATCCTAACATGGTTGCTGAACAGACTACTATGAAAAAAGTCTCTGACTATATAGTAGCAAAGGTTCCTAATGAATTACCTAACCCTGGTACAGAAGGACAAGTATTAGCCTTAGATGGTTCTTTGCAACCTATCTGGAAAGATGATGCAGATACTACAACTACTGTATTTCAGAATAGTGATATAAGTTCTGATGTAGGTGCAACATCAAGTGCTAAGGGTGATAAATATATACCAACTACTACAGGTGTTGTATCAGCAGCAAAACCTCATTATATTAGTGCAGGTTCTCCAGGAGGAAGTGATTTAGCTGCAGTATCAGATATAACAAGTGCAGCAAATATGACTGGTATGATTGGTATGAGTATTAACAACTCAAAAGCAGATGGTATTCTATTAAAAGGATTAATAAGAATTTCTTCAATTACAGGTACAGTTGGACAAACTGTATACTTTATTAATGATAATTTGTCTACCACTGCTCCTTCTACATCAGGTCAATATGTTAGAATAGCTGGATATATTGTTGATAATCCAATAGCTGGTACATTAATTTATTTCAATCCATCTCAAGACTTTATATTATTATCTTAAAATTTAGAAAAAATGGCATTACAAGGTTCAATTACATTCAAAGGTTTAATAATACCAAAAGCATATCTTGATATTCATAAAATTGTTATAGACGTAGAAAGCATGTCTGCTAACATGGAGTACAAAGTATATGCAGATAAGAAAACATTTGATAGAGATAAGAATGAACATCTTACAACTCATATAGAAGTTGTACCTGTTCAGGAAGTCTTCATAGATAAACTCTTACAAGCTGGTAGAGAAGAAGCTAAGAGAGACGGTAAGAAGTACGGTGGATTTGAGAATTATAGAAGATAGTAATCTATGGCTAATATTGGCAGCATATCAGGTGTATTGGCATCTGCTATATCCTCAATAGATGGTATAGCTAAGTCTGCTATATCTGCTGTTAATGGGGTATTATTTTCAGTTATTTCCACATTAATTGCTATTATTGCAAAAGGTACAGCAAATGATGCTATAACTTCGGGAATACAGGGTAGTTCAGGTAATGCAGCTTGTGGGAAAGCTGTACAATTAGATTTAGGAAAATATATAGCATTTGATGGTCAGTTAACAACTGCAAATAATCAAACCATTCTTGGTGTTGGTATAACTCAATCGGATTTAACTCTAACGACTAGCTCTTCAGTATTAAGTGTTTATCCAGGGACTGCTGATTTAGATCCATATGGTAGAGGACAAGCCCTAGCAGCTTGTAAATTAAATTCTAACCAAGCACTTGTTTGTTGTCCTGAAATTGGGGTTGGAAATGTCTTTAAGGTATTATCATATAGTGGAGGTACAAATGCCCTTGTTATAGATAGTACATTTAACGATGGTGACACTACAAATTTAGTTGACAGGTTCCCAAATTTTCAAGTTTTAAAAGTTAGCGGTACTGTATATACAGTTGCATCTACTGGATTGAGTAGGGCAGGAGCATTTCCTTATGCAAGGGTATGGGATATAGATATTTCAGGTTCTGGTTCAGCCACAGCAAGAGGAATAATTTATCCTATGGGAACAAGCGGTTCGGGTAATGGAAAAACAAACTTGTGTTATTTAGGAACTGTTGGTGGAAAAGAATGCTTTGCAATTTTTTATGCTAAATCCACTTCTGGTGCTGGAGTAGCTTATTATGCAGTTTATGAATACAATACTTCAACCAATACTTTAGTTGAGACTGTTGGTGATACATTATATAAAAGTGGTTCAAATTCTTTTGAAGGATTTGTAGATTTTAAAATTGAAGATGGGAGAGGTCCTGTTATGTTTGTAGAAAATAATGTAGGTTATCTTGCAGGTGCAATATATGATGGAACATCGTTTAGTGTTGGGTCATCTGGCACATGGGGAACAGCTTCGGATGAAGTAAGATTTCCAGGGATGTGTCCATATTATAATGGTCAAGAAAATTCTACTTCTCAATTTATTGTTGGTAATGGAGTTAATAGTAATGTGTCTGGACAAACGGCAAAATTTAATGTTTTTCCAGTAAATTATAACTCTTCATCTAATCAATTTGATACTTCTGAATATAATACTTCAAATAGTGAAGATGTTTTGGAAGACTCAAGTACAACAACTACATTTAGTGGTGCCATACATAACCCATTTATAGGTACACAAAACACAGAATTTGGCTCAGTTGTTACCACTTATAGAGATTCTGTAGGAACATTTAGAGGACAAAGAGCTAATGCATTTAAAATGAGTAAGACATAATGAAATTTTTAGTAACACAATCAGATAGGCAGATTTGTTTAATTGCAGATAACATCATATTAGAAAGTGATGGGATATACTATGCTTGGGATGATGCATCTCCTCACAAGGTAACAAGAGCTGACTCAACAGACCCTTTGGAAATAGTTGATTTGCCCGAAGGAACTCAACTTCCTGATGATGAGTTTATCATAGGTAAGTATGTCTATAACTTAGACGGAACATTTAGTATCTATCCTGGTTGGGTTGATGGTGATATTGAGTAAACATGCCTAATATAGATAAGTTAAATAATGTGGCTATTACTGATATGTCATCTGTTGATGGACACAATGCGTCTGCAATTGATTCTATCAATGGGCAAACATTAGTTACTGCCAGTCTATTACTTGACCTGTATGGCGCAGATATTACTGCTGCGTACTCAGTGAGAAAACTACGCACTGCATATACGGGTGCTTCAATGAGGATTAGAAGGTTTAGTGATAACGCAGAGCAGGATATAGGATTTGACTCAAACGGTGATTTAGATACTTCAGCAATAACATCTTTTGTTGGTGCTAACGATGCATCTGTTGTTACTTGGTACGAGCAAAGTGGTCAAGTAAGTGATTGGAACTTAACACAAGGAAATGCCACAAGACAACCACGTATAACTGATTCAAGTGGAAATATATTTACTGTGAATAGTAAACCTGCTATTGATGATACAAATAGTGGTCAAGCAAGACTCTCATTTAATACCGCTTTTGGTGATGCACCTTCAGCAATAACCCAACCTTTTCATACGTTTAGCGTAGTGCAATATCCAAGCACAGCAGATAGAATATTGTTTGAGGGAGAAACAGCGGATGTTAGAATATCAGCATATTATGGTGGAGTGTATAGAATGTACGCAGGTTCATCTGTAAATACAGGTACAAATCAAACTAACACACAAGTTCTTGTTGATGGAAGTTTTAATGACTCAAGTTCTTACTTGTTTGAAAACAATGTAAGTCAAGGCACAAGTCTAAACATTGGAACAAATACCATGAACAGGCTTTACTTAATGGGTAAGTCAAGGAGTCTTGGTCAGACTCAAGAGTTCTTAATTTATGATGCAGATGTAACAACAAACAGAACCAACATTGCAGACAACATTAATACATACTTTTCAATTTATTAATCATGCATTTATATTATCCATTCCCTGATGAAGCAGCTGCTGTTACAGCAAGTGAAGATATTTATGACTTGAATGCACCTCCAAGAAGTGAGCGTGTAACCTTATATGCTTTTGATTGGTTCCCCAACTCAGGTAACCCAACATATGTTCTTGCTTGGCAAGATGAACCACAAACATTTAATACAGGGGATATACTAGATGGAATTACAGCACTTACAGAAGAAGAAGCTATTGATGCTGGTTATCAACTAGGTGATGATCATAGTGGGATGCGTAATGCAGGAGGTTAATCACTAGTTAATTTCATAAAAATTTAGTATATTATATGTATAAGATATACTAGTGAGTAATATACTAACTGACATATTAGGCTTAGATTCTCAAAAGAAATATAAAGATAATCCCCTAGCAGCAAGAGATGTATTTGTAATAGGTGATGTAGATGTACCTAGAATGGTTGGTATATCATCTCCTATTCCCATTAAAGATGAGAAGTTAGTAACCTTCTATGATCTTGCACTTTCTGTTATAGGGTTATTACAAATTGAAAATGTTGGACCAGGAGCTGAGTTAGTTATACCACCAGCTCAAACTGGTAATCCTTTTTTATGGAATGTTAGAACTCTTACATCTTTAGATGGTACAGTATCAATAGTAGAGGGTGGTGATACCCTAGATTTTGCTGCAATATTTTCTACAGATGTGCACCCAATTGATTTTACTTATGATCAAACTAGTCATGAGCTTACCATTGAACAGAATAGTGCACCCGGTCCAATACAGTTTTTAACTGTAGACTTAGATAATCTTGCTCTTGAAATTCTTGATGAGGGTGTATCTATAGATACAAACGTAACCCAAATTGATTTTGTAGGAGAAGGAGTAGCAGCTTCATTAGATGGTGGTAAAATTGTTGTTGAAGTTAATCAACCAGCATTACAAATACAAGAAGAAGGTGGACTTGTTCCTCCTGGGGGAAGCACCGCATTAACAACTATAAATTTTATAGGTGATGCTATAACAGCTACTACAGGCACAGCAGGAGTTGTTAATGTAACTGTTAATTCTCCTGTTACAATTGAAGATGAAGGTTCAGTAATAAATACAGCACCCCTTACAGTTATTGATTTTGTGGGTGATGGGGTAACTACAACTGAAACATCAGCAGGAGAAATACAAGTATCTATACCTCAAGGTCAGTTTGATATTGAAGAAGAGGGCGCAGTTGTTAGTACTGCTGTTATAACATCAATTGATTTCGTAGGTGATAGCATAACTGCTAGTGAAACTGCACCAGGTGAAATACAAGTAGAAGTAATTCAAGATCAATTTAATGTTGAGGAAGAAGGAGTAGTTGTTAATACTGCACCTATAAGTATTATTGATTTTGTTGGTCAAGGAGTTACAGCAACTGAGACTACACCCGGGGAAATTCAAGTAGATGTTCCTAAATATGCTCTTACTGTTGGAAATAGTACTGTACCTGTAGATACAGATGTAAATGAAATTCAATTTACAGGCGATGGTGTTACAGTAACTCCAGTAAGTGCTGGTATAGTTGCAGTAAATGTAGAACAACCCGGGATTAATATTGAAGAGGAAGGTGTAATTGTCAATACAGCACCTGTGACATCAATTGATTTTGTAGGTAGTGAAGTAACGGCAACTGAAACATCAGCGGGGGCAATTCAAGTTGTTGTTGCAGCAGAGCAACAAGAAGAGTTAACAACACTAATATCAAACAATGTATATTTTCAAGCTAGTAGAGCAGTTGATGGATCATATACATTACTCCCTCCTGTACAATTATCCTCAACAACATATAGCTTTAGATTTGGTGGTCTAACTTCTATCCCAGATGTTTTTTCATCATTCTCTACAGGTTGGACAGCAATTGAACCAGCTGCAATTTTATCAAGTACTGCACCAACTGTAGGAACATTTCTAGCTAAAGAAGATCAAATTAATTTAGCTATTCCTATTACTGAAGATCTTCTTGCAACAGATAAAATAAGAGTTACGGGTACATGCTTAATTACACAGAGTACCTTGCTTGGTACAGGTCATTTAAAAGTTGCAATTGGAAAAGGTACCTGTAGTAGTGATAAATCATTTACACTAATAAATGATTGGACTACTGAGTTTAATGGTGTAGGGGAAAGTGCAACAGATACAAGAATTGGTATAGCTTATCAAAGAATATGTTTTACTACTGAAGCATTAGTTGGCGGTGATGGTCTATCAGTAGGAACTGGTCATGTTTTTGTAGGTTTTTCCTTTGGTCCTGTTGCTGCACTATTTCCTGATGCAGGTCCTTTTGCAGAATATATCAATCTAAACTACAATGTAGTAGCAATTAAAAATCCTAGTTAAAATAAATAATTATGAATCCTAAACAAATATTAAATAACTATAGACTTGGTAGTATGCCAGGTTCTATGTATAGAAGAGGTGGATCTAAAGGTAGAAAATTACCTATGGCTCAATTTATGGTAGGAGACCAAGCTATGAATCCAAGTGAAGGTATGGGTCAAGGTCAAACAATGTTAGAACAACAGACGCGCCCTGATCAAATGGAAATAGCAAATAGTGTTTTAGCTATGGCTAATGAGTTAGTAAAGCAAGGGAATTATAGGGATACTAGAAAGGGTAGACAAAGAGCATTTGATGAAGCACAAATTGCTCATGGTTTAGTAACCCCTAACCAAAAAAGTAATTTCTTAGATTACTTTAATGCAGTTACTGGTTTGCTTAGTCCAATTGCTACTACTTATAGTACTATTGCAAATACAAAACAAGGTCAACAATCTAGTGGTTCAAATACAACTGGTGGTTTTGTTAGAAAGCATGGAGGATTGCTTAAAGCTCAAACAACTGGTGAACAAATATTAAGAGATACTTTACCTGGTTCATTTCTTAAAACATCATTGGGACAAGACTTACTTGATGTAAATGCTAATACTGCAAATAGAATTCGTAATATTTATGAGAGAGCTCAGGATATTGATGATGTTTCATCTGGCATTGACTTTTTTAGAAGTGTAGATAAAAAAGACATAAAAGATGTTATGCGTGAAACAGGTATAACCAAAGATGAAGTTAGAGATTATATTTATGATCAAGACTTTTATGAAGATGCTGGTTTTGGAACAAGACAAGCTATTAAATTAGCTTTAAGACTTAAAGGTCTAAAACATGGTGGTGCTCAGAGATATCAAACAAAAGGTGCAGTTAGTAATCCATCAGATAAAAAAGTTATAATGGGCATGATGACTGAGCTTATTAAAAAAACTGGTATGGATCAAAGATCTGCTCAACAAATTATGGGAGCTCTATCAGAACTTGATGCTACTGAAGCGATGCAATATCTTCAAAGAATAAATCAAGATGTAGAAAGTACACGTACTGAGAAAAGATTGCTTAGTCCAGATATGAAAAGAAGAGGTGGGGCAAAGAAAAAAAGAAAAGCTAAGTATCAAAACAAAGGTGAATTTATGCCCAAACCCATACCAACTATAGAAAATCCAATGAAAGCAAAAAGCGGTATGGGTGTGCCATCAGCTACTCAGCGAAGAAATCAAATGAAACATGGTGGATCTATGTGTAGAGGATTACCCGGTGGTCCAAATGAATTTATAAGATAAATAATATTATGCCAGCTAAAAAGACAACAAAGAGAAAGAGCAAGTCTAAAGTAAATGAGGCGGGTAATTATACTAAGCCTACAATGCGTAAGAACTTATTTAATAGAATTAAAGCAGGAAGTAAAGGTGGTAAGCCTGGACAGTGGTCTGCTAGAAAAGCTCAGATGTTAGCCAAGCAATATAAGGCTAAAGGTGGTGGTTATAAATAATAGTTATGCCTTTAAAGAAGTCACAAAAGAGTCTTAAGAAATGGGGAGACCAAAAGTGGATGACCTCTGGTACTCATGCCAATAAGAAAAAAGGCAAGAAGAAAGAAGTTAAATCTAAGGGTAAGAAAAGATACTTACCTAAAGCTGCTTGGGATGCTCTATCTCCATCAGAGAAAAGATCAACTAACCGAGCTAAAGCTAAGGGTGCTAAGAAAGGTAAACAATTTGTATCTCAACCTAAGAAGGTCAAGAAGAAAACAGCTAAATATAGAAAGTAATGGATTTTAAATCAGTACCTGCGCCAGCAGGATTTCATTGGATGAAACAAAAGGGAGGAAAATATAAACTTATGAAGGACCCTAAAGGTGGATATATGAAACATCCAGGTGCTTCTAAGAAAGCCAAGTTTAGTATTCAAAAAGTACATAAGAAAAAGAAGTAATGGACTTAAAACAAATGAAAGAAGTTGTTAGTCAACTTAAGAAAGCATCTAAGATGCATGCTCAACAAGCTGCTAAGATTGAACGTATGATTAAATCTTCTCAAGCTAAAAAGAAAAAGTAATGCCTGCTAAAAAAGATTCAAGATTAGCAAAAGCTGGTGTATCAGGTTACAATAAACCCAAGCGTACACCTAGCCATCCTACTAAGTCACACATTGTTGTAGCTAAGGAGGGTGATAAGATCAAGACTATACGTTTTGGTCAGCAAGGTGCTAAGACTGCAGGCAAACCTAAAGCAGGTGAATCATCCAGAATGAAAAAGAAACGTTCTAGTTTTAAAGCTAGGCATGCTAAGAACATCAAGAAAGGTAGGATGTCTGCAGCATACTGGGCAGACAAAGTTAAATGGTAAAAAAAAGGGGCTAATTAAAGCCCCTCTTTTATAATAATCTAGTTGGATTTGCATCAATACTAGATAACAATCTATATATAAGTATAACACAGACTAAATAAATGATCACCATATTTGGAGTTTAGCCCAAATATAAATCAGTTATTTAGAAATCTATCTTATGCTGATAAACGTTTTCAACAGACTGATCAAGATCTATAATAGGTAATGGATTATCCTTTGGAGTAATGCCCATTACAGCTAGAGTATCAGCCACCATAAAGTTATGAAACTTCTGACTATCACTTAACCAACTACGAGGGTGAGTCTTCTTCAATGCATGCGTAACATGATTGTAGAAAGCCCAAGCGTTATCTTGATCAGCCTGATAGTCATAAGATGGTTTCTTCATCTCTTGTTTAACTATACTCATCTGATTAAGATCTAGTATATCCTCATCACAATACAGCCTACCCAACAACTCTGATTGATCACGATTAGGAAGTGTACGTTGTCTAAACATATTCTTATCTGTAATGATTTGTTTGAAATGCTCATCAACGTTGTTCAGCTGTTTAGTTATCTGATCTTGTATATCATGATCTGCTGTACCTGTATGCTTACGAGCAAAGCTCATTTCGCCAGCCACCATTCCATTGTTACATACCATAACATAAGCACCAACTGCGCATTGAAATCTAACAGACTTATCATACGAGTTTGTCCAACCAAACATCATTCCCAAGTCTGTATCACTAGTCCCACTCTCTGATAGAGGAGAAATATGATAGACCCCTTGGGCAACTCTAGCATCAAGGTTTGCTCTGTACAACTCCTTATCAATTTGTAAACCCAACTTATTAAACAGCTGCTGGGTTGTATTTATAATGTCACTATGTGACACAACTGTATATGAGCCACCATGATTTGGTAATGGTGCACTCTCTAAATACATTCTTGTTGTTTCTTGTGGTCTTTTATAACCCATAATAAAATTTTAATAAATATAGTAATAATTACTGAGTCAGTTAAAATATATATCTAATTGTTTCCACAGGGAAGTATTTTGTGTATATATCTTTGAACTCATTTAATAATCTAGACTTATGCTGAAGAGGATATCTCATTATCCCTTTGGAGTTTTTCACTTCGCGGGAATATTTCATTATCTCTCTAGCCTCATCTGTAGTTTTAACCATTTGATTTCTATGATTAGTTAAAGCAATGACCTCGCATTTATTAATGCCAACTTGTTCTTTAACCCGCGCAAACAAATTATCATACTCTTCTTTCCATCCTGGATAAAAGATTAACGGACTATAATTTATATGCACCTCCCAACCTAGAGTCTTCAGTCTATTTATATCAGGAATTCTTTTATGAATCTTCTGCATGCCAGGCTCAAGTATATTAGAATACTCTTGTGGCATTAGACTAACACGCACTCTTGGTGGCTTGTTAAAATGATTTACATCTAGTTTAAGCTGACCTGGGAACTTAGTTGCCATTGTAGCTTTCAACTGTGGGTGATCATCATAACGTTTTATATAATCTATCAAAGGCTCAGGCATATACTTCTGCATCCTGACAAGATCTGTGTTACATGCAATGTCTACCATTGTATAAACTGGGTCCTGTTGATCAGGGACTTTAGTAAAAGACTTTTCCCATTCAACTACAGAATTAAATATATCATCAACGTTCTTGTTGACAAACACTCTAGTGCCATTATACCTTGACATATAACAATAAGTGTTAACGCACCCCCCAAAGCAACCATAGATTACATTTGGAGCGATGCAGTTAGCACTATTGTTATTGTCCTTGGTAACTAATGTTTTAGTTTCCTGGACCTTAACCATTAAAACAATTTTATTTGATTAGACTTAGCTAAGATATTATCTATCTCTTGCTCAATGGCATTTAGATAATAGTTTGTATCAATATTGTATTCATCCCATTTAGGTTTGATTTCAATCTTATTGAACAAAGTTTGCATCCACTTTCCTGATTCTAGTTGTATCTCTCTATTATCAGTGTGCTTCTTAATTATCTTAACACCATTCTTAGAAATATAATAACGATTGATCTTCTGTAAAGGCTCTTCTACATATTGACCTTTCTTAATAGAACGAGCAATCTGTTTCCAAGCACCCTTTGACTTACCACCAATACAATAATCAAGAATATTTTTATTCTGATTTAAGTAATCCTGGGGTAATACATCATGTACAAAGTAATGAAAGATGGCTTTAGGAATAATCAACTTAGATTTATTCTTATGCAGCTGCAGATTATGGAAGTCAAATCTACCTTTCATCTTAGCAGGTGCATATAAAAACTTACCGTCTTTTATCTTAAATAAATAATGAGGACTCTTTCTCTTAATATCACGCCAACTATTCATATCAGTCTCTCTGTAACCAAAGACACCAATATAATTGTTTACATCACCTAGTATAAGCTTCTCATATTGATCATGTTCAAGATTAAGATTGGTAATCTCTTCCCACTCTTTACAGATATCCATGTACTCATCAACATACTTACGAGGGATAATAGTTTCTACACCATCTGTGTTCTGCATAAGAGCAGTGGCATTTGGTATACGTTCCATTATCATCTCATAGAGCATCATCAAAGTAAGCTGACCATTGATTGTGATTTTCATACACAGCTCAGGGTCATAGAAAAAACTATTCTTATCATTACTAAGCCCAAAGGTTGAGTTAAGAATAATCTTATAGACATAGTTCATAGGATTACTCTTAGGTATCTTCTTTCTTTCCTTGAAGAACCACTCATACTGATCACAGAATTCATCCTCCGGGAAATGACCTGGAGAAAATTTATTCTTAATAGCTAGATTAGGATAGAAGCTTGTGACATCTGACGACATAATAACATACTCATCATCACTCTTAAATACTCCACTCTTCCTAGCACCGTGAACACCACCTAAACCAAAGTGAGTTTTAACACCCTTGTAATTTACATGATGTTTAAATCCACCTTTAAGATTATCTGGACTGATCTCAACAAACTCAAATCTTTCTAAAAGACTCTTAAACTCCGGAGACTCAAACTTAATATACGGTAAGATGATATCTTTAAAGACTATCTTATTGCGATGAGTTCTCATCTTCTTGATATTTCTTTTAGGTATATCAAGCTTCTCAGATAAATAGAAAGCAAATAACTCTTTACTTATCCTGGGCTCTGACGCACTAAATAAATTAATATCATAAGTCTTAGTTAACTCTTTTCTCAAAGTTATCTGTGACTTAGATCTATTAAATATTTCTTTAGTAGAACGTACATCATTTATGCAGTAATGCATTATAGTATCTATCTGCTCTTGCGTTTCAATCTTAGTAGTATGTTCTATAGGCATATCAACTATGTTATCCCAATCCATACTATACTGAATCCACTTAAGGCTAGACATCTTAGCTGGATTATCCCAATGGTGCATCTTAAATATATCAATCTGCATGATCTTCATCTTCCAAATAGGATAGTCTTGAAAGTTTCCTTGTCTAGAGTTACTAATACACTTACCCGCATACTCATAAATAACACGAGCTATCTCACAACCTGCCATGTTAGACCATAGTTGATAGTTATCTAGTATATAATGAGTTACTTGTGCATCAAATGCTAATCCATTATAGGATATATGCCACTCTTTATTTTTAATATTAGACTTCAGGAAGTTTATGAATTCATCAAAATCATTTTGACTATCATGCACTATAAACTTCTTGGTGTCATTCTTTTTGTAATGTTCAAATACTGCTATGAAACAATTGCTCAAAGTTTCATAGTCCATTATCCAATGATTCATAGGCATATATTAAAAAAAAAGAGGGCAATAAATGCCCCCTTTCTAATTACGCAGATTGTTGGTTTCAATTAGGCATAATAATGGGACTCTTCTCTACCTTGTCTACATCTACATCAAGATATTGAGAGTAGTCAAACTGATCTGCGTTGATACCAAATATATTAATAAAATTCTCAACTTCAGTTTTATCTGTTAAATAAAACTCAGAGAATGTATCAACAAGTCTTCTCTCTTCACGAACAGTTTTGCCACCTTCCCTAGGGGCACCTTTAACTCTAATGACATCACCATTGTCATCCAACTTTGGAATCATGTGGTAAGACTGTTTCATTACTTTACTAATAACAGCAAGGATCCCTGTAGAAGGATCAAACATTGCTTCAACATATGGACACTCAGGTGTCGCAGGAATTAAATTAAATGATTTTGCACCTCTAAATGTAGAAGTGACTACTAACATATTTTTACCAATATTCATATAAAAATTTTTTCAAATATAATTAATTATTTAAGAACGTCATATTTACTGGAATGTTTTCTGGATTACATTCTCTAATTAGATCAGGAGGCGTACATACTTCATGAGCATGCTTTACTGATTCTATAGATACACCAAGATACTTTGCATAGTTTTCATGGAACCCGCTTGGATTTAAAAATGCATTTACACATTTTGCAATCTCACCAATGGACCCAAAGAATTTTAGAATAGTATTCTTGGTTTTATTAGAAAGCCTTGAGTATGAACCAGTTATGAATAATTCATAGTCTGATTTATACTTCTCCAGATTAAACACATAAGCAAATAAATTATTATCAAGCTCGTAATCTAACTCATAGTATGGGTTAGACTGCAAGACTTGATCTTCAAATTCTGCAAATCTTTCTACATCATCTACAGAGTATACACATATAAGCTTATAATCTTTTTCTGTATATGTGTTACCCCAGCATACATAGGTATTCTCAGGAACAAACCTTGCACCTTTTCTGATACCTAATAATGGATATAGAAATACTTTACTCTTTTGGAAATAACCTGTATAAATACCATTCATTATAAAACTACTTTACCTTGTAGAAACTGGTATGGTAAAGAGTAATTTTTATTAGAGAAGTGATATGAGGCAATATTAATAGTTGATATAAGATTTTCCATCCAGACATCTAGCGTTTGATCAGCTACATCAAAGACATAAACCTGATCATATTTGTCAATGACTACAAATTTAAAAGAAATTTTGTAATCATCTCTTTCTTCTGGTAGATTTTCATAAACAAGTTTGCAATACATTGCTGCTTGCAACCAATAGTTATAGAAGTCTACAGTCTCAGCAAAGTCAGCAATTGTTTTACCCGTGGTCTTGAGATCACAGATAGTAACTTGTTTAGCTTCCTCATCTATAGAGTAATAATCTACAAAACCTTTTAAACCAAAAGGTCTATTATCTAGATTACATTCAAGAAATGCTTCTGCATGTGTAGTAATAGAGTCTAACTCAAAGTCTGTTTCTTCTTTAGTAAATAAAGACATCACATCTTTGTTAGACTTAATCAACTCAACTCTATCCTTACATCTCTGTAGGGTATCCATATCAACAACATCTGCTTTAGTGTTCTTAATGAACTGCCAATAAGCTTCATTGTCTTCTGTCTGGATCTTAGCTAACCTTTTCTCATCCTCTTTAAAAGATTGATAAAGGTTTGCAATCTTTAATGCATCTAGGATATAAACATTGCTATCCACATTTAACAGGTCACCTTTTATTTTGTCCTTTAAATAGTACAAAACCTTTTTAATGCTATCTGTAGGTGTCTTGCCCGGCATAACACTGAACTTTTCCTCTAGATTTTCTGGTTCAAATAGGAGACAATGTATAAGCTTACCCTCTACAAGGTGCTTATCTAATCGCTCTTCTCTGTCCTTTAGTATATAGTCCTTATAAAAAAGACTTGGGGAGAATAATAATTTGTTTAACGATGAGTAACTAAACTTAAACGGTTTAGAATAGAACTCTTTTTCTTTCTGATTATTTCTTTGCATAATAAAAGTTTAAGATGGGGTGCAGCTTTCGCCACACCCCTACCAATCATAGCATCTTAAAATGGAAATTGCATTCTTGCATCAAGCATGGCATTACCATACTCAACCATTTCCTTCTCTGTGAACTCCTTTGCATACTTAGGAGCTAACATTAAATCACTTTCCTTAATATGAAACGGCATTGTATACTTACCCGTATCTGGATCATTATCAAAGAATCTATGAAGAAATCTTCGGAAGATTAAGTGTCTAACTTTCCTAACAGCAAAGCTAGTCATTGCACCCTTAGATAATAAGACATCAAAGAATTTATTATAACCATGTGCATAATCATCCAGTTGCATATTAAATGCAGAGAAAGTAGATCTCATTGCTTTAACACCAACAGAGTTCCAAGCTTTACACTTACATAAAGCACTATGATTTGTCACAAGTAATAAAGCAATCTTATCTATAGACTCAGTATAATTACTATTAGCCATAACATTCAATGCCATACTAACATCATCCTCATTTCTTGTACGAATCATCTCCTCTAGATTATCAAACATCTCTTCTGTAATAGTAGGAGACTCCCTACTAATTATATTATTAATGTTCTCATCTAGTACAAGATTACCACAACCAAGTAATGTATGTGCATTCTTATTCATGAATGATCCCCATCTCCAGTCTTCTAATCTACCGGTATATGTTATATCATAATTACTATGCCAAGTATAACTCTTATACTCAAATAATATAAACTCATGATCATTTATAGCAGCTCTTACATCAGACATATCTATAGGTTGCTTATGTATATCTGCTAGCACACTTTCAACCGTATAGATTCTAGGACGATAACCAAGCTGATTTACCTTAGAGTTAATATACTTCTGAGACACAACAAGATAATCAGCTTTATGGTAATCTCTTGTAATAGAGATTCCATAATCCTTCTTAATACTACCTACTTTATCTCTTGATAGATTAAGCTTTGGATATCTATATAAGGTTTTACCCTTTAGAGAATTACCATCTAGTTTATGAAAGGTTATACCTGTCTCATGGCTAAACCTCTCTAAAGAGTTTCTATTTACTTCATAATCAAAAATATAACCATCTGTAATAGATACTATCTCACCGTAATCTTTCTGACTATCAATCAGTACTCTTAACGCTTTCTTCATTTTTCATATATTTTAAATACTCTGGTTTAATCTCAACCTTAAACTTGTATATAGGATGCTCTTTAGGCTCAATACCGCTGTAGTCACCAGATGATTGAATCAAGATTCCTTTTCTATAAATAGGTTCTAGATAAGTGAATGATGCATGATCAAGCTTATCTTTTTTCTGTAGATAGTTAATCATTTCAAATGAATTCATTCGTGAGAGCCTAAGAAAATTACTATTATTAATCCATGTCTTTACATCTTTGCTCCTATTGTATCTATAGATTCTACCACTAATTTTATCAGCTAGCTTCCATAGATAATGAATGTTAGTTTCATAATCAATGTTAGGTAAGATTGTTCCTGCCATAGCAACATCCTCATCACTCCCCCATACCTGTGAAGATATAGTTTCTACTAGCTCCTCATCAAGAGTTAGCTTAGTTACTGGGTTATTAATAATATCCTCAGCATTAACTACATCAAGCCCATTATTAATTGCATCAATAATCTTAAGACCACCACTGGTGATATACTTCTCATAAATACTATCTGCATTATGAGCATTGTTTGCATATGCGCTAGGTCTATAACCTAGATTTGGATGAAACAAGACTGGTTTATCATGATCATTTACCATATCAACAAAGCTATCATCACCCATACGAGAAATACCATAGCCTACATGATATCCTTTTAAATAACCCATAATATTTCTATTAGAGAATGGTGTCCATCTATCTGTGGTAATATCGAGAGTCTTACCAACTACAACTGCATCAGCTCTTTTAAGACTACCTGTTATTTTAATATCAAGAGCATCAAGTATACCACGCATTCTATCATTAGTGTACTCTATGCCTGGTACAATATAAACCTTCTTACCTTTTAAAGCAGAAGGATCAGTATCAGATTTAAAAGTCTCTACAAAATCATGATACTGCGATGTTTTAAGAAGATATATGCTATTATTAAAATTCTCCTCAGAGTAAGGCACGGTTATTTCCCGTACCTCACTCCCAAGAAGATTTGTAACAATAGTATTATCAATTTCTTGAAATACTTTACTCATTACGCCATTGTCATTTTAACAATCTGAGGCTTCATCATAAGCTTATTAAACTTCTGACGAGCACCATTGTATATTGTTCTTACAACAAGATACTTCAGATCATTTGTGAAATAATCCCCAGTGCAAAGCTTCTCTAGTCTAGTGACTATATCAGCAGTTACTGAGTTCTCTTTAGAATAAACTATAGAATAGTTTGCTAGCCTTGTAGCTAGTATAGATGCAATATCTGCACGATAAGAATCACCTGTACCAATAGAAGACTTTAGCTTATTAATAATCTTAGACTCATCTTGATCAGTCAATAACTCTTTTGGAGTTACAATCTTATCAAGTCTATTATTAATAAACATAGTAAACATAGAAGCAAACTCACTACCAACAGAGCCCTCACCAATCATTTGGATCATAGCTAGGTTGTCTTCAAAGCTATCAAAGCTAGAGATAGAATTAAAGAACGTAGTGATAGATCTTGCATTAGTCTCTTGTGTTACCAACTCTGGGTTAAGTAATAAGAAGTTAATACATCTAGTATCTATGTTAGCTTCCTCTGCCCATCTTGCCCATACATCTACATCAAACTTTAGGTTTGCAGTAATGTAACGAGTCTTCTGAGCTGAGTCAATACTATTAACCATATAGTCTCCATTGTCTGGATTAGCAGTTAGAATGATATGCCAGTCCTTTGGTAAAGACCAAGAGATATAAGTCTGTCTATCAATTAACTCCATAACAGCTTGAATGAATCTTACATCAGCACGGTTCCAATCATCTAGTAGAAGGATACCACCTTGCTTCTTATCAGAGATCCACTCAGGTGCACAGTAAGACATTCTATTCTTACCGGTCATCTTGAAACCATTCTTTAGATACTCATTGACTGCGAGTTCATCTACCCATTGACCTACCTTTTTGGTAGTCATGTTTGCAACATCCTTAGATGCAGCAGCTCTTTGTGCAGCAGTATAGTTAAGTCCATCATTAGATGCTTTAACTTTTACTTCCTTGTACATCTGAAACTGACGTACAGGAAAACCTACTAAGTCACCTAGCTCCTCGATCTGTGCTAGATTCAACTTTACAAAGTCTAGATTATTCTCCTTTGCTAACTCTACAATAGTAGAGGTCTTACCAATACCTGATTCACCCACAACCTCAATTGCAACTGGTGGTTTACTTTCCTTCTGCAGGAAACGATTGTTTTCTATAATGTGGTTTACAAAACCCTTTAGTTCATCAATATTTAAATTAACTTGTGCCATGATTAGTTTAGTTTAATTACTTTACCTGGTAACGCCTCATTCATATCTGATCTGCTACTAAGAACCCATAGAGTATTCTTAGGACAGTCTGCAGGAGAATGAGCTTCACCATCAGTTAAATATACTAGAGCAGTATACTTGCTCTTATTCTGATTAAAATGATCTATAACAGGTTGGAAGTCAGTACCTCCACGACCTTTGATATCCCAATCTTTCTTAGGATTAAATTCCTCAACACTTGTTAGCTGTGTATCACACTGTGCTACAGTAATACAATGACCTGTCTTATGCATATGCACGAGCTCATTCATGAACTCTTTTAACTCATCATTATTTACTGATGCAGAAGTATCTACACCAACAAGAATGTTGTTTTTAAATTTAATCTTTAGACCTGGACTACCCGCATATCTTTTATTGAACTTTCTTCTAAGCTTCTTAGTATAACTCTTAGTAGAGTTACCAAAGAACTTTCTTAGATATCCTTTCCAATCAAACTTAGCAGGTTCAGGATTTGTCAGTCTACGTATTAAATCTGCAAGCTCACTTGGTACGTAACCTTGCTTCTTCTCTACTGCTTCTGCAGTCTCCTTCAACTGATGTTCTATCTGCTTCTGTATAAGCTTCTTATCAGCTTCAGATAAATCATTCATCTCATCCCATGTAGGATGATCATATTGAGAGCTACCATCCATTTGGTTTAGTATACTTTCAAGAGAAGGAGATGTACCATCCTGTTGAGCTTTACCCAACTCCTTATAATAATAATCAGTACCCGCTCTTCTATCAAGCTTTAACTCTGGAAAGGTATCCATAGTTATACCACCATCAGGCAGGCAATTTCTATCTATATATTGATTGATCTCTAGATCCGCAGCAATATTAAATAGCTTCTTATCTGGATACTTATCACGTATAAGCAGGTGACCAAAAGATATATGCAAAAGCTCATGCTTAATCAATCCCATCCTATGATCTTCATTAAGATCCATAAAGAACTTTGGATTGATAGCTAGCTTTACACCTATATCATTCTTACTAACACCTGCAGTAGGAACTCTCTCAGAGTATTCCTTATTTAGTCCAACTAAAAAGAGCCCGTAAAAAGGCTCTCTAAATAAAAGTTTCTTAGACGATCTAGAAACTTGATTTGCTATATCTTTCATAAGCTATATCATTGATTCATAATACCTGTATTGATCATAAAAGTGTTCAGTAGGATACGCATGAAACTCTACTACATCATCATTATCATGTAATCTGAATGTTTCTAATACATATTCTTCTCTAGAATAAACTGGATAATCTATTACACCAGTCTTTCTTGTTACTTTAAATCTTACAGTATCAAACAAAAACTCAGGAGAAGACTTTGTAGCCTCAGTATAATCATCTGTTGCATTAAATGTAAATTTAAACTTCATCTTTCAAAATATTATCTTCTAAAATTTCAATTGTAACACCGGGCTCTTCCTTGTTATAATCATATTGATAGAACACAGGAAGTAAGATATCAGCATTATCATCTTCTATCCACTCGTGTTTAACCATATCATCCTGTACGGTTTGTAAAGGATTAACATAATCAAACTTGTGTCTACTACCTCTATGAAAGGTGAACCCTATCCTCACAGGATATTTATATTTAGAGAACTCTTCTACAAAGCCATCCTTCATATCTTCATATAAAGACTTTGTAGCTTTTCTATAGTTCATTACGGTTTTGCTGGAGATAAAATATTTACCTGTCCATCTCCTACCATTTTTACTTGATGGGACATTGCCCGGTATAAACCATTTAGTCATATATAGTTTTTTTAAGTAGAGGTTTTAATCTAGCATGTACTTGTTCAAAGCTATAATCTCTAACTGCGTCAGATATATCTTTACACATATCTAGAGAACAACCTTCTATACTATAGAGATCTTTATATTTATCTATAGCTTTCTTACCTGCTTCATCATTATCAAATAGAGTAATGATCTTCTTATACTTCTTCTTGAAGTTATCTATGAGATAAGCTTTAATCAAACTATTCTCACTAGAAGGAGCTATAACCTCTACGTTATAACCAAAAGATCTAAGAGACAAAGCATCTTTTAGAGAAGCACATATAACAAGATATGGTTGATCATACTTTAACTGATCAAGCCCTTGGATATAAGACACAACACTAAAGAATTTATTCTTCTTGTTCTTTGGTCTATATATCTTATATAGCTCACCTGCGTTTGTATAATAACCATACATATAGTTATCAGTAATCTTATACTGCTCTAACTTATCCTCATATCTTTTTACAGCATTGTAATACTCTAACGGTTTAATGTTAAACTGTTTAAGTGCAGATGCACCAATTCTAAACTGTAACCAATAATCAGCGTCTACTTGTGTAAACTCTCTAGGTTCAGCATAGTCTATGCTCCACTTAGCTACAGGTTTATTTTCAATCTTAAAATGACCTTTCTCTTTTACGTAAGAGTTGTAGTCATTTATAATCTTGATAAATGCCTGGTTTGCATTAATATTAAACAGTTGAGATATTAAAGTAATAGCATCACCTTGAGCACCAGTAGAAAAGTCTTTAAACTTATACTGATTAGTCTCCATGTATATACACATACTAGGAGTTTTTTCTGTAGGATTAAAGACAGATTTAATTTTTAAGTTCTGTCCCGACAGTTGCTCAGGTAATACTAAATAATACTGAAAGATCCATTGACTAGGTATATCATAATAATCTGTTATTACATTCTTAGTACTAAACATATTATTAAGTTATAAAAAAAGGGGAGCTTTTGCCCCCCTTCTAGTTATTAAAGATCAAAGTCATCACCAACTGAAGTACTTGTTGGTTCAAATGAATTATTCACTTGAGTTACAGGCTTCTTTAGTTTAACAATATGCGTATCAGAATTAAAAGTGATAAGATTAGAATTCTCAACATCCAATCTTTCAATAGGTACACCATCTTTACTACGTTTTGGTAAGAAGAGATCATGGTTTATATATCCATCTTTATTCTCCCATTCTTTACCGCCAATACATGCTTTAAAATAATCACTACCAGAAAAGATATCATTACAACTTGTAATAAAATCTTCAATAGTATCTGCTTCAATCATATCTAGTTCATCACGCTTATTTAAAGCTTCAGCTAGAAAGATCATAGACTTTAGAATCTCTGTATCTCTTTTTATTTCAGTACCACTAGCAAGTGTTACATCCTTAAATGGATATGGACTAACTCTAACTCTACCAACCTGACCCTCATAACGTGGTCCATTAGTATTGTTAACATCTACAAAGAAACCTTGAAACTCACCTTTCATTGGTTCAGTTTCTACGTTTAAATAGATATTCATTGATTCATTATCATAAGGCAGAGGTGATAATACAACAGAGTTAATCTTTACAGTATTCATACCTGTACTAATAACTGGTTTAATCTTACCACCACCTGCGCTCATTTCTTTTGTATTTAACATAGTTTTAATTTTCGTAATTATAAATTTTATCCTTAACCAACTGAAGATCATTTTCAATAAAGGGCTCTTCAAACATTCCCATTGGAGCTTTACAAGTATTTTCTCCGTTATTTACAGTCTCAAAACCATAATCTAAAGTACCATCATCCTTCTTCACCACCTTTCCAAATAATACTATAGAGAATAGTCCTTCTAGAGTAAGAGTATTATCAATCATCTTACCGATTGTTTTAGCCTTTACTCTACGATGACCATTAACATCTGTTGAATCTTCTGAATGAGTCATAAAGAAAACATATAAGTCATCTCTTAGATCTTTAGGTGTCTTAGCAACTTGAGCTAAGTTAGCTGCGATCTGAGTAAACTTATCATACCCTTTCTCTAGAGCTCTATCAAAGTATTCAAAGCTAGACATATACTGCCAATCATCAATAATTAAGTTTTTGATGTGTGGCATCTTCTCATTTACATGAGCCATTGCTTTCAATATACCTGCAGCACTAGAAGCGTTAGTCATATTACCTTTTGGATTACTTTTAGATACCAAGGTATACTTAGACTTCCAACCTTTAAATGGTAGAGGTTTATTAGCAATATTTATAATGAAGGTTTCTTCAGGGTTGAGGTTTCTGATAGCAGTAGACTTACCACTACCAGAGTCTGCAATAATTAATACACTTTGTGCCATTAGTTTAATTTTTTATCTAAAATTGTTGCTATCCTATCTAGTTGTTTAGCTATTGTACCCAATGCTTTAAACATATCCTTTTGATTATCATCAGGATTTTCTAGAGGAGTATCAAAGGTAACTTTTTTTCTTGAATTAACATCATTAATCACCTTCAATTCACTAACAGGAACAAGATATCTTACATAGCCTCTACTACTTTCATGAGCTTCATATTCCTCTTCCCAAAACTCATTATGTTTGTACAGATACAAAGTTCTCTTTGGATCTTCGCATTCATATTCAATGCTTACAAATTCCGTATATAGATCTTCTGTCTTCTTCATTTCACTAGGAAAGAAAGAGACATGAAGTTCATCTTTACCTTTAGGTCTATATGCCATCTTAGGAATAAAAGTGGCTTCAGGAATACCAACCTTTTTAAAATAAGGTTGATGCTCTGTTCTTAATTTACTTATTTTTCTTTTTCTTTCTTCTGGAATCATATTTTCTTCAATTGTTTTACTAAGTATTTTATTACCTATCCTTATTAAATTAGCACTACTCTCTAGTCTTGCATCAAAGAACTTTTTTGTTTCATCTTCATAATGAGTATTAAATTCTTCTTCTGCCATTAGATCTAATATAACAGCATACTGATCTCTACGTAAGTAATGTTTATATATCCAAGACTTTTTAATCCATAAGTCCATACCCATACCATCTTGTACTTTGATAAACTTATTATTCTCATCAGTCTTTTTATTAAATAATACTAATAAAGCTTTCTTATCATTTTTTATTTTAATCTTTTTACTAAATGCATTTATCATCTTCTTTCTTGTGTATCAGGTGTATCCATTTCTTCAATTTCCATCTTCTCAAACTTAGCTTTGAAGAAACTCATACGAGCATCTCCATTCCTTGCTTTTAGAAAATGTAATACTAATGTTCTTTCATCTTCAATAATATATCTATGCGGACCATAAAATCTAATCTTCTGTTTAGCAGGACGGTTAATACCTACTAACATATCTGCATGCTGAAGCATTGCATCTGATCCAAATATATCTGATTCAAGAATATAATTACCATACTTACCATCTATTGCTCTATCAGGATTATCTATGTTACGATTCAACTGAGATAAGCAAATAAATAAACAAGGATAATCACGCTTACACTGAGTAAAGAACTCACCCAACTCAAATAACATATCTAATCTGTTATTCTGGTAGGGTGCTCTCTTTACCAGTATAGAGTGATCAAGAGTAATAATAGTTTTAATACCCTTGTTCTCCTCCATATACATGTCAACCTGTTCCCGCATTTGGTTTACTGTCATCGGTGTTGAGATTATATCAACGGGATACTTGACACGTTGCTTTGCATATTGATGGCAATTATTTAGAACACTAGAATTTAAAGTAGATCCTGCAGAGCATAATTCTTTATAAGTCTTGCCCGTTAAGGAACTAAACTCTCTAATAGCAGAGGTTCTACCAACCATCTCAAATTGAAACTCTAATACGCGGAAGTCTTCAGCAGGATTTAAAATAAAAGATTCTCTTATTATTTGGTCCTTGATCAAAGTCTTACCTGACCCTGGTCTACCACCAATAACAGTTAAAGTATTCCATTCTATACCATCTGTACCCGCATCATTAAACTTAGACCACGGTGTTAAGATAGATCTCTCTTCACCATGCATTCTGTTATTCATGTATTTTAGAGCTTCATTAAAAGCTTGATACTGACCTGCCCATGCTTTCTGTGCCTTACTCATTTAACTCATTTAAATAGTCAACTGCTTTGTAATAGAATTTCTTGCCAGTAACCTGTATTAGCATTTTACAGGTTACAATAGAAGCATGTATAGCCATATCTTTAGGATATTCATATCCAATTAGATCTTTTTCAATGCCACCTTTACCTCTATGATCTTTAATTAAGTTGTTACAAAAAGCAGTAACTGCGCTTTTACTATCTGATTTCATACTACTTTCTCTTTAAAATGATCATCCTCTGTATCCACTCCATCAATAACCATATCACAATAATCTGCTAAAGCAGAATGTTTCACTCTATGCTTATCTTGTTTGGATATAAAGTACTGACTTGTTTGCATATACATATAATCATTAGCACGATATTCATTAACATACATTCTTGTAGCATCAATGATAGTATCCCAATCATAATCATATGTCTCAAAGAACCAACGGAAAGATTCATTAAGAGTCTTTACATTGTTTCTTGCTGGTTTACCACTAGGTAATTTCTTAGCAGGAAAGATCTCTCTATAACTAGATATCTTATCCAAAAAATCTTTACCCATAAGTTGAATATTAGTTTTCTTCTTAGCTTTTAGAAAGTAATTATCTAAATGAATCATTAACTTTCTACCCTCATTAGAAATAACTTTATTCTCATCTATAAAACCTTTATCTAAAAGGTTAGTGTAATCATTAAAATCCTCTACACCTGTTGTTACTTTTTTATAAATACCATACAAAAGTAAACACTGGTTAGGAGTAATCTTATTAACTAATATCTTCTGAAATATCTGCCACATCTTCTATCTTTTTCTTGATTAATTGATATTTATCAATAAAATATCTATCCTTTGCTTCAACATGTATATTAGCTTGTCTAAGCTGATGAACTATTGTGGAATGATCGTTACCTAAGAACCTGCCTATTGCTACAGTAGTATTACCTGCATCTTTAGCAAACATACAAAATATTCTTTTGAAAATCATGTAGTCTCTATTTCTCCATTTAGCATTTAAGTCATTGTAATCTCTTAAATGAGGACAATCCTCATGCATAAACTCTATAATAACCTTAGATATATCTTCCATTTTTAGATATCTCTTGGTTTTACACTCTGTTAGCTTAATTGATTGAACTTTATCAGGCATACTAGTTGTACCATCATAATTTAGATAAAATATATCTATACCATAAACTGTTTTAATATAGTTCTTGTACTGATCAAAGTCTCTCTTAAAATCTTTAGTAAGTTTTACTTCTACCATTCTATTTTCTTTTCATTTTGCGTAATCAATAAATGATTTGCATGTTTAAATATTCTACCACTACGCCAAGTACCACCACTATAAGCAGCAGAAGCTGGGTGTGAGCATTTTAATATATGCTGTTTACTTAGATGACCTTCCCACTTTTCAGCTTTCTTACCCATGAGTATTGCTACCCTATCATTTTTATGAGCATTTAATACTGTAAGTAGATAGTCTGTAAACGGATCCCATATATCATAATGAGAACCAATCTTACCTACTTCTACAGTAAGAGCTGTGTTAAGCATTAGAACACCTTGAGCTGACCAACGTGATAGATCTTTATCCATACCTTCATACTTATTATATAATTCCTTGAAGATATATTGTAAAGACTTCTCATACTTATCCTTTCTACTACAGCTAAATGATATACCATCTGCTACACCTTCTTGCGGATAAGGATCTTGTCCTATAAGAATAACCTTAAGATCATCATAAGGACAAACCTCAAATGCTCTAAAGATATTCTTGAATTCAGGTTCAAACTTATGACCTTGTTCTCTACGTTCAACTAACTGATTAACAGCTCCTTTAAACTCATTCCCATTTATATATGGTTCAAGGATTTTATCCCAACCTGATGGAAATAGTTTAGTAAGAAACTTTTTTCTTATTTCATTTATATTTATATTCATAACTTAAAATTTAAAGATGGCACAAAATAGAGTTATATATGATTACAGTAAAGTGATCAAGGATATTGAAATATCTACTACATATATACCGGGTATTCAACAAGTTCTAACAACTATCTTAGCTTTTGTAGGTAGCCCCGAAGAGATAACAAAGATCTATAAAAAGATTCAGTCTCTCATGGAAGGAGATAAATCTATTGAACTTACAGCTGATGAAAACAATATATATGTTTTACTAAGCTTAATTCAAGAGTTAAAAAGAAAAGCTAAAGAACAAGGGCTGTCTAGAGAAGTACCTTTATCTGATGATCTATTGAAAGAAATTACAGATATGTCTTCTGAACTTATAGAATTAGATAGATCTGATAAAGAAGCTGTTGGAGATTTCAATGCTAACTATGAAAAGTTAATGGAGAAAGTTAATGATGAAACAGTTGATGTTAAATTTGATGTAAAAGATCAATCATCTTAACTGCATACCATTAAAGTCTCCAATCTCTATACAAGCTTGGATAGCTAAATTTAATTCACTAGAATCACAGTCTGCAAAAGATCTGCAGTACTCTACTTTATTTTTCATAAAACACAGACCAGCTTTACGCTTGATCTGTAGTTTCATTTCTTCAAAGGTATAACCCACAGCATTAGCTAGTTCTCTGCACATGGCATGAATTCTAGCTAGCTGTGCATTAGTACCTTTTCCATCTGCAATACTAAGAAATAGCTCTACTCTAGCACCTTCTGGTGCATCCTTTAGAAACTTTTCATACTTAGTCTTATATGCTTTAACAGGAAAGTGTAACTTCCCATCCTTGATAGAAAGTTTTAGATGTATATTATCTCTCATCTAAATTTAATCTTACCTTCTACTGAAACAAACTCGTGACCACAAGATAGACAAAGTAGATGTTCAGGATTGGAACGAGCGTATACAAGGTTATCAGTCCCGCAATTAATGCAATCTGGAATACCCTTTTCAAGAGTTTCCATAAACTCTTCATATCTATAATCATCATCTAAAAATTTATCATCTAATAATTTATTCATAAGTTGCTTTTAATGGATCATAATATTTAATCTTCGAGTTATCAAACTCTTTGAGTGCATTGCTAACCCACTTCTCATCTACAGTATCTTTATAACAAAGTATATGACATGTAGCTGTTTCATCTGGGTTAAGTCTTAGTAATCTACCAATTCTTTGAGCAGACTTCCTCTCATTACCATAGGCATGCATTATAATGCCTTGTCTTAGATTGGGTATAGTAACACCCTCACTAAGTTGTAGTATACAAGAGAGAGCTGGTATCTCATCATTAGCAAACATTCTAAGATTGTGATTAGACATAGTATTACCTGAATAGAAACTATAAGGTGCAACCCTGTCTGCTTGTTCTTTGGTATTAGCAAAGACAATAACTTTATCTTCCATACTTTTTACAAGACTCTTTGCATACTCTTCTTTAGTATAGTAAGATTGTAATGCTTTCATTCTCATGATAGCTGCCATTTGTTTTTGCTTACCTGTTGTAGCCTGAAGAAATCTCTGAGATACATAATTATAATCATCATCTTCAGATGTAAACCATGTACCACCAGTTTTTTTATTTTTCTTCTTACAATTCTTTAACTTAGATAGCTTTAGTTTATGTACAATTATTCTATAATCATTTAGAATATCACTATCTGTTGCGTCATCTACAGTAAATGTATATTTAACTGGACAATATTTATCAAGTAATCTATACTTTATACTAGTAGAATTGTTAGGCGGAGTACCAGTAAGACCTAATATCTTACCTTTAAACTTATCTAAAAAAGGTATATGACTCTCTAATATACTATGACACTCATCTAAATAGACTATATCATAGTTATTAGGATCCTTTTTAGTCAAAGAAAGATAGGTAACAAAACTTATATGGTTTAATAAATCCTCTAAGTTTAGTTTCTTTAATTCTTGAATCCAAGAGTCACGGATAGATAGCTTAGGAACAACTACAAGTACTGATATTAAATCATGATATCTTCCTTGAAGATTCTTAATAGCAATTCTAGTCTTACCAACACCCATAGATATACCTAAAGTACATCTATCATTATCTAATGAAACCTTAAGGGCTTCCTCTTGAACTTGATCTCTATTAATTGACATAGTAAATTGTGTTATCATCTGAGTTATCATTTAACAATTGAGAAAACTTCTCTGCCTCATGATAAACATCAAAGGTTAATATCTCACTACCTTGTACCAGATATACTGTTACAGAGTAGTCATCTCTAATCTTAATTGTCTTTTTGATCTTAAATGTTTTCTGTTTCATAAGCATATATGCTTTACCATTCTTTCATGTAGACCAAAGCTATCAACAGTTTCTTGAATTGCTTTCTGCTTATCCTTATGGTCTAACCATTTAAAAGTATAGTATTTTAAAACTTCGTACTCTAACTCATATGTATTTAGAGATACTTTCTTTCCGTCTAATGTTACTTCTGTCATCATCATAGTTTAATTATTATAGTATACTACTGAAATTACTTCTAAGGCGTTACTAACCTTATACCAATAATATCTTGTACTATGTGACCAACGTCCGCTTCTACCACCATTCCATGCTCTAGCAATCTCTTGATAATCTGCAGAAGTATAATTAGGAAAATAATGCCATAACCATACAAAAAACATTCCTATAGATTGCTCTCTATCATATCTGTCATCATACGTAAAAGAATGATCAACATCATACAGACGTAATATTCTATTTACATCATCAACCATTATCTTCCATATCTGTAAAACACCTACTGCTTTACCACCATCTCCAATAGCATTAGGATTATCATTAGATTCTACATGAATCATTGCGTCTATTAGTGCTTCAATTGGTTGATCACTTTGACTATACATTGTGCTTACAAGCATTAAACTTGTAAGAATTATTAATAACTTTTTCATAATAAAAATTTTAGTACTCTCATCAGGACTCGAACCTGAAACCTATTCATTAGAAGTGAATTGCTCTATCCAGTTGAGCTATGAGAGCGTTAGTTTACCAATTATGCATCATATCAGTTGGTCTACCTTCAGATTGTAATTCTTTTAAACCTGCAAATCTAAATATAGTATTGTATGCATGTACATCCTCGCGCCATTCCCAGCATATACTTACTACATCATAATCTAAATAAACATTAACTACACCATTATCTAATGAATAATAGTGTCTATCACCTTGACCATTACGTGGTAAATACTTTCCTTGAATAATAGTTAAACTATCTGTGTTTGTATCTAGAATGTGTATACTATTTTTATAGAATGTAATCTCTACATTTACAAGCTTTCTTCTCTCTATACTATAGTAACCTTCATCATCTGATTCTAATATTTGCATTGTATCAGCAGTAAATGTAGTGCCTTTTATTGACTGAGAACAACCAACTAAAGGTAATAGAAGTATAAATAATAAATTTTTCATATTAGTTTCTTTTTTGTGAGAATCCTAATTCAATAGCATCCTCTGGATTTAACTCAATGTATGTATGACAATTCCTACATACAGGTAACCAAGTACTAACGTCTAAATGATATTTACCTCTACCACGCTTATGGTGGACATCAGTTGCTTTTACAGAACACCTGTCTATACTTGCATGACAGACAGGATGTTCTGATAAAAACTCTCTCCTGAGTTTACTATACTCGGAGTTTATCTTAGACATTTTCTTAGATACTTTTTTCATTTAAGTTCTAAATAATTATGGGGTAACAAACCTTTACGCATAAAATGTACAATCAAGTGATCATAATTTATACCTAACTGCTTGAGTGTGAAACGGTTAATATAGCTAGGATTTAATTCATCACTAACCATATCTTTTGCTAAAGTGCTATTGCTAAAGATACTAAATATCTTATTACAAAACTCATTACATACAGTTTGTTTAAGAAGATTTATTTCTAACTGTCCTCTCTTCCAAACTCTTGTAATACGTTTTTTCTTAGCTGGACTCATGGTCTGTACTTCCTCTTGAGAGTATACATTCAAACCATGAACAACTCTTTTAAAAAAGAAATGTTGTTTAGGATTTAGTTTAGTGTAAGTAAATTGATCTTTAGCATATAATTGATAATCTGATAAGATTCCTTTGTAATGGGTTGTCATAAAATATAGGGATAAAAAAAAGGGGCTACCTAAGTAACCCCTTTAAAATGAAACAAATAAAATAACTTACTCTGCAATATCTGTACTATCTGCAGGACTTGCTTCCTCTGTTGCTTCTTCAACTGCAGGTGCTTCAATAACTTCTGCAGCACTAGAGTCTACAGCAGTAGAATCTGCTGCCTCCTCTTCAACTACTTCTGCAGTAGCTTCTTCAGTAGCAAAAACACCACAAGAAGTAAGAGCTAAAGTAATACCAGCCAATAAAATAAACGATAGATTTTTCATAATAAAAAGATTTAAGAATTAAAAATAAAAATAGGGGCTGTATAATACAACCCCTTTAACAAACTTTAAAGTTCAAATGAACTATCCATTTCAACTTCCTCTTCTACTTGTTCAGTAGAGGAAGGTGTAGAAGCATTAGCTTCACGGATAGCATCACCATTTGTATGAGCTACAAATACATCTTGACCTTGCCCACTAGCAATGTAAAATGTTTTCCTATAAATAGGTTCACCATCAATACAACAAATAACACCTGTATTACCTGCATACTTCAGATCACGATCAGGATCATTCTGATTGAATGGTTCTGTTTGCTCTTTAACAAGAATTTTACCGGGTAATTCTTGATTAGGTTTCATACCAAGAGATTCAAGCTCTTCCATTCTACCATGTAGTAGAGTAGAATGATTCTTTGCTTGCACCCAACCTGTGTCTGTAAAAGTTACACGTTGTTGTTGCAAGCGAATGAAACCATATTCAGGATTACCTGAAGACTGGGTAATAACATTACCATTTGCATCCGCAGATACAATAACTTTGCTTTGCATAATAAAAAAATTAAAAAAAATTAAACATCATCAGAATGAAAATACTTATCAGAAAGCTTTTCATTCTTTTCTATTTCATTGAGATCCTTTTCACCATCCTTCTCTTCTTCTGGTTCAGGCTCTACAGGTGTTTTTCCTACATATGAATTATAAAAAGGATTGGTATATTCCTTTGTGTAGGAGAATGGTAACCCATTAAGTTCTGCAAGCTCATCATCTGATAGAGATAAGTACTGTTCAAGAGAACACTCAATGAATCTGCCGCATGGTAATTGTATAATCACATATTAAAAATAATTAATACAATATATTCATACTAACAAATACTTGCTATAGTGCTTTATACTTTGTATAAGTATAGCTATCTATTCAACATGATCATTAAATATAATAACAAGAGCATCAGCTAATGGCGTACCATCTGTAAGCTTTGGATCTTGAAAATTATATTTCATGTTCATAAATTTGCCAAACTCAGCAGGGTATAGACCCTGTTGTTTAGCTGTATCATAATCTTTCCTCCAAGCATTAAGCTCAGATTTAAGAAGTTCTTGGGATATTCTAGCCGCCATAATTATCTTGTTGACTGTTTTGTAAATCCTGTGTTATACCTGGATGACCTTTACAACTATTAAATCTACCACACGATGTGGATACCATACCTGTAAATAAAACAACAGCAACTAAATACAAGAACATACGGTGTTTAATTAAATACTTCATAGAAAATAAATTTGGGTTAAAAAAATAAGCAGTTTATATACATACTCAGGTATCCCTATATGAGTTTTTACGTTTGTTTTATATTATATACACCACCTACAACACAGGTGTACACCAGATCTTCATATGATCTGTCAGTACCGGTTATCCAATACCTATTACAAACAACATATAGATATCTACTAAAGCTGGTTGTAACAACTTATGTAGATGTAAGAAAGACTACAGTACCCTGAACCAAAAACACAAAATGAAAAGGTACTGCAGTCTATAAGGAACTGTAACATTGCACAACATGAACGACCAAGAAAAGAATTAATGCAATGCTACAGTTATATTTTAATAGATAATATCATATCTAAAACGATTACGTGATTTAATAGTAAAGTTAGATGTATCATTCATAACATTAAAGAAGTCATCTGGATCCATTGTTTTACCTAAAAACTGCACCTCAAAATGTAAATGAGGTCCAGTAGATACACCGGTAGATCCAATAACACCTAATGGAGAACCTGCTTTAACAGTATCACCACGCTCTACTATGTTATGCCAATGATGTGCATAGAAAGTTTCAAGACCATTGTCATGTCTTATAACAATTAAGTTACCATAGCCCCCAGCATTATCTGAGAATCTTACTACACCATCAAATACAGCATAACTTGTATCACGATTATTACCACCAATATCAACTCCTTCATGAAACATACCCCAACGTGGTCCATAGCCGCTGGTATGTCTACCCACTAAAACGGGTGGATGATAGTTCTCTGTATAAATATCAATACTATCTATAACAGTATCCGAATCATACCAAGCAAACCAATCATCTTCCCATGGTTTGTATAGATGAACTAACGTAGGGATTGTATCTATTACTTCAATACCATCTATATCAGCCACGTAGTCTGGATCATTATATGGCGAATCAGCAACTGATTTACCAACAGATATTATAATAACTATACAGGCAATTATACCTAATGGTATTCCGATACAAAGAGCAAGCTTTGTTGTTTTCATTAATGTATCATTCATGATTCTTGTTTTAAGGGTATAGAGCAGCCACTCTCTATCTGGTTAATTAATTTCTGGATTAAATACTTACTCTTATCTAATGTCTCTATACGGGATAAATCACCATCACTCATGTATGTAGCATTATAAGGTGCACGATCAATAAACTGGTTGTACTCACTCTCCAAATGCACAAGAGCAATAGACAAAGCATCATGATATTGTAATGCTTCATTACGGTATATATTAATAACAGACATAGAGAAAGGGTTTAAAGGATTAATAGGACTCAAGCACATTAAGATAGCTATATATTATATTACTATGCCAAACAAAATAAATTAGGGTTTAAAGTGGTAATATGTGGGATTATTGACCACACCTACATATTTACACACACACAACTATATACCACATTAATGTCGTGTGTGGGTGTGTTGTGAGGTTGGCGTGGTGTGTGAAGGGGGTTTGGGTGGTGTGTTGGACCATACATCACACTAGCTACTCTTATTTAGTGGGATTGTTGTAGAAAAAAATAACAATTACTAGCCACACTTAGTTGATTTAGTATTAGCTAAAAAAGGAGAATGACACCCGAAGGTGCCACTCCCACTTTGCTACTCAGGTTGGGTAGCCCAGTAGAGTCTATCAAGCTCCTTGCCCGTAGCAGGGTGCTTAACTTTCTCATCTGTGATACGACCTGGGATAGCAGACTTGTTTGGTACAAGCTTGCCTTCCTCTATCAATCCCTGATAGTAAGTAACAAGTTCATGGTCAGCACCAACTTTATTATTATCACTATCATAGATATTAAGAATACCCAGTCTACTACCTGAACGTTGCTTCAAGAAGAAATCAATCCCGTCAGGATTAGTGAACTTCTGAGCAGTGGAAGTATCCACTAAATCAGCAACTAAAAAATACGCAGTGTTGCGCTCAACATTGACCCGTAGGTCTACAAACTTAACTTCGTTCATGAAATTGTGTTTAAGGTTAAAAAAAAATATCAGTAATTAAAGGGGGTTTAGGTTGTGTGGAAAGAGGGACCGAAGTCCCCCCAACCCACTACCATTATTTAGTATACATTGAGATAATACTATTGATGGGTATATCTCTACGCATATAGTCAGACAATCTCCAGCGTTCTAGTATCATGTTGTTCTTGACAACTTCTACAGAGAGTTCTGGTTCTCCTATGTAGTGACATTCATGGAGCTCACAATTATTGTGGTCCTTACCTAAAACTTGTCTACGGATTGGTTGTGTATCAGATACACTAAGCATAATTCTCATCATGGCATATAGATTTAAAAAGTGGAAGAATAAAATATCAAAAAGTAAAGGGGGTCTATGCCCCCTATAGAATTATCATTGCTACTAGGAAGAATGCTCCAATAGCAACACAGATTACAAAACCCAGGATTTCATCCCAGTGTGAATCTTCATCAAAATGTCTTTTAGGTTTATTCATGGTGAATGAGTTTAAAGTAAAACAAAAGGGAAGTGTTACTTCCCATTAACAAGATATCTAAGGAATGCAACAGCAATCCATACCCATGCAATAGCACCAACAGTTACAAGAACTGGAGCCATGGGATACTTCAAAGTATCTGCATATGCATAGGCTAATAGATTAAATGCACCAGCACCAATAAGTGCTAACAATGCAGAAGAATACAGTACAAACTTTATAAATGTTTTCATGATAGTAAGATTTAATTCAAGAAATAAAGGGGGTATAGGCACCCCCCATTTCAGTTACCTGCATGGATCAGTCCACGCAAGTACACGGTTCACCAATGCTAGCATAGCAGCAGCACCTAGTACAACCATACAGAATCCAAGTGGTATGTCATTACCAAAAACAACTGGTACAAGTAGTACAAGGTTGTTGATGATCATAAATATTCCAAAGAAGATTGCTGTTAAGTCCATGATTAATTCTCGCATAATAGTAGATTTTGGAGGATGAGTATATATATAGATGTGTGCGCCTGCCTCCTGCTTGCTTCCACATCAGTTTGTTGAGAGGGTCTTGGTTGTGATGACATCCACAAGGACATGCATGTTCCAAGAAAGTACTTCTTCCCTGGAAATTTTTATTTTTGCAACGTGCACATGTCACACAAAAACACTCTAGCTAACACCCGGGGGGTAGCCCTGTGTCAGAATTTTATGGGGGTTAGGTTCTATAGGACCCCTCAAGAATGCTAAACATGTGGGAATCCCTGTACCAGAGAGTTAAAGAATCTTCCCAAGTTTGCGTATATTAATTATATAAAGAATTGTCATGGAGGATTTTGAGTTTGAATTTGAAAGTATAGATCCTGAGAAGGAACAAGAGATAATGATTGCTGCTATTGAGAATTCTTATCTTATGCTTACGGGTAAGCTTAACCTTAAGGATATTGTTACCTTGGATGAGCATATGGAAATTGCTATTACAGCGTATGATCCAGAGGAAGGACCAACGGAAACTCAGCTAGATACTATCATCAAGCACTTTGAAGGAACAGAGGAATATGAGAAGTGTGCCGAGATCAAGGTTATTAAAGATGAGATGTTTCCCAAAAAAGATTCTTAATTCTTAAACTTTTTATATTTTTTCTTTATATTTACTCTCATTGTTAATTTAAAACCAGTACAATGGCAGAAGTAAAAGAAGCACCTCAAGTTGAGGCACCGGAAAATCTTTCAGAAGAAGATATGAAGAAGAGACGTGAAGAGATCACGAAATTCTATAAAGATAATATCAAGCATCTTAAAACTCAGTTAGAGTATGAAACGCTGCTCACTGATATTGAGAAGGCAAGAGCGGAAAGACTGCAGGCTCAGATCATGATGGCTCAGGTTTATGCTGCACAAGAAAAAGCAGGTAATCAGGAAGCAAAGCAGGATTGGGAGAATGAGTTTGAGAATGGACCCAAAAGAAATCTAAAGAAGGACTAATGCAGTTGCTTAGGAAAGGTTCAAAAGGGGAAGAAGTAAAACAACTACAGAGACTTCTTAAACTTAAGGCTGATGGCATCTTTGGTCCTAACACTGAGAAGGGTGTTATTAGATTTCAAATGAGCAATGACCTCAAGGTTGATGGGGTGGTGGGGAATCAGACGTGGACGGCTTTGTTAAACATTGCCCATAAGGATGATGCTATTGATGAGAGTAGTGATATCCAGGATCAATTCTTTGAAACTACGTTTGGGCAGAGAATTCATAAGTATTATTTACCCAAGGGTGAATATCTAGAAGGACCCATTGAGAATGATTATATCTGTTTACATCATACGGCTAGTGGAGCTAATCCTTACAAGGTGATTGACTACTGGGGTAGAGATACCCGTGGGCGTGTTGCCACTGAATTTGTTTTGGGTGGTAAAGATTGTGCTACTAATGATAATGAGTATGATGGTGTAATGGTGCAATGTTTTCCTACGGGATGTCAGGGATGGCATTTAGGACGTAGTGGTTCTGGATATATGAATAAACGCACAGTAGCTTTAGAGATCTGCTCTATGGGATATTTAAAAAATCAAAAGACCTATACAGGTAGAAGAGTTGCTGATAATCAAGTTGCTTTATTAGAAGAACCATTTAGAGGATATAAAACATATCACCGTTATTCTGATAAACAAATACAGGAAACTAAGAAGTGGATTCTATTTGTGGCAGAAAGAGACAATATTGATCCAAGAGTTGGATTAGTACAGTGGATTAAAAAGCATGGTGCTCATAAAGCATTTGAGTGGAATGAGGATGCATACTATGGGAAAGTAAAAGGGTTGTTTACTCACACTAATATTAGTAGAGGTAAGTCTGATTGTTATCCTGATCCTAGATTAGTTGAAATGTTATTAAGCTTATAATATGGAAGTGACTAAAGTAAGTGAGAAAAGAAAAGTAATATTATCTGATGCAATACGGTATCAGATAGTAACCTATTGTTTTTTTAATCAAGTACCGGTTACAACTGCAGAACTAGACTGTCTTACCAAGCTTTCTGAGTTAGGTAAGACAGATCTAACTGATTTTTGTAAAGTTGTTGAGGAGCTTGAAATATTTAAATCTGCACAGTCTGCTAGAAACTGTTTAGCAAAAGTTGAAAAGAAAGGATTGGTGGATAAGAATGGTAATGGTAAGAAGACTATTGCTATTGGTAAAGCTTTAAATGTTCAAACAGAAGGACCTATTTTTTTAGATTATAAAATTTTAGGAATTGAAACCAAAGAAGTTTAAAACTTTAATAGAGGGGATAGCGGAAGAAGTTGGTGTTCATGAAGATGTTGTCACTGATTTTATAAAGTTTTATTACTCTGAGGTGAGGAAGCATATGGTTTCTGTAACAGACCCTAAGATTTATATAGATAATCTTGGGACATTTAGTGTAATGAAAAAGAAACTTAATAAAGCTTTAGAAAAGCAACGTAACATTTTAAACAGTGTGGATGTAAATACATACAATGGTTATGAAAAACATTTAAACACAACTTCTAAGATAGAGATCATGGAGAAAACTTTAAATGTTATAGAGCAAAGAAAAAAAGAATATCGAGAGTTTAAATCAAAAAAATGAAACTACATAAGTATTTAGATGCATTTAAAAACTCTCAACAAATATTAGAGGGTATTAAAAACAAGGTATTCAAGAAAGAACACATTGAAGCAGAAGCAGAGTGGAGAATGTCAATATGCAACTCTTGTGAATTATTGGATAGGAAAGGTTCTGAGTGTCTTGCTCCTGGTACACAACCGTGCTGTTCAGAATGTGGTTGCAGTTTATCACTAAAGACAAGATCATTATCTTCTGATTGTCCCAAGGGTAAATGGACAGCACTTATGAATGATGAAACAGAAGCTGAATTATTAAACTCAATTGAAAATGATAATAACATCAACGAATAAAATAATAGTTAGAAGCAGTCCTATACATAGGTTTGGAGTATTTGCAAAAGAACCAATTGCAAAAAAAGAACTTATTGAAGAGTGTCCTGTAATATTTGTATCTGAGCAAGACAAGTTAGCAGATTATAGTTTTAGTTGGAAAATAAATAATAAAGCTTGCATTGTAGCAGGTTATGGTTGTTTCTATAATCATTCTGATACATGTAATGCAATCTATGAACCAGACTTTGGTAGAGAAACTATGAGGTTTAGGGCAATTAAAGATATTGAAGCTGGAGATGAAATAACTGTATTTTATGGTGGAGATAAATATTGGGAGGCTAAACCACATTTAAAAAAGAAATAATGGCAATAACATTTAAAGAAGATGGACACTTGTATGAAAGCATTGGTAATGAAGATATCAAGTGGACTAGTGTTACGTCATTTATAGGAAACTTTAAACCTAAGTTTGATAGAGAAGGTCAAGCAAAGAAGTCTTCTAAGAATAAAAGATCTAAGTGGTATGGTATGACTCCAGAAGAAATAATGGAAGCATGGGATAATGAAACACAAAGAGCTATTAAACTTGGCAACTGGTATCATAATCAACGTGAGTCAGATATACTTGGTCTTAAAACAATTCAACGTGAGGGTGTTGAAGTACCTATTATTAAACCAATTATTGATAATGATGGGATTAAAATAGCATCAAATCAAAAACTTGATGAAGGTGTATATCCTGAACATATGGTGTATTTAAAGTCTGTAGGTTTATGCGGACAAGCAGATTTAGTTGAAATAGTAAATGGACACATAAATATCAATGATTATAAGACTAATAAAGAAATACGTGAGAAAGGGTTTACAAACTGGGAGGGTATAACATCTAAAATGTTTGCTCCTGTTATACACCTTGATGATTGTAATTTAAATCATTATAATTTACAACTCAGTATTTATGCGTATATTATTAAAAAGCACAACCCTAAACTAAAGATAGGAAAGTTAACTATTCAACATGTAAAGTTTAAACAATTGGGTACTGATACAAATGGGTATCCAATTAATGAACATATAAATGGAGAACCTGTTGTGGAAGATATTAAAATATATGATTTACCATATCTTAAAGATGAGGTAAGAACATTAATAATGTGGTTAAAAGATAACAAATGATGTATATAGAAGTAAAAATAAAATTAGAAGTGCAAGATGAAAGTGGATTAACTCAACTTAAACCATCAGTGGCTTCATTTAAACCAGATGCTATTGTATCTTATTATAAACATGAACAACATACATTAGTTACTATTATAGGTGCAATGGGACCTTTTATTGTAGATATGAGTTATGATGAGTTCAAAGAATTAGTAAACAGATGATTGTAAGACTATTTGATATACAGAATAATAAAGTTGTACCAACAGAACACTGTTATACACTAAAGTTTCTCAAGGCAGTTATGGATGAGTATCCAGATACTTATTTATCAATATATCAGTATATATTTTATGTAAGTTGTCCTAATCCAGATTTAAACCCTTTCTTTAATTTACCTGAGCATGAGAAGGAGGATATAATTATTGAAGAAGTACAACTTGAAGAATCTATAGAAGATCCTATTATTGCAAGAGCATTAGAGCTATGTAAGAAGATGTATGAGACACCCACATATAGGGCATATAAGGGCATTAAGTCTATGCTGGATAGATTGGCTAGATACATGGAAACAACTTCAATAGAGCACGGGAGAGATGGTAATATTAACTCATTAGTTAATGCTGCTGCAAAGTTTGAACAAATTAGAGCATCATACAAAGGTGCATTTACAGATATGAGACAGGAACAAGAAAGTTCTGTAAGAGGTGGGCAGGGGCTAGCTTATGATCAATTGTAATTATGAATAGTGAATATATTTTCCCATATTGGGATGACTTTAAATCAATTAAAAATGAAAAATCAAAAAATTACACCGGTAGGAAGAAAGATCCTAGTAAAGAAGAAAGAAGCAGAAAAGTACTTTGCAGGAACATCAATACTAATTCCAGAGGGAACGGGAAAGAAAGAGTGTAAAGCTATTGTAGTAGCTGTTGGTAATACTGTAGAGCTTATTGAACCAGGACAGGTTATTCAATATGCTGACTATGCTAAACCAACAGTTATGATGCATGATGGTGAAGAACACTTTCTTCTAAATGCTGAAGATGTGTTTGCAATCATAAATGTATAAGTCAATACACACATATGACAATGGTACCTGGCGTACCACAGAGTTTAAAACTCGTGAAGATTTTATAAACTTTCTACTCCCCTTGTTCAAAGAGCCTGGGGAGTATGCTTTTGATGAAACTGCTTACATCTTTAATAAAGAGGCTAGGTTTTTTGAAGAGCATGGATTTTATTGTGATAAACCTTTTAGATCTAAAGACTTTGTAACTTATTGGGAAACTGAAAAGAATAAATGTCGTGATGGTGTAATATATCACAACCAAGGAATCACATGGTATCTTACTAGAGATTATTACATGTGGTTAAACTTCTTGCCTATTTTTAACAAGGAAGAAAAGAAGTTTGGTTTTGCCAAAGTAAGAGATGCTCAATACCATATGGCACTATATGAATTACTTGCAGAGTTACATTACAAACATTCAGCAATATTAAAGAAACGTCAGATTGCATCTTCATACTTTCATATGGCAAAGCTTCTTAATACCTATTGGTTTGAGGAGGGTAGTATATGTAAGATAGGAGCTTCTTTAAAAGATTATATCAATGACAAAGGTTCATGGAAGTTTCTTGATGAGTATAAAGCTTTTTTAAACGAGCATACTGCATGGTATAGACCATGTAATCCTGAGAAGGTTCTTTTATGGGAGCAGAAGATTGAGGTTAAAATAAATAACCGTAAGACATATAGAGGACTTAAATCTAAGATACAGGGTGCATCTTTTGAGAAGAGTGCAACAACTGGAGTTGGTGGTCCGTGTACATACTTCTTTCATGAGGAAGCAGGGATTGCACCTAAGATGTCTGATACATATGAATATATTAGACCTGCAATGGTATCTGGTATGGTAACTACGGGGATGTTTATTGCAGCAGGATCAGTGGGGGACTTGGATCAATGTGAACCTTTAAAGGAGATGATCTTAAACGCAGATGCAAATGATGTATATGCTATAGAAACTAATCTAATGGATAAGGATGGTACTATTGGCATAGCAGGATTATTTATTCCTGAGCAATGGTCTATGCCTCCTTATATTGATGATTATGGTAATTCTCTTGTTGAACAAGCATTAGAAGCTATTAGAAAAGAAAGAGCAGATTGGAAAGTATCTCTTAATCCAGAACAATATCAATTAAGAATATCTCAGAAGCCTACTAACATTGCTGAAGCATTTGCTTACAGAAAAGAATCTATATTTCCTCAAGGTGTATTATCTAAACAATTAAAAGCAATAGAAGAGAAAGAATACTCTTATGAACATCTTAAACTACAAAGAGATGAAAAAGGTATTATTGCAAATCGTACAGATAAATTACCAATATCTAAATTTCCTGTAGATAAAAAGCAAGTTGATAAAACAGGTGCTTTAGTTGTATGGGAGCGTCCTACAAAGAATCCAGAGTTTGGTACATATTATGCTTCTATTGACCCTGTGTCAGAAGGTAAGACAACTACATCAGATTCATTGTGTAGCATTTTTGTATATAAGAATCCTGTAGAAGTAAGTAGAGAAACAGAAAATGGACTAGAACACTTTATAGAAAAAGATAAGATAGTTGCTGCATGGTGCGGTAGATATGATGATATTAATAAAACGCATGAGCAATTAGAACTAATTATAGAATGGTATAATGCATGGACAATAGTGGAGAATAATATCTCATTATTTATTCAATATATGATTAGTAAGCGCAAGCAAAAGTATCTTGTACCAAAGCAGCAGATATTATTTCTGAAAGATTTGGGTTCCAATAGATCTGTATTCCAAGAATATGGTTGGAAAAATACAGGTACACTATTTAAGAATCATTTAATTTCTTATGCTATTGAGTTTCTTAGAGAAGATATAGATGAAGAGTTAGACATAGAAGGTAATATTATATCTACTACAAAGGGTGCTACTAGAATACCTGATCCAATGTTAATTAAAGAAATGTTAGCATATTATCCAGGTTTAAATGTTGACCGTTTAGTTGCTTTTTCTGCTTTAGTTGCTTTTGCAAAGATTCAACAATCTAACCGTGGGTATGCAAAAAGGCTAGAGAAGAATGAGAATTCATTGGATAATTCAAAAAAATTCCATAAATTAAAGTATAGTCCGTTCCGTAATATTGGGCGTAAAAACACAATAAATGGACAAAGGATGAAGAGAACTGGATTTAAAAATTTAAGATAATGAGGGTAGTTAACGCTCTACAGTTAAAGAAAGGTGCTAAAGCAGAGGGTAAATATCCTACTACATCTAGCTTAACGCAACCAATTCAGTTTTTACCTGAAAAGAAAAAAGATGATGATTGGTCTGCATGGAATCTAGACTGGTTGGAATTACAAGGATTAGAGTTTCTAAGACGTAATGCTAGAAAGCTTTTAAAGAACTATAAGCTTGCTAAAGGTATTATTGACAAAAGAGATTACATTGTTGAAGAAGACAATGAATACAAAGATTTAATGGATGTTCTAACCAAAGAGGATGAGTCAGCATTAGAATTAAAGTTTTATCCAATTGTTCCAAATGTAATTAATGTTCTTTCTGGTGAGTTTTCTAAAAGATATCATAAGGTTCAGTTTAGAGCTGTAGATGATTTATCATATAATGAGTTTTTAGAATCAAAAAGAGAGGAGATTGAAAAAACATTATTGGCAGATGCACAGACGCAGCTCATTCAAAAAATGATTGACATGGGTGCTGATCCTGCAGATCCAGAATTAAAACAACAATTAAATCCTGAAAACCTAAAAAGTTTACCTGAGATTCAAGACTTCTTTTCTAAAGATTATAGAAGTCTTATAGAAGAATGGGCATCTCATCAACTTAATGTTGATGAAGAAAGGTTTAAAATGCAAGAGCTTGAGGAAAGAGGGTTTAGAGATATGCTTATCACAGATCGTGAGTTTTGGCATTTTAGAATGTTAGAGGATGACTATGAGTTAGAACTGTGGAATCCTGTAACAACATTCTATCAAAAGTCTCCAGATACTAGATATATATCTGATTCTAATTTTGCTGGTAAGGTTGATTTACTTACTGTGGCAGATGTAATAGACAAGTATGGGTATTTGATGAGTGAAGCACAGTTACATTCATTACAAGAAATATATCCTGCTAAATCTGCACAGTATCAAGTAAATGGTTATCAAAATGATGGTGCATACTATGATCCATCTAGATCACATGAGTGGAATACAAATATGCCGGGTCTTGCTTATAGACAGTTTGTAAGTAATTTTTCTGATGATCCAGCTAGAGGTGGGGATATTGTTAGTGCTATCCTTAATGAGGGTGAAGATGTTAAACAATGGGGTGAAGGTGAGTTGATGCGTGTTACTACTGTTTACTGGAAGTCTCAAAGAAAAGTAGGTCACTTAACAGCTATATCTGAAACAGGAGAAGTAACACAAGAAATTATTGATGAGTCATATAGGGTTACAATGAAACCTAAATATGATACTTCTATAGTTAAAAATAAAACTAAAGACACCTTAATTCAAGGTGAGCATATAGATTGGATATGGATTAATGAAGTATGGGGTGGTGTTAAAATTGGTCCAAACTTACCTGCATTCTGGAGATCTAACATGGGTGATAATATTAACCCAATTTATCTTGGAATAAATAAAACAAAACCTGGAAGAGTTCCATTTCAATTTAAAGGTGATAACACACTTTATGGTTGTAAATTACCAATGGAAGGTAGAGTCTTTTCAGATAGAAATACTAGATCAACATCTCTTGTTGACTTAATGAAACCTTATCAAGTAGGTTATAACATGGTTAATAACCAGATAGCTGACATTTTAGTAGATGAGCTTGGTACTGTTATTATGTTTGATCAGAATGCATTACCACGCCATTCTATGGGTGAAGACTGGGGTAAGAATAACTATGCTAAAGCATATGTAGCAATGAAAGATTTTCAGATGTTACCATTGGATACTTCTATTACTAATACAGAAAATGCTACAAACTTTAATCATTATCAGACATTAAACATGGAGCAAACTGGTAGACTAATGTCTAGAATACAGTTAGCTAACTATTTTAAACAACAGTGTTTTGAATCTATTGGGGTTAATCCTCAAAGACTAGGGGGTGCTATTGCACAACAAACAGCTACAGGCGTTACTCAAGCAATGAATGCATCATATGCACAAACAGAAATGTATTTTGTACAGCATTCTGATAACTTAATGCCTAGAGTGCACCAGATGCGTACAGATCTTGCACAGTATTACTATAGCACTAAACCAAGTGTAAGACTTCAATATATATCATCAGAAGCTGAAAAAGTTAACTTTACTATTAATGGCACTGATTTATTATTAAGAGATTTTAATATATACTCTACAACTAAAACTAATCATAGACAGATATTAGATCAGTTAAAACAAATGGCATTATCAAATAATACAACAGGTGCTAGTATATATGATCTTGGTAATATTATAAAAGCTACTTCAATTGCTGAAGTTTCAGATATTCTTAAGGATACAGAAGGTAAGCAAATGATGATGCGCCAGCAAGAGATGCAACAGCAACAACAAATGCAACAGCAACAGTTACAAGCTAAAGCTCAAGAAGATCAAATGAAGATGCAGTTTGAAGCTGAAGAAAGTCAAAAGGAAAGACAAAAAGATCTTATGGTTGCGGAAATTAAAGCTTCTGGTTATGGGGCTATGCAAGATATTAATCAGAATCAAGTATCAGATTTGCAAGATAGCTTAAAAGATCTAAAGCAAACAGAACAGTATCGTGAACAGATGAGTTTTAAGAGAGAGCAACAAGCAGTTAAAAACTCAGTAGAAAATCAAAAGCTTGATCTTCAAAGACAAAAGATGGCATCTCAAAGAGAGGTTGCAAACAAACAACTTGAGATAGCTAGAGTCAATAAAAATAGATATGATAGTAAGGATTCTGGTAAAGAAAAAGAAAAAGAATAAAAAACTTTTTTACTCTTAGCTATATACTATTGAATATCATTTGAATTTATCAAATCATATAAGTTTAATTATCTGATTTTTCTTATATTATTATTGTAATTAACTATTAAAACCAACTAGTATGAATAATGAAATGAATACTGCAGATCAAACAATAACAAAAGAAGCAGTCAATATTGACGAAATTTTTGGTGGAGCACCCACTGGAGCTGATGTTATTACTGAAGAGCAGTCAAAACCAAACATCTTTTCAAAACCTGTATCTGGTCCTGATATGTCTTTTGCATATGAGACACCAGAAACAAAACAAACAGAAGAAGTAGTAGAAGATACTACTGAGACTGTTGAATCATCTGAAGTTACTGAAGAAACAACTGAGGAAGTTATTGAAACAAAAGTAACAAGTGATGAGGTTGATGAGATTTTTAATGAAACAATTGAGCAGCAAGAAGAAGTAGTTAAAGAGAAAAGAGGTAGAAAACCAATTACAGGAATGGCAGATGTCTTTAATAAATTAATTAAAGATGAAAAGATTATTCCTTTTGATGATGATAAACAACTTGAAGATTATTCTGCAAAAGATTGGGAAGAGCTTATTCAAGCTAATTTAGAAGAAAGAGAAAATCAAATCAAACAACAAACTCCTAAAAAGTTTTTTCAAAGTCTTCCTAGAGAATTGCAAGTTGCTGCCAAGTATGTGGCAGATGGTGGTAAAGACATGAAAGGTTTATTTTCAGCTTTAGCACAAGTAGAAGAAACTAGAGAGATTGATCCTAAAAGTGAGAGAGGTCAAGAAAGAATTATTACTGATTATCTTTCTGCAACTGGATATGGCACTGTAGAAGAAATTCAAGAAGAGATTGAAACTTGGAAAGACTTGGGTAAACTTGAGCAACAAGCAAATAAGTTTAAACCAAAGTTAGACAAGATGCAAGAGCAAGTTGTTGCTAAAAGAATCAAAGAGCAAGAAGTACGTAAAGCTCAAAAAGAAAAAGCAACAGAGCAATATGTAAATAATGTGTACGAAACACTAAAAGAAGGAAGCGTTAATGACATTAAAGTTGACAAACGTACTCAAGCAATGTTATTTAATGGATTGGTTAAGTCTTCTTATCCATCCATCAATGGTTCTAATACAAATCTTTTAGGACACTTATTAGAGAAATATCAGTTTGTTGAACCTAACTATAGTTTGATTAGCGAAGCCCTTTGGCTATTGTCTGATCCAGATAGTTACAAAAAGAAACTTATTGAGAAAGGTAGTCAGAAAGCAGTTACTGATACAGTAAGAAAGTTGAAGACGGCACAAGCTTCAAGAAATTCTGGTGCTAGTTCTGCAAATGAAAGTGCTGCTGAAGAACCTACAAGAAGAAAAATTCCTAGATCAAGGAATATTTTTAAACGATTTTAATTTTTTTTATTTTTTCATTTTTTTAATTTTTTAATTTTTTATCAATTATGGCAACTCCGGTTTTAAATAATGGGATATTCTTGAGAGATACTAGTTATAAAGCTAGCTCTCATGTTGACTCCTATCACCTGACAGCAATGTTAGGATCTGCGGAACCTATGGATATGGGTCCTGTAGATATTTGGGCAATGACACAGAAAGTAGAAATGCCCCTGTATCAAATGGCTTCTTTTGGTGGTCAGAACACAATTTTAGTAGATAATGCTCGTGGTGAGTATAAGTGGCAAACTCCAATTGCCCAGGATCTTCCTTTTGTTGTGGCTGATGTATCAGGTGGAGGTACATTAGGTGTTGATGGTACTACTTTCCAAATCAAGCTTTCTAAGCGAGCTTTTGGACATGGTGACATTATCACTTATGACAAGTACAATGGTCTTGAACTTTACATCACTGCGGATGATATTCTTCCTGCAGGTGACGGGTTCATTTATACTGTACAATTAGTTAACAATAACAACTCTGCAGGATTAGATGCTGCTACTTACTTATGTCCTGGTACTAAGTATTTCAGAAAAGGTTCTGCAAGAGGTGAGTATGGTGAAAGATTCTCTGATATTGAGACAGGTTCTGGTTTCCGTGAATTCTACAACTTTGTAGGAGGAGCAGAAGCTCATGTACATTATTCTATTTCTTCTCGTGCAGATCTTATGATCAAAGGGGGAATGAATGCTGATGGTACTGTTCCTGTAACTGAGATCTGGAGAAACTTTAACCAAGATCCTAACAACCCTTCTGTATCTTCTATTGAAGATTTAGTAACAACTATGGGTAAAGCAGGTGCTAGAGACGCTTTTGAAAGCGGTACTCTTTCTAGAACTTTCATTACTAACTTAGAAGCTGCACACCTTTCTAAAATTGCCAATGACATTGAGACTTACTTGATGTGGGGTAAAGGAGGTAGAATCAGACAAGACGGACCAGATGATATCAGACTTTCTGTAGGTCTTTGGTCACAGTTGGATAACTCATTTAAGAGAGTATACAACAAGTCTTCTTTCACATTAGATATGTTCAAGTCTGAGCTTTACAACTTCTACCAAGGTAAAGTTGAGTTTAAAGGTCCAGACCCAGAGAGAAGATTGATCGTTCAAACTGGTATTGGTGGTATGCAGTTAATTAACAAAGCTATTGCTAATGAAGTTTATGGTTCTGGTCTTGTACAAAATGCTACTGATATTGGAGCTGTTACAGGTTCTGGTATGGATCTAGACTTTGGATTTGCTTACACTAGTTTCACTATTCCATTCTTGGCTAATGTGAAGTTTGTATTGAATCCTGCATTTGACAATCTACATACCAATGATATTGAGAATCCATTGATTGATGGTCGTCCACTTTCTTCATTCAGCTTTATCATCTTTGATGTTACTGACGAAGGAAATGACAACATCTTCTTATTGAAACTCAATTGGGACAATCAACTCAAGTGGTTCTACCAAAATGGTACTATGGACTACATGGGAAGAACTCAAGGATTTGCGTCTACTGGACAGTTTAATGGTTACAGAGTTTATATGACTCAAACCATGCCGGCTATCTGGGTTAAAGACCCAACCAAGGTTCTTAAGATTGTAATGAGAAACCCAATTACAGGTGGATCATTCTAATTATTAACTTGAAAAACGGGGGGAGCAAGTCTCCCCCTTTTTTTCTTAAATCTTTAATTATGGCAATATTTAATTTTAAGAAAGCAAATAAAGTTACAGAGTTTACAAATTCAGATGCATCTGTTCTTCTTGCTTCAAAAGCTTCTGGTAAAGTAATTGTTGATAGAAATCATGCAGATGATACTGCTGCTAAAGCTGCAGGATTAATCAAAGGTGATATTTATCACAATGCTGGAGCATTAAGAGTTGTTATTTCCTAATCATATATCATGTCACATAAAAGTTATATAAATAAAATTAAACCTGCTAATACTAATGCTGAGTTAAAGGCTCAAGCTATTAAAGGTAATCTTGATCAAGCTCAGTTAGCTAGATTGGCAGATGTTAATAATTTAGGAGAACAGTCTGATGAAATTTTCAAAGGTGTTGTTTCTTATTATGATTTAACCAGTGATACAAGTACACCACCTGCATTTCATTTTCATGAAACTGCTGATGGAACTTTATATACTGATCCTCTTACACCAGCAACTGATATGAAAGGTTATTATATAACTTTTGGTATTGGTACTGCACCAACAGGAATAGGTCCTTCAGCATATACAGTAGAAATTGCAAGAGTTAGTTGGACTGGTAGTTCTTTAGATAAACTTCTTACTGAAAAGATTGATGGTAGTTTAGGTTACACAACAAATGCATTAGGATATGATTTAAATCAGGTAAGTACATTTGCTACTGGTGCTGAAGTATATGCGCTTGCTCCAACAAACGCATATATTCCAACAACAAGAGCTTCTTTATATTGGTCTAAAGATGATCCTGATAATCCTGGAAGTGACTTAGATTTTCAGAGAAGGTTATATGTAACAATTACAGCTGGTGGATCAGCTAACATTGCTTTTGAAGGTTTAGTAAGAGTAGATTTCTTTTTACCTGCAGATGCTAAAGTAACAGTAGTTGACGCATGATAAACTCAAATAACTATAGCCGGGCAACCGGCTTTAGAAATATTAATAATAATGTACATAATTATGTACTTTTGAGTTCACGTATTATTAATTTTTAAAACCAATCAAATGAATGATTATACAATTGTAGAGAAGTATCAACAAGGTAAAAAGAATAGCACTATTGCTATTAGACCTTATTTTAATTCATCAAAAGAAAACATGGGATTGCAAAACTACGGAATGGCTTTGCATGATGGTGTTTGGCATGAAGAGTCTTTAGCATGTCTTGAGCTAAATGGTATCAAGAGATATGTTACAGGATTAAATGAATTTGCTCCTGAAGTAAAAGCATTAAAAGGTAAAGAGAAAAAAGCTAAGGTTAAAGAGATTAGAGAAGTTGTCGCACAGCTTGAAGCTGAGTTAGCAGCTAATGTTATTGATCCTGAAGACTCAGACTTTTGGAATAAAGTAGAATTGTTGAAACCAAATAACTTTGACTTCTGGTCTAAGATTAGTATTAGATGCGGGAATGATCCTGTTTTTCTTGATCCTGGAAAAGATCCATATGATCTTATTAGACTATATGCAATTTTTGCTGGTGGATTTTCTATTGTTGCTAAATCTTTTAAGCAAGCTAAAACAAGTAATAAAGCTTTTAAGTTTTATTTAGATACAATGGAAGAGACTATTAGTACAAGAACTGAGTATACTAAGTTGAGAAACAGAGCATTAGCTCAACTTCAAAACTTATATGATACAGATACAACTAAGTTAATGTATGTTGCTAAAGTTCTTGATATGGATAGCGTTCAGTACACAAAGAGTACACCAAATGATATTCTATATGAAAATATGGATATGTACATTAATGGTGAATTATTTGAAACTAGTGTGGAAAGATCAGCAAAATCATTTACTGAAGCTTCTAAATCTTCAATGGAAGACTTGAAACTACGCGCATTAGTTAAAGATTCTATGTATTACAGATTTATTTCAACTAAAGGAAATGGTTGGATTGAAACATTAAATGGTGGAGAGAAACTTGGAAAAGCTCCATCTGAAGTAGTAGAATATCTTAAAAAACCAGACAATGAAGAAGTTCTTCTTTCACTATTAGAGAAAGTTGAGTCATACTGGAATACTTAATATATTATTATGATCTTAAATGCAACCATTGAAATCAAAGTAAAAGAAAGACTAAATAAGTTATCTAGCAATGACTATGATAATTTAGAATGTTGGCAAATTATTGAAGCTTTTAACAAAGCTCAGGTTGAATGGTGTAGAAGACAGTTGCATGGTTATAATAATTTTCAAGAAGGTGATGAGTATTCTAAGAGAAGAGTAGATGATCTGCAAGTATTGCTTACAGAAACACCTCTTACAGGAACTACTAATGATCAGTTCTTTGAATCTAATAACTTTCCAGTAGATGAATATCTTCAGTTTAAAAGAATATCAGTAGATGCAACTGATGAATGCTGTACTGATCCTAGATCAATGACAGTTTATTTAGTTGAAGAAGCTAATATAGATTTATTCTTAAGAGATCCTTTAAAGAAGCCTGACTTTGAATGGGGTGAAACTATGGCAACTTTAATTAATAATACGGTGAGGATCTATAAGAATGAAGATTTTAATCTTGTTAGTCCTGTACTAACATACTATAGACTACCAAGGAATATTCAAATAGCAGATTGTATTAATCCATATACTGGTGCTACAACAGTTACAGATGTTACCTGTGAGTTGAAAGACGATGTTGTGGAGCTACTTATTGATGAAGCAGCATCTATTCTTGCAGGAGACATGGAGAACTTTAATCAGTATCAGAGAGAGCAACAAGCTGCTGAAAGAAATAATTAATGGTTTGATAGTTAAAAAGTTTTATTATATTATATATGTGTAGCAATACACGTTTTTTGTTTTTTTTGTTTTTTTTATTTTTTAAATTTTTATAAAATGGCTTATTTTAATCACGCATTTAGAAAATGCTACGTAATTAGCTCTGTTGATGCAGCTGGTGGTACTGCTAGTTCCGCTCTTACAGCTGGTCAATTTAGTGTTGCTGGTCAAGACTGGCAAAGCAATGCAGTTGCTGCTCCTGTTGGAGCTGGTGACAGACATGTTTATTTTGTTCAAGGTTCATATCACACTGTAGATACAATCGGTAATAACCCTGGTCACGGAGGTTATTCTGAATCTATCAAATCAAAAGGTATTAACCCTAATTATATTAGTGCTCTTTGGAGAACAGCAGATTGTGCTGCTCAAGCAGCTACTGCTTCTTTAAGTTTAGCTTCTGACTGTGTTCCATGTGGATCTAGTATCTTTTTAAGAATGGATGTTAAAGGTTCTCCTGCACTTCGTTTCTTGAATCACAATGCTTATGCTATTGGAGATTCTGCAAATGTTTGTTGTGTAGACGGACAGACTCATATTGATCCAGCTCTTGCTCTTGAAGCAGCAGGTGCTCAATTATTAGCTGATCCAATTCTTAGCCCATTTGCTAGAGAGCGTCAGTTTGGTTCTGGTGCTGCTGCAATTAAATCAGGTGCTGTAGTAACAAAAACTGGAGGTGGTCTTGATGGTCTTCTAACAATTACTGTTGCTGGTACTACTGGTACTGGATATGTTAATGGTGATCTTGTAAGTTTAGTTGATGCTGCTACTGGTGTTGATGCTGTTGCAGAAGTTACTAATGCTGTTGCAGGAGTTATTCAAGTAGCTGGTCTTACAGTTGTTGCTGCAGGTCGTTTATTTACAGCTGCATCTGCTCTTACTGCAACTACACTCACTGGTTCTGGTGCAGGTGCTGCAGGTTTAACTGTAGGTACTGTTTCTGCAAATGTTGGATCTTTTAGTCTTGCACAAGTTAAGGCTGGTACATATGTTGCATCTACTGATCCTGTAACTGATGGTGTGTCAGCTGTTCTTCATATAGAAGGTGCTTATGTTGATACTCAGTTTGGTAACTGCTCATTTGATACAAGAGATCACTATGAGAAAGAGCCTGTACAAATCATCTTATCTAATCTTGATGAGACTGGTGAACCATGTAATGATTGCGGTGTAGCTTCTAGAACTACTGGAGTTATGGCTCAAACATCTGGAGAAACAGTTCTTAGAGATGTATTGATGAGTGAGCGTTACATGCAAATGCCATATAACCAAGGTAATCCTGATTCTGCAAGAATCCGTGAGATTGAGCACTCTGATGATATCTTAGCAGCTGTTGATAGAAGTGGAAGATACATTGCCTACAATCTATTACACAGTGTTCCAAGATTTAACAATCCTTCTGGAGTATTTGATAATGATCAGTATTTATTAACTGTTTATGTATTATCTACGGATACTGCTTCACAAACAGATATGAATACTTTATTTACAGCTCTTGCTACAGCATCTGGTGTTGCATTTGACATTACAACTGATGTTTGTGGAACTGCTTGTACTATTTAATCATTAGTACATTATTTACTTAATAAAAGGGCTAGGGTAACTCCTAGCCTTTTTTTATGTATTAAATGCAGTTTTTTTAGTATATTATATATATAAGATAGAGATATGCCTAGTAGTCATATATTAAGTTTAGAGGTACCAGAGGTTTCAAATTGTGAGATATTTACAGTTAGAGACACTAGTCAGTATGCAGAGAATTTAGCAGTTGATTGTGCAGAGTTATTAATTACTGTACCAGGCTTTAATGCACCTGTGTTAATAGAAGTAACAAAAGGATTTGATTTAAATCTTAATGCTTGTGCTTTAGGTACACAGACTACACAGTGTGGTACAAAGAGAACGGGTATACCTGATGGTGTATATGTAATTAAGTATCAAGTATCTCCATCATCTGAAGCATTTGTAGAATATAATCATCTAAGGGTATGTGAGCTTATGACTAAGTACTATGATACTCTTTGTGAGTTAGATATTGCAGCATGTCAACCTTCTAGTAAAAAAGCAGATGCAGTTAAGGAAATGAGTTTTATTCGCACACTCATTGATGCAGCAATTGCAAAGGTTGAATATTGTCATAGACCTAATGAAGGAATGGAGATTTACAACTATGCTAAGAGAAGATTAGAGAAGTTATCCTGTGACTATAATTGTTCTACAGGGCAATCAACTAAGTATTAAAACCAAATAATATGAATTGTAAACATTGTGGCGGCAGATTTACATGTGGATGTCAGAAGTCAACAGCAAAGGATGGCAGTACTGTACACAAAACATGTTTGAAAGCTTACAATAATGGTAAAAGTAATCAGTCTACACTTAAAACATTTACTGATACAGTTAACTATGCAAATCGCAACTTAGGAAGATAATGACAAGGAGCATACAAGATATAACCAGATCTAAAATAAAATTTGCAGATACTGTATTTAGAAAATTCAGATCTGTTAGATATGGTATGACACCTTGTTGTATAGATGATTATGATAATGTTGTAACAGAATATAATATTTGTGAATGGTTAGACTCTAAAGTACTTGTAAGAGATATTATTAAAGTAGTATCTAGTATTGTATCAAATCCAAACAATCCAAGTTCAAGTGATGAGTATTTACAAATTGTTGTTATAGACGCAGATGGAGATGCCATGAAAGATTTTGAAATTTATATTAATAACGAGAAAATTGGTAAGACAGATGTCAATGGACATTTGAATTACACCTTAGAAAATGCAAGTTTAATTACTTCACATACATTAAACTTCTGTCATTGTTTTACCACAATAGGTTTTGACAGAACACAGAAGTTAGTTGTAACTGTATCAAATGATCCAGATAAACTTACATGTATATCTCCTGAGATTACATGTACTAATGCAACTAGTAGTTGATTTGTAGGAAAAAAATTGTATATTATTATATGTAGCACTGCTATTAAAAAGAAGATAAATGATACCTAGCAATAACGGAAAAGTAGAACCATGTTCACACATATCTTCTAACTGTGTGATCTGGCAAGGACCAGATATTTCCTGCATTAATTTGTGCAATGGAGATACAGTTAGTGATGTTGTAGCCAAGCTTGCTACAAAACTTTGTGATTTGGTAGCTGCATCATGTACTTGTGATCCTACACTTACTATTGATATTAAGTGTATTACAGGTGTTGCAGATCCTACAAATTTAGATCAAGTTATTCAAGGTATTATTGACTATGTATGTCAGTTAACGCCAAGTGGTAGCACATTACCTAATATAACATTATGCCCTAATCTTCAATATCAAGATTCACTTGGCAATCCAGTAACAACTTTACCATTAGATCAATATGCTCAACTATTGGGTACAGAGATTTGTAGTATTATAGATCAGATTACGCTGATTCAAAATGATATAACAGATATTTTTTCAAGACTTATTATTCTTGAAGACTGTGTTCTCCCATGTGTACCAAATGAAGCAGTAGATTTTCAAATTACATCTTCTTGTTTATTAAATGCTGAAGTAAGAATTAGTGAATTAGTTCTTGCAATAGAAACAGCATTCTGCAATTTAGAAACTGCAACAGGTAATCCAACAGCAATTAACAATGCAATAAATGCTCAATGTTTATTTGGAGCAGATGATAGATTATCTGCAGGGGGTACATATTCAAGTGACCCTGAATGGAAGATGAATGTTGTAAACTTATCAGAATCACATATTAATCAATGGATTGTTATATGTGATTTATATAATGCAGTACAAAGTATTCAAGAAAACTGTTGTGATAGCGGATGTGATCTAACAACATTTAATTTTGCAACTAGTACTGTTGGTAGTCCAGTAACAACTGTAGAGTTTAACTTTACAACATCTAGCATTCCTGTTGGATTTTCTGATTGCGGAAGTACAATTAGAATTACAGATCAAGCTGGTGCATTTGTAGATCAAGCATTTGATGTAGTAGCATTTCAAAGTTCTGGTATTGTTTCAGTAGCAATAGGTGCACTTGATGTAACAGCATCACTTTCAGTACAAGTACAATTTTGTGTATCTGATTCTGCTAATACATGCCAAGAAACTGTAAACAGAACAATACCATTAGGTATTACTTGCCCAACAGTTACTATAAGTAATCAAACTAATACAACTGTAGATGCTTCTTGGACTAACCTTTTAGGTACTACGGTAACATATTTAATAGAAGCTATAGATGCAGGAACTCTTGCAGTAGCATATTCACAAACAATAACAAATCCTGGTGTAGCAATTACACAAACACTTACCGGATTAAGTGCAGGTACAGCATATAATGTAGTATTAACAATTACTACTGCAGCTGGTAACTCACAAGTTTGTACTGCTACTCCAGCATTAACAACAGGAGCAGCTTGCACATCAATAGCTTATAATACAGTTGGAGCTGCTGCAGGTACACCTGATGCGGATTGGATTTACTTAGGTTTTGACAATGTAACACCTACAGATTATTACTATGATTCAGTTGCTGAGGAAATTATCCCTGTAAATAGAATAGTTACGCCTGTAGATATTAGAACAGTATTTGATGGAGGAGGAGCAACAGATCCTACAGTAAGTGGAGCTGGTGTGGTTGACTTTGATATTAGTACTGGTGGTATGACAGCACTAGATACTATTACAGCATCTTATAGTACAGATGGTATTACATTTACAACTGCTTCATCAGTAAGTGGAGGTACTATTGCTAATCCGTATAACTTTAATTTTGCAACTGGTGTTACCACTGGTAAATTATATGTAAGAGTTCAAGTTGAAAATGGAGGTAACAAATCTCCATATGCAGAATTTATTTGGGACTTTGCATCTAGCTTATTTATGAGAACAGCTGGACCATTAACAAATGTATTAGCAGATGTAAGTTCATCTGCTTATCCAAATGGTTTATCTACACAATCTCAGTCATTAACATGTAGTACAAGCACTTATCAGATTACAGGTAGTAAGATTGCATGGCATTATGTAAGACCATATACAATTGCAGGTATTCAGTATTACATGTATGTTGAGTTTGGTATGACAAGTGGAGCTCTAAGAGTTGTATTTTGTTGTGAGGTTCCTGGTTTATTATTAACTGAAAATATTGGTAGACAGCAATATGTAGAGTATGGAGGAACTGGAGTTTATGATATTAGATTTATTGCTGCTGAAGGTGCTCCTACATTTGCTCTTGGTTCTCCTCCTACAGTAGGTACATTAGTAGATGATGGCACAATAGGAACTATTAATGAAAATAGAAATCCATTAATACGTAGATATACATATACACATGGTGGTGCGGTTGATCATTCTGATACATTCTCATTAGTGTTATCAAATAGTGGAGGTACTATATCAGAATCAAGATCTTATCAAGTACAGGTTGTTCCTAATTCATATGATGGATTACCTGAATTAACAAAGAATGTTTATGCATTTATTGATACAACTTCTTATTCAGTTTCTAGAGGTACAACACTTATAAATAATATTACTGCATGGCATACTGCATTTAATACAGCATGTAGTGGATCAGGAAATTTATATATTATTCCTGTACAAGATAATAAGTGGTTAGGATATGCTAAAGCAATTGTGGATGATGGTGCAAGTGCAACATTGGATCCTGCAGCAGCATGGGTAGCTCTTCAAGCTTTACCTACATCTTGGACAGGAGGTGCAGCTGTACCTAATACAGGTGTTTTAATGATGGCATTTTCTAATGAGTCTGCTTCTGATTATCATAACACAACACTTGTAGCTGGATTTGGAGCTCCTGTAACACAACCAACTACTGCTTACATGGATAACTATGATGAGTGGGCAGATATTTTAGATGGTGGTGCAAGAAGTGCATGGGGTATTTCTCAAGCATTTGGGGGTACATCACCATTTCCTGATGGTGTAGGAGCACTTTATTATCCTACAACTGGAGGTCCAGCAGCAGCAGAAGCAGCAGCAGTTTTACAAGGTTTAGCATCTTACTATGCTAGAATGATTGAACCATATGAGTATGGTGTTAAGACAGCTGTAGATGTAACAGCATATTTAATGAATGGTGTATCAGCTTCAGCATCTAATCCTTATGAGGGTTCTAAAACTACAACTAGCACACCAATAGAAGCTCTTTCTAGCAAAAAATGGTTAATGATGTTGGATCAAGGATATACTCCACCAGCTGACTGGGATTTTGCTGGAACTAGATTTGATGAAGATTTAACAGCGGCAGCTAAAGGAGGTAGCAATGCTTCATGCCCACCATAAACAATAAGAAATGTCTTGTAATACATGTAATAAAATTAGTTCTCAGTGTGATTGTCCTAACAATAGTTTAACTACACCATGTAGTTATACTAACTGTTCAACAGGATCTGAAAGATGTGCTGACATAACTTGTGCAGAATGTGTAAGTTATTGTGGTACTACATTTGAGATTACTACTGGAGGTCAGACAATTAGAGTAGATACAGGCGAGCGTTTAGATGCTATTGTTCAAAAATTAGCTCTTATGATTAGTGCAGGTGTAGGTGCATGTACAGCAAATAATGTTCATCATGCACCATATAATGTATATGTAGAGAATATAACAGCTACAAGTGCAGATATTGTATGGGGTGGTACATCATCATTGACTAATCACTTTGATGTATTTTTGTCTGCATTGACACCAGTATCATATGTACAACAGAATACAGCAGATATTCCAAGTACAACATTAAAATTTGGAGTTACAGGTTTAGCAGCAGCAACATCATATAGATTGAAAGTTCAATCTACAGATGCTGGAGCAGCAACTTGTGATAGTGTTGAAGTAATTATTACTACAGCAGCGGCATAACAACAGTAGTAGTGTTTTGTTGGTTTTTCACTACGTAAGTTGGGAGGGGGTTGTAAAGACCCCCTTTTTATTAAACAATCTTTTGTAGTTTTAAATAAAATTCTTTATGAGTAACCTAAGAGATAGAGTAATAAAATCATTTGCCTGGAAAAAGTCTAATAAGCATTGTGCTAAAAGATTGGGTATTACAGTTGAAAAGTATCAATACATAAAAGATCAAATTAGATCAGAGAAGTTAAAAGATAAAGTTGAACAATTAAAAGATAAAGTTGAACAACAAGTTAACTTAGATAAAGGAGAAGCAAAGCTTTCAGGAATATTTGATCACGAACCAAAGAGTCCTGAAGAAATAATAGACCTGTTAAACATAGATACTGCAGAGTGGAAGTTATCATCCTATTGGAATAAACAAATGGGAGATCACTGGAGAGTATCTGCTTTAGTTAGTAGAGTAAAAGATCAAACAGAAAAATATTTTAAAGAGTTGTTGGATAGCTGGGAGCCAAAGGTTTATAATATACCTCAACCAGATTTTGATAAACTTTCAGAAAATAAAATGGAAGTATGTGGTATTATGTCACTACAAGACATTCATTTTGGTAAAGAGGGTAATGAAACTATTGATGCAGATTTTGAGAACACTATAATAAGTTTGATTGAAAGAGCAACATTATCTCATTTTATTTCTCATATGTACTTTGTAGTAGGAGGTGATCTAATAAACATGGATACCTTTGATGGATCAACTACAAAAGGTACAGCACTGAATAATTGTGCAACTGCTACAGAAGCTTATGTTCAAGCGTTTGATGCAATGCACTGGGCTATTAACTATATAAAAGCACACTGTGATTTACTTACTGTTGTTTACATTCCTGGCAATCATGATCGCCTTTCATCATTCCACTTAGCACATGCACTATCAAAGTCTATTAAATCTGATGAGATAATATTTGATATAGAATATACAGAACGTAAGGTGCATGTATGGCACGATAACTTTAATGCATTTGAGCATGGTGATGTTCCATCTAAGAATACACCTCTAGTATATGCTACTGAGTTTCCTGAAGAATGGGGTATGACTAGAAATAGAACTTTATTTACAGGACATTATCACACTAATAGAAAAGTAGAGTATAAGACTACCGGGGAGAATACAGGATTTATTCATAAGACTATGCCTAGTTTATCAGGCACAGATTATTATCATTATCACAACAAATATGTGGGCAATAGAAGGTCGGGTAAGTTAGAACTTCAGCATTGTAGTATGGGTAATATATGTGAATTGACTTATTCAGTGTAATTAGAGGGTCGCTTATTTACTAAAAGTGACCTTTTTTTTGTAAATTATAAATATAGTGACTATGAATAAGTTTAATAAGCCGGATCTTAAAGCTCCTAGGTTTAGACATAAAAGGTTGAGTCTTCTAAATAAGAATACATTTAATCTTTTTAAAGAATCTAAACCTATGTATTCTGATATTGATAATACTAAGTTAAAAGAAATTATCAGAATATTTAATGGTAGGTTATATAAAGCTGCTGTTGATAATAGAGATGGTGTGGAACTACCTGAATCATTAGGTTATATTTTTATTGGTACATGCCCACCTGCAAAGTCTTCTAATCCAAACTTTGCTATTTCAGGTGAACATGGTAAAGTTCTTAAAAATAAAAACTGGGAAACAGATGGTAATGTAGCTAAGATATTTTATACTAACTGGTCTACTAAGTATAGATTTAAAAATAGAGAACTATGGGGTTTTACAGCCTGTAGAACTTTTAAAAGATTTGTAGCTAAAACTTATCCTAAGAATTGGATAAAGTATATCAAAGTAAAGAATAGATTTAGGGTATCCCAGATGTACACTAATATTAAAAAATAAAGTTATGACAACTATAGGGGAAGTTATATCACGGGTGCGTAATCAAGTTAAAGCAGAAACACAAGATGCTTTTGTAACTGATAGATATATATACAGTTTAATACTAAAGTATGCGCAGTTATTTATGCGCAGACAAGATAGTGCTAATAAACTTATGAAGTTTAATGCAATATGGAAACTGCTTCCATTTATTGAATTGATTGAGGTAGATAAAGTAGAAGCTCAATGTACAGGTATTGCAAGCGGATGTACAATAAAAAGAACACTTCACAGACTTCCTAATATGATTGAAGGGTATTGGGGTCCACTGATTAGGACTGTAAGCTCCATAGATGGCTCTGTAGAGCTTCAACCAACACAACCGGGTACTTATGTATCAATGACTAAAACAACGTCATTTAAATACAATAAGAGAAAATACTTTTGGTATTTAGATGGATACTTGTATTTACCCAACGTTGAATGGGATGCAATAAGATTAGAAGGAGTATTTGATGATGATATATCAGAATGGTTATGTGACTCTAGTGATAAGTGTAAACCAAGATATGAACAAGAACTTTATATACCAGATGCACTACTTGCTGAAATAGAAAATCAAGTATTAACTGTTATGATCAATGGTGTTAGAATTCCTAGTGATACTAATGATGATAAAATAAACATACATAGATAATGAGCGTATCACAAAAATATAGAACGTTTGATCAGCTATTAGAAGATGTAATGGTTGATTTTTCTAATTATGCCTTAGAGGGTATGATTGAACCACAGCAACTTATTAAGGTTGCTACAAGAGTTAACTATGATCTTGGACTTAGAATACATAGAACTAAAGAAGTAGTTCTTGATGTAGAACATGGAAAAGCACAATTACCATCTGACTTTGCATATTTAAATTATGGATTTCGTTGTGGTGAATTTACTGTAATACAAAATTTTCCAAGAGGTACAGTTATAGATACTACTAATGATGTACCATATAAACCTGCTCCTGGAGAATCTGGACCATGTGGTGATGAGGAGTGTAGAGACGTATGTGTAATTAAAACTTGTGAAGACAAAAATGAGTTTCAATTAATTCAAAGAATAGGTGGTGGTGAGTATAAAAGTTATTCAACATTTGTACCTCTAAGAATTCAAAATGTAAATGATAAGGTTTGTGATTGCCCAAATATAAGCGAGCAAGCACCTGACATAGCAGAAATAAAAGATGGTTTTATGGTAACTAGTTTTAATACTGGTTGTGTATATATTAGCTATCAGGGTGCTATGGAAGATAATGAAGGTAATCTTTTAGTACTTGATCATCCATATTGTAATGAGTATTATGAGTATGCATTAAAGCAACGCATACTTGAGAATATGTTATTTGCTGGTGAGAATGTTGCTAATCAGATTAGTTTAATAGAGGGTAGATTTAGAGCTGCTAGAAATAATGCATTAGGGTTTATTAATACACCCAATTTTAAAGAGATGCAAAAGATTTGGTGGACTAATAGAAGAGCTCAATATCACAACTATTATAATATGTTTAAAAGTGGAACTTTTATTTAATAGGTAATTATGGCAAAGGGCAGGAAATCTACAAGTAAAAAATCTACAGGATCTAGAAGATCCGGAACATCTTCTTTTTCAAATACTTCTTTAGATATAAATAATAATTTTCTAGGAGGTCTTGTAAAAGATACATATAGATCTTACATGGATACAAAGTTTTGGACCCATGCTAGGAATGCTATAAATAATTCTACAGATGGCGATGTTGGTGTTTTAGGTAATGAACCTGCTAACTTAGAGTGCGGTATAGTACCATATACAATCATAGGTACAATACATTTATATGCAGATGAGTGGATTATATTTTCTACAGATAACTCAAACTCAGAGATAGGTAGATTTGATGACAGTGAATGTAAGTATATTACTCTTGTAAAGGATGACTGTTTAAATTTTAACAAGCAGAATCTTATTACTGGTGCTGCAAAAGAAAACTTTGACTGCACTTGGCAAATATATTTTGATGATGGTAGAAATCCATCACGCTCATTAAATGTAGATAATGTACCGTATATACAGGACGAAATAATTACTCCAGGAAATCCATGTGTTATATATGAAAATGCACTACCATTACAACTAGATTGTGATAAGATTAGACTAGCACCTTTAATGGATACACCATGTGTAAGACTTATAAAAGGTGAGTCAGGTGGTCAGTTAAGAAATGGAATGTATCAAGCATTTATTGCTTATACAGTCAATGGGCAAGTTCAAGGAGATTATATTGGAATATCAAATCTTCAGTCTTTATTTGATCATGAATCAAATACAGGTTCTCTAAGAGTAACCTTTGATAATATTGATCAAGATTTTGAAGAGTTTGAATTAGTAATACTAAGCAATAATCAACAGGAGATTGTAGCTAAAAGAATTGGTTTATATAGTACTAATACAGTAAGCATTGAAATAGATTTTATAGATCAATCATTAGTAACTATTCCATTATCAAGAATACCATTAATTAGACCTGCTTACGAAAAGTCTGAACAGATGTATGTAGTTGGTGATTTTCTTATTAGATCAGGACCAACCGAGCAGTTTAATTTTAATTACCAACCATTAGCAAATCAAATTACATCTCAGTTTTTTGTAGCAGAGTATCCTGCTAATTATTATTACAATGGTGGTAATAAAGTTGGATATATGAGAGATGAGGTGTATTCTTTCTTTATACGCTTTATATATAATACAGGAGAAAGATCTAGCTCATATCACATTCCTGGAAGAGCTCCTAGACAAACTCAATTTACTAGTAATAAACCTCAACCAGGAGATCAACTATCTGGTGATGAATATGCTCAAGCAACAGGTAGTGATGTTCTTGATACTGGAGAACTTAACTTTCAAGTATATAATACAGCTGATGTAAATATACTTAATGTTGGGCAACCTGTTGATCTTAATGATCCTGTAGATCCAGGAGTTATTATAGCTAGAGGTGAAATGGCTTATTGGCAATCATCAGAAAGATATCCTAATAAACCTGATGTTTGGAATGCTAATATTCCAGGAAGATCTGAGTTTGATTTATGCAGCGAACACATACGTCATCATAAGATGCCTAATGAAGATTTAGGATCTTTATTGTATTTAACTGATGGTATAAGTGCTAATGAAAAGATTAGATTATTAGGTGTTCAATTTAATAATATTCAAAGACCTGTATTTAATGATGGAACACAAATAACAAACATCATAGGTTATGAAATACTAAGAGGATCAAGAGAAGGTAATAAGTCTATTCTTGCTAAAGGAATATTTAGGAATATGCGTCAGTATTTACCTACTGCTGGAACAAGCTTTAGTACAAATTCAGTATCAAATCAAACTTTATATCCTAATTATCCATATAATGAACTAGATGGTTATGAATATGGAACTCCTAATGGTACACGAACTGGACCTGGTGATGTATTTTTTTGGGAACCTCCAACAATACCTTTACCAAATGGAAGCCAAGGTGTTCCATTAAATGTAGATCCAATTTTAAATCAAGTAAATAGTTCGTATCCTACTACTATAGAAAACGCACCACCATTAACTGGATATAAACAAGATGTATTTACATTTCATTCACCGGAGCTTTCATTTAAAAGACCATTTTTAAATGCATATGAAACAAGATTATATGCTCAAAGAAATGGTGAATCAACAGGTAGGTTTACTCATTCAGAAAATCATCCAGGTTTTAAACTATTAAGAAATAATGCAATTCTTCTTGCAATAGTTTTAGGAATGGGTTATGCAATGGAAGACATGCAGGGTAAGACTTCTAGAACTTCTGCTCCAATGCAAATGAATTATTTGGGTTATGTTGGTGCTCAACGTAGTACTGTTAGAATTGGTACTGGCGGTCTTTTTCCTGGTCCAACAGGTCCAACGAGGTATTTACCTACAACCGTAAATAAAAATCAAAACTTTATATATCAAAAAGATCCAACTGGACTTACAGAGGGTTTGCTTGTTAAAGGTGTAAATCCAGCAACTAGTGCAATTGATGGTACAGGTGATTTAGCACCTTCTAAAAATGCAACTAGCAAAGCTGTTTCACAACAATCTGCTGCAAGATTGGCTAACCAAGATTTTGATAACTCAACTGATTTATATGGAAGAGGTTTAAAAGTTAATTTTAAAGGTGGACTAAAAATTACACTTCCACAAAATGGTTTATTTAATTCAAATCCAGTAGGTAAATTAACAACTGGTCAATTATTATCAGATGGTTTTGATGATATAGCGCAAAATAATTTAACAACCGCTGGTCAAAGTCCTGGGACTACGGGGGGAGGTACTAGTGTTACTTTGGATGGAAGCAGATATGATAGATTGCCAAATGGTATGAAAATTTTGTATGGCTTAAGCATGTATTTGCAATCAGTTAGTCAAGGAGGTCAAGAAATTATAAATGCAATTTTAAATTTTTCATCTTTTCATAATTTAGATTTAAAATATATATCTGAAGGATTTTATTTTAATAATGATCCTATTGCTCCAGGTGATAGATTTAGATCAAAGAATTTAGATTCTGCATACATTGGATCTTCATTTCAAAACTTTGGAGATGCTTTTAACGGAGAGTTATTTAAAATAAATAATTTATTTAGACCTAATACAGTAGCTGTTCAAACCGATAAAGATTTACCAGATCCTACAGCTGTAATAGATAATTCAAGAATATCATTAGGTAGAGTTACTGAAGAGGAACTAGACCTTAGTATTGCTAGTCGTGAAAGATTTAGAGCTTATAAATATTTAACTAATACCTGGAAGAGAAATATATCAGTTAACTATGGCGCATTAAAATTTCAGTTTGAAAATCAATATGGTCAACTTGAAGGTATTAAACAAGTACCTATAAGAGGTTGCATAAAAGAGTGGTCAGGTAGGCAAGAGTCAACAGGTCCTTTATTTGGAGGAGATACATATGTTGGTAGACATACAGAGAAAACTATAATGCCAATATTTAGTAAGTTTTTAAATGGTCAACCAAATGGTTTTACTTTTCAATACTTAAACTATATAAACATACCTTTTCCTAGATATTGGGTTGATTCTACAACTGTAGATTTAAATGAAGGTTTAAAGGGTTTTATAACTGATCTAGCTTCTGCACCTCTTCAAGCTATTACTGGCAATCCACCTGAAGTAGAAATAAATGATAAATTTAATTTAGATAGAAATCCAGCTAGTGCCGGATTAAGTTCATTTTTTGATAGTATTACTCTTGGTACTATACCTATTAATGATCCTAACAAATTCTTTTTAATGACTGCTGCATATTTCTATACCCACATTTGTGGTATACAAGATTTTTATGTAGAGTCAGAAGTTAACTTAGCACAAAGAGATTATCAAGAAGATAGAGCTAAAAGATTTTATGATGTTTATCAGTATAATGATCTTCAAGAATTATTTCATGCCGATATAGTTAAAGAATCAAACTTCTTTAAATATGATTACTCACTTAGTGCAAGTAGATTTATAACAAACTTAGTTTCATTTGGAGCTGTACAACAAAGAGATTATGATCCTAATGTTGCAGAAGACTGTTTTACATTTTATCCTAAGAGATTAATTTATTCTTTACCTGCACAAGATGAAGCTAAGAAAGATTTCTGGAGAGTGTTCTTACCTAATAACTATAAAGACTTTGTAAATAAGGTTACAGTTATTAAACCTATAAATAGAACAGGAGCTATTATGTTATTCCCATATCAGTCTCCTAGAATGTTTTCAGGTGTTGATCAGTTACAAACTGATTTAGGCACAAAGGTTACTATTGGCGATGGTGGTTTGTTTGAACAACCAATGCAAAACATAGTTAACTCTGAGTCTGGTTATGAGCATGGTTCTGCAGAAAGTACAAGAGGTGTTCTTAATACTCCATTTGGTGTATTCTTTATATCTCAAAAGCAGGGTAAGATATTTCAATATACAGGTCAACTTGCTGCAATTAGTGATACAGGTATGAAGCAATGGTTTAATAATTATTTACCATCACAATTACTTGCACAGTATCCTGAAATGGAAGAGCATCCGTTAGCGGATAATCCAGTTGTAGGTATTGGTTGTCAGGTTATATACGATGAGAATTATAACATTGTATACTTCTGTAAGAAAGATTATAGAGTTAAAGATCAATTTGTAAATGATATTACTTTTGATAAAGATGTAGGATTTGTAAGAGCAGGAGTTGATAGAAGAAGAACAACACCTGCACCAACAACTCCAACTGATCCACCAGTTAAACCACAGATTGAAATTGGTGATCCAACTTTCTTTGACGATGTATCTTGGACAGTTAGTTATGATCCTAAAGCAAAAGTTTGGATATCATTCCATGATTGGCATCCTGAATTAGTTATGCCAAGTACAGATCATTTCTTTACAACTAAGACTAAAGCAAATGGTGAAGCTAGTATATGGAGACATAATGATAGATGTGATTTATTTCATAACTATTATGGAGAGTCATATCCTTTTGAGGTAGAAGTGCCTGTTACTACGGGTATAAATGTAGCTACTATAAGAAGTCTTCAATATCAGTTAGAGGCATATGTATACAATGGTATTTTAGGAAACGCATGTGCAAGTGATAGATTCCACGATCTTGATTTTAATTTTGATGAGCTAATAATATATAACTCTGAACAAGTATCTGGTCAGCTTAATTTAAATCTTACACCAAAAGAAGATCCTTTTGCAGCAAAACAGTATCCTATTATAAATCCATCAAGTATAGATATATTATACTCTAAAGAAGAACAGAAGTATAGAATAAATCAGTTCTGGGATATCACTAATGATAGAGGTGAGTTTACAAACTCTCAACAAACAATATTTAATACAGATGGCAGTGGTTATAAGAGATTATTAAACTTAAATAATTTAGATTATAATAAACCACAACTTCAAAGAAAGAAGTTTAGACATTATCAAAACAATATTTTTTTATCAAAAAGAATGTCAACAGATAGAAAAATATTATTTAAAATGAATACTACTAAATTACAATCATCATTTAGATAATGAAAAATTTTAACAAATATACTAGAAGAGGTTTACCTGGGGGACCTAATGAGATCATTGAGTACATGACGGGTGCTGTATCAACAGATGGATTCAAGTTTGATTCAGCGGATGTCAATAATGACTTTAATATTATTCCTTCAGGTAGTATTACCATGGAAGATGTAGAGTTTCCTGTATTTGGTATTGATAACTTAGGCAATAGTCAAATGATGTTTCCTGAAGAAAACTATAAGTTTCCTGGTGACATGGTATTTGAAATGCCTATGGCTCAAAACGGAGGAGGTTTTTATGAAGAATTATTTGATGCTCTTGAACCAGAAGATCCAAATAGAGTATTTCAAAATAGTAATGCAAAAGATTTTATTCTTGATTATATAAACTCACCTAAATATTTAGAAAGATTAGAGTCATCAGGTTATGATTCTCCAGAAGATGAAAGGGGTTTGAGAGCAAGTCAAGTAGAAGATACTGGTTATATGGTTCAAAGAGAAAAACCTGGACTTCTTGAACAATTCACAAAATTGTTGAAAGGAGAACCTTATACTATTCAGGGTTCTATGTATTCAGCACCTGATGATCTTATAATTTATGATTCAAACGATACAGAAAAATATGGTTATGATGATGGAAGTTCTGTAATAGCTCATGAATATGGGCATGCTGAATTACAAAATTTTGAACCTGATAGAAAAAGTAGAAATAGACTAAATCAATCTGATATAAATGAGTTAGTTTCTAGACTACAAACCTATGAAGGACAAACACATCATGACTTAGAACCTGATGAAAACAAATCAGATTTAAATGCTCTTAGATTTGAATTATCTCAACAAGGTTTTTATGATGCGGGTACACAGGATATAAGTAAAGAAATATTAAGAAAAGCTGATAGTAGTTTTATAAAGGATAGACTTTTAAGAAACTACTCAGAAGATGATCTTATTTGGTTATTAAATAATATTGCTATGAATGATTTTAAACAAGATGGATTTCCTATGGCGCGAAATGGATTAGAAAAATATCAAAACATGGGTGAAGTTGATCAAGTATATCTTGGGGACTTTACAATTACAGATGCTGATTTTGCTGCTTTAAATGATCGAAGGAATCCATATATATGTGATGAAAAGTCCGGTTGTTTAGCACAAGCTTTTGATTCTTATGATGCAGTTGTTGGAAATTTTCATTCGGACTTTCCTTCTGTAGCAACTTTAAGAGATGATCTTGGACTTCAAAGTTTAAAAGCTCCTGACTATCTAGATTCATCTGGATATGAATATGATCAGGCAACTGATCAGTTTTTCTATATAGATGAAAATCAGAATAAAACTCCTATATCACAAACAACTGATGAATGGATACGTAGCATACCATACTTTCAAGCTGGTGATCCAACTGCAGATAGACCTATGGATAGGGGTGTATATGACTTTACAGCAGATAGCTGGGATATACATGGTATTCTAGTAGAAAAAGGTGGTAAAAATCTACTTACAGGTAGAGGATCTTTTACAGATTTATCAGAAAGTGAAAGACTAGATTTATATTCTAAACTGACACCTGGTACAATTATAGGATTTTCTGAGGAGATGATTGATAGTGATCCTGCATATGACGGTTATAATGCAAAAATGGATTTATCAAGCTCTGGTCATAGTACAGTAGTTGTTGGTTTTGCTGAGGATGGTGTACCAATAATTTATGATTGGGGTCAATATAGACGTTTAGATGAAGGTACATTATATGGGCTAGAATATCTAGATAACATAACAACACCAAGTAACTTATTAGATAAAACAAGAGACAACTTAGCTAAAGATAAAAATTTAAATGCTCCACCAACAGAGTTCAATGTTAATACTGATTATTTGTATGATAAAAGTGATAAAGATGATATGAGCTCATTTTACTCTGCTCTTCAAGATAATAAGAATCAGTTGATGCTAGACTTAAAAATGGATAATAATGAATATGATTTTATTGCTAAAACATTATTAGGAATTGCTTTATCAGAATCAGAAGGTGGTGCAGGATTCTGGTATAATGTTGAAGGTTCTATTAGTAATATAGCTGGTCAGCTTGGTGAAACACACGGACTAACACAACTTAATATAAAAAACTTATTAGAAGATGAACAATTAGCTCCTCTTGCTAAAAAGTATGGTATTACAAGTTCAGAAGATTTAGAAGATCCTTATAAAGCTGGTATAGCTTCTATGCTTTATGGTTGGAGAAATAACAAAAGTGCTCAAGCAAATTTTAAAAAGGGTAAAGATGGTGGTATAAGAACTTATTATTCACCTGAAGAATCTGAAGGTATCAAAGAAACTGTTACAGATACTCTTAAAGATATTGTAAGATTTGCTCAAAGAAAGGAAGAAAAATTTGATGGAGAAGATTTTCTAACTGATGAAGGGAAAGAAGTTGATCTTAACGGGTGGGGATCCAAAACTTTAAAGGAGGCTCAAGAAGAGTTAGATGAAATAGCACCTGGAAAATATAGAGTTAAAAAAGATTCAAAAGGTGACTATTATGTTGAAGTAAAAACAGAAGGTAATGCAGATTTAACACCAGAGCAAATGTTTATTTATAATTGGCAATCTCCTAATTCATTAAAAACTGGAGATGCTCAAGGTGATAATGCATATGTTAATAAAACTCAAGATTATATTAACAACTTTAAAACTGGTGGTCAGAATGATATTCTATCAACAAATTTTGGTAAGAGTTTAATACAAGATTCTAGATATAGAGAAGCTAGAAAGCAATTGGGTGCTGATACAATGGCACGTATAGCTAGAATATTAGGTTAAATTTAGTATATTATATATATAGTATTATGAATTATTCTTCATCAAATCAACAAGCGCCTAATTTTAATCCTGAGATGTACGCAAATCAAATTTTTAATAGTACATCTCGACCTATTAGAAGACCAATGTATTTACCAGGTCCAATGGCAAAAGGTAATTTTATAGGAGGTCTTCAAATGTTAGGAGATGCTTATGGTGGTTTAAAAAATACATTAAGCAATCGTAAACTTAAAAAAAGATTATTTGAAGAAAGTTTACCTGAATATTATAAGTATACAGTAGAGAAAGATCCTAATGACCCTAATGACTACGTATTAGATACTAAAGATCTTTATGATGCAATGATGGGTGAGGGTAGATTAAGAACACCTGATGTTTATGAAAGTGATTTAAAAAAATATTCTATGGTTGATTTTGATCCAGAGTCAGGTCAGTATAATACAATGTATTCATCTAGACCTATAGATCAAGATTTATATCCTGGATATTCAGATATTTTTGGTGAAGGTTCTAAATCACTTGGTCAAATAAGAGAGGATATTATGAATAATCAAGAATTAATGGATTTGATTACACAAGCTGAAGGAGCACCAGAAGGATTTTTTCCTTACATGGAACCTGATGGTAGAATGGGTGTAACAGAAGATCCAGAGTATATGCAGTATTACTACAATACTATGATGGGTAATTATGAGATGGGAGGTTCATTGCCAGAAGCTCAAGTAGGTATGAGTTTATTTGATCCAAATGCACTTGATGCTGGTATTGGTGTAACCGGTGGTGGTGCTGGCATTAGAAGTAATTCTAATTCATCTAATATAACAGCAGAAACTTTAGCAACAGATGTAACTAGAGAGGGGGGTATTTTTAGTAAAGCAGCTGAAAATCTTGTAGACTTTTTTAAGACTTTAGAAATGCCCAGACTTTATTCTCCTTTTTATGAACATGGTGGTTTAGTTGAGTATCAAAATTATGGTCAAGTTGATAGACCTACATTTCAAGAATGGTTTATAGAAAATCAAGTTACAGCTTCTGCAATGAATCAAGAAGAAGCTGAACAAGCATATGATCTTGAAACATTAGATCCTGTAGATTATATGATGAAATATGATACACCAGAAATAACAGAACCAGATATTACAATTCCAGATGATGTTACAATATCCAATCCTACAGTAACCGGTGAGAAAGCTAAATTTCAAAGATTTTTAGATAGTCCTGGTATGGATTTATTTGGAGGTATTGGTACTTTTGGAGTTCAAGGTGCTGGAGCATTAAATGAAATGTTTGGTTTAGATAGAGTTGCAAGAGAAGCTGAAGAAGATAGAATGAGAATGACATCTGCTGATAATGCATTTATGGCATCTAATCCATTATTTGATCAAGGAGTATATGATGTTAACACAGGATTAACACCTGGAGGATATGCAAAAGGATTTGGAATGGCAAGACTTGGAATGGAGGTAGATGCTGATCCAGAAATAATTGAAGCACTTGTAAAAGCAGGTGCTAATATAAATTATATTTAAAATGGCAAGAATAAGTATAGATAAATTACCTGATGGTTTTATTATTGAAAATGGTAAGGTTGTAAAAGTAATGGCACATGGTGGTACAACCGGTGATCAAAGTTTTAATTATAGCTTACAAACTGTTCCTACTAGTCTTATAGGAGATCAGGTAAATAAAGATGGTGATAAGAAAGTGCGTTATTCACTTGGTTCAGTAGATAGAGATCTTGCTAATCTAGAAGCTGAAGGTGGTGAAACTGTATTAACTGATTTAAATGATAAAGGTCAGTTTGGTTTATATAATATTACAGGACCTTCACATGATGATGGTGGTGTTCCAATGAGATTGCCAGATCAGTCATTTATTTTTTCACGGGATCCTTCTATGGAAATAGAACCACAAGTATTAGCAGATGCCTTTGGTATAAACACAAGCAAATCAATGACACCTGCTCAGGTATCTAGAAAGTTTCAGCTTAATGAATATAATGTTAAATTATCAGATTCAGATTCTGATAATATAACTGTGGATACAGCAGAGACAATGCTTGATAAAAATAAAATGTCATTATCTAAACTTGCATTTATTCAAGAGTCAACTAAAAGATTTGCTGATGGTGTACCTGCTGCATCATTTCCATTCTTACAATCTCAAGGTGTAAATCCTCTTGAGTTTAAACAAGAGATAGAACAGAAATCACAGCAAGAGGTTCAACAGGCAATGTTAAATCAATTGCCACCAGAAGAAAGACAGCAGATAATGCAACAAGCTCAGTTCATGATGCAAATGCAGCAAGCAGAAGCTCAAAGACAAGCTGAGTCTCAAATGCAACAAGGTATGCAACAAAACGTTGCAGCACAACCAAATAATATTGAGATTCCGGATGATAGTCTTCCTGAAGCAGAACAAGGTGGTGCAGTCTATGGAGCAGATAGTTCTCAGTTAATGAGTTTTATGAAAGATATGATTGGTCATCAACCTGTTACAAATACATCTGATCCTCAACTTGCATTTGCATATTCTGGACAAGATGGTGATGGTAGACCAGACTTAACATTTCTTGAAAGGAGAATGCAAGATTTATATTCTGATATGAGTGAGAATCCAATTCCTCACTTTGATCCAAATCTTATGCAGAGAATGGAAATGCAAGCTCAACAACCACAAGCAAAGTATGGATTACGAAAGCATCAAACACTAGGTGAATTTGAACCAGGATTAACTTATGATGTTACTGGATTATTTGATTCTGCTCCTATGTCTTTAGAGGAAGAAGCTCGTCTTAATGCTCAAGCACTTGTAGAATCAGGTCGTTATCCTGATCTTACATTTGAAGATTTATATGAATCTCAAATTTCAAATTTAACTCTTAGAGACCAAATTCTAGATCAAAGGGAACAGAATGATAATCTTATAAAAGATTTTCCTTCTTTAAAAAGTGAAGGAGAAGAAAGATTGCTTGAGGGAGTGTATGAATATCAAAATTTGGGTGCAGTAGAAGAAAAGCCAGAAGCACCATCTGTTAATGCTGTTGATCCAGAGACAGAAGCAAAATCAGAAATTACTAGTGATTTAATTACAGCTGTACAAGGTGTAGTTAAGGATTTAGATGAGGGAGAGTTTGATATAATACGTGATTACATTTTTGATAATATAGATGCATTAACAGCATATCTTACTACAAATCCAATTGCGACTGATGAAGAGCTTCAAAGTTTTATTTTATCAGCAGCAGGTGTTACACCAAGTGTAAGTGATGCAACAGATGAAACAGCAGAAGCTACTACAGAAACTGATGAGGACTTTGAAACCAGAGGACCTAAAAAAGATGATTATAGTCTCTTAGAGGAGTTATTTAAATCTGAAGATGAGCAGTGGAAGAATACAACGGATGTTGCATATGCTGCATTAAAATCAGAAGCTGTTAGACAAGGGGTAAGTGAAGATCAAATACCAACTAAAGAAGAAATGGTTAATAAGTTCTTATCCTATCAAAATGCTATATATCAATTGTTAGATAAAGCAACTCTAGAAGAAAGAACAGATGCTAACTTAGATGGTAGAGGTAATGTCAATAACAGAATGGCTCAAACTCTCTTAGATAAGTATGATATTAATTATACAATTGATGTATTAGATACAAAGTTGAATCAAACATTTAGTCAAGCATTGTTTGTTGCTGATGAAGATAATGCAGAACCTTATTTAACAATTCAAGGTTTAGGTCCAGAGCAATCTAGCAACTGGGAAAAAAATAAACAGTTCTCTCCTGTTGATGGTATTTTTGGTAACAATACTGCAAATCAATTTGTAAGAGTTACTAAACCAATAACACCCCAAGAAGAACCAGAAGGGGAGCCAGAACCAGAACTAGAACCAGAAATAGAATCAATTGAAGCTGGAGACATTGGAACACCTGCACCTCAACCTACAGCAGAGATGTTTATTCAAGATTTAATAAATCTTGATAAGATAAATAGAAGAGAAAGAAGATTAGGTTTACCTTTTGAACCTGAAGTAGAAGTAGATAAATTTGAACAATTTCTTCTAGATCCTACAAGAGAAATTGCAGGACTCACAGAAGTAAAAAATATTACTGATCAAGCACTTGCTTCATTTGCACCTGCGCAAAGCTACTTAGCAAGAACAGCTAAGACATCAGCAGATACAATGGCAAACATTGCAAACACAATATCTTCTTATTCTGATAAGAATGCAACTATTATCAATCAAGGTGAATATCAATTGGCATCAATCAGGTCAAACAATAGAAAAGAAAAAAGAGATAGAGATAAAGCATTGTATGATAATACTGAATTAGCATTGCAGACATATGTAAATGAAAAGAATTTTGATAGAGAGCAATATTCAGATGCTTTTTCAAATGCTATAACTAATATGGCTAATACATACAATATCAATACTTTATATCCTAATTTTAATATCAATCCTATGGCGGGTGGAATGATTGATTTTATAACAGGTAATACATTAGACCCATCACAACAAAGCACTTCAAATGGAAATCAACAAGCTTTTATTAATGCAGCTAGAGATCTAACAGCAGCTGGTATTCCGGTAAATAATGCAAATATTAAAGCTTATTTAACAGGTGAGTTTGTTGATGTAGAAGAAGAAGATCCATATGCAGATATAAAAGCAAACCCAACTGTGTTAGGTTATCAGTCGGCTCCTACAAATGCTACTTATAATTATGGAGGTGGATTATTTAATGTAGGAATGATGGGAACTTAAACATTTAAAGTTTTTTAGTAAATAACTAAAAACTTATTTAATTTTATTATTTTAATACTATGGCAACTTACGTACCAGGATCGCAGTCATATCTTCCAGAATTAAAGACTTTTACTCCGGATTATAAGTTTTTGTCTAATGTGATAGAAGTTAGACAAGATAGATATGATACAAACTATGAAGCGTTAAATAATCTTTATGGTAAAGTAGTATATGCTGATTTATCTAGAGGAGATACTAATGAAGTTAGGAGTCAGTATGTAAAAGACATTGCACCAAAGATTCATCAGATATCTGACATGGATCTTTCACTACAGCAAAATGTAGATGCAGCTAAGGGTGTGTTTGCACCATTCTTTGAAGATAATCTTCTTGTTAAAGATATGGTGGTAACCAAACAATATAGAAAAGAGTTATCATATGCAGATTCACTCCTTAACTCTTTAGATAGAGAACAAAGAGAAAAATACTGGCAAACCGGTATTGATGCAATGAACTATCAGATGAAAGACTTTATAGAAGCTGATAGAAACAAAGCATTGCAAATGGCAGGTCCAAAGTATGTAGAAGATGTAGATCTTTATGAGACATCAATTAAGTTACTGCAAGAGTCTGGATTATTTGATGAAGAGATTAGTGGAGATCCTGCATTTACACCAGATGGTATGTGGCAGATAATTACAACCGGTGGTGCTGCTGTTTCCAAACCTGCGTTACAATATTTAAGAAGAAGTTTATTAGATGATCCTAATGTACAAAGAGCATATTATACATCAGCTTATGTTGAGCAAAGACAATTTGTAGACAATGGACTTCAAGCAGGTGCTTTTAATGATATGGATCAAGCTCAGAGAGCTTGGGCAACTCAAACAATTACAAAGGGAGAAGAGCAGTTAGCATTGCTTACTGCCCAACAAGAGCAAGAAACTGTAGAGGCAAAAGAAACAATGGACGAGAGGGAGCAATTCAATAATGAATATGGTAATTTTGCTGATGAAGCATTGGGTGGTACAATGGAAGAAACTATTGCTGCTTATAGAGCTCAGTTACAGGGTTTAGAGGATAAAGGTAAAGAGCTTAGTGATGCAACTTCTTATAGAGAAACATCTGGTGATGTACCAACCAATACTCTTTTGAATAGAGCTTATCAACTTATGATGGGTACTAACATAGACTCAGATTTACAAGCTGCTGCTTATACTTTTGGAGAGAGCAAGAAGACAGTTGAGTTAAAGTCTAATCCTTATAAGGAAATGCAAATAAAATATCAGTATGATAGAGCATTAGAAAGTCAAAGGCATTCTAATAATATGTCTTTACAAAGAGCTAAAGATGCTGCAGAAAAAACGCAACAAGAGCAAATGTCTTTAACTCAACAAATTCTTTCAAAAGTTACCACTAGTGATTCACCTTCTACAAGTCTTGAGGGTGATGCTGTTACTACAAATGAAATATCAGTTAACGATTATAGAAATCAATTACAAGAGGCAAAAATTGGTGCTGTAGTTGCTTTTAAAGCTACGTTAAAAGATGCATCTGGTAATTTAAGAATGTTTGAAATTGATGGTAACCAATATAATGAAACTCAGCTAAAAGAATACTATAGAAATAATCCTGAAGCACTTGCAAATGATTATGTTTATTTAGAATCATCTATTACAGATGTTGATGGTTCATTTATAAAAGCTCATCCTAATTCTGTTGGAGAAGGAATTCAAGATACTTTTAGAAATCTTGTTAGAGTTATTTCTAACAGTGATAATTCAGTTGATGGTGTAGAGCAACAAGTATTAGCAACAAACTATAATAACCTTCAAGTTGCTTTGAATTACTCAGGTGAGGATTCAGATTTAGATTTAAGTATAAATAAAGAGAATGTTCCTACAATTATAAATAAAGATGAAAATGGAAAGTATAGTCAAATGACTAGAGACGAATATGTAGAGAACTTTGTAGAAACTCTAAGAAGTAATCCAGAACTTATTAGAGTTTATAAAGATAAATGGCTAGATTTTAAAGGAGCTGTAGATGTTGGAAGTTTAGCTGAGACAAGTTATCAAAAAGCTGTGACTAGGTCTATGCTTGGAACACAAGCTTTGACAACAGTGAGTGCTATAGGTGGAGGTAGTGGAGGTCCAGGATGGTATCAAGGAAATCCAGATGAACAACGACAGAATATAGAAGATAATATTGATAAGGTTTATGAAATACTTGCAAATGAAGCATATTCAGAACAACAGGAAGCAATTAATGAGGGTTTTACTATAACTAATGATCTTAATGAAAAATTAGCAGCTGGTGAAGATTTAAGTTCAAGTGATAAAGCTTTAATTGATAGAGGTTTTCAATCATATAATGCAGAAGCTGCATTGAGAGGTGATGATCCTACTCAAGGATTATCATACATTGAAACAGCAACAAACTATGTAGCAAATGGTCAAAATATACCAGCACCAGGTAGTGCAGGAGATTATTTTATGGCAGGGTTTTTTCAAGATATGAACCAACCACAAGCTGTTGTACACATTCATGAATCAGATTTTAATGATAAAGATTTTGCAGAGACAGGAGATATACTAAAAACAAATGATGAGGAAGATGGTGTTGCTAAAAGATTAATAGAACAATTTAGAAAAGACTATGCTCAATTTAGTAATTATGGTGGAGATTCTTTACCTAATAAAGCTAATCCTACTGGTGAGTTTAGTAAGTATTATCACCAAGATGATGATGGTAATGGTTATCAAGTGTATAGTATTGACTTTGATAGAGATTGGTTGAAGTCACAAGTATCTAATGGTTTAATTACTGAAGAAAATCTAACAGCAGGTGCTTTTGATCAAATTACAGTTATGATTGATGATAACTATGCAGCTAAGTCAGAAGCATTAAGTACTGCTAATGAATCATATGTAGAAAGACAAATGGCTGTTTCAGGTGAACCATATGTAGAAAATGTTGGATATGGTGGTCAAATTGTAGTATCAGATGGTTTTGATAAGTTTGGGAATCCTGAAAGAGTTATTAAAGCTGTACCATATTCAATTGTAAATGGAGAATTAAAAACGGGAAATTCAAATCGGTATGAAACTACGGTTATAGGAATGAGCGAGTATGAAAAAACTGATGAGTATGTTGACAGTCTTTATGATTTACTATATGTAAATCAACAACAAAATTTAGACATTGCTAGAAATGAGAATTTATTATTAACTGAAGTTCCCGAATAAATAATATTAATGGAGTCAACTAATAATCAAAACGTAAGATCAGAAAATGATCAACCTCTTGGTAAAAGTATTACTACAGGACCAAACTCTTCCTCTTCAGCTAGAGTTGCTGTTCCTGAACCAACTGATACTAAACCTTTTAATCCTAATTCTGTATCAAGTACGCCATTACCGAACTATCCAAATGTAGAGAATAGTGTTGGTATTGATTTTAGTAGAGATTATGATTTTAAACAGGTAAAAGATTTATTACCTACGTTAGATGAAAATGCATTTAAGCAAATTGATCCTGATTATATGGCATATCTTGGTGCTGTAGAAAATGAGTTAAATAAATATGTACCTCCTGTAGTTTCCAATATTAACTCAACATTGCCGGGAAGAGCTACTAATAATTATAATCCAGTAGCTCAAGCACTTCCTACAAGATCTTCATCTTTACGTACTCAACCATCTTCCTTTGGATCTGCATTTAAAGCAGCAATGGGTAGAGTAAGTCAACAACCCTCTTCTAATAAATCATTAATAGGACACGTTTCACCAACTTACTTTAGTGCAAAAGCTGCAGCATTTGATAGATATTATAAGCATCCAAAGTTTAATGAGTTAGGTTTTCATCCTTATGTTAATAATGAAGCATATTATAATGCTAACTCAACAATAATGGATGACGGTGTAAGAATGTTTGGACAAGCTGCAAATCAACTTGGATCTGCATTTGTTTCAACATATAGATCTATGGGTGATTTATTTGATGAAGATAATTATTGGACCGGAAAAGATTTAAAAACAGCTGGTGAGTTTATGTCTGCTACTGAGATTGGAATGAGCAGTAGAGGGGGTGTTGCAGGATTTGCAAATAATCTTGTATTAAACTCAGCATATACATTTGGTATTATTGGAAATATTCTTGTTGAGGATATAGCTTTGAATTATCTTACTGGTGGTGGTAAAAGCGCTATGACTTTCGCAACAATAGGAAGTAAACTTAAGAATCTTGGTAAGGGTATAGCAGGTATGGCTAAAGTTGGAGCAAAAGTTCCTGATTACTTTAGTATAAGCAAAGCAGCAGGTGCATCTACTCAAATGCTTAAAAGACTTGGTGATATTAATGTAGCCAGAGGATTTTATAACACAGTTAAAGCTGGTGGAAAACTTGCTGCTAATATATTTACACCACATACAATTGCTGGAATTAGAAAAACAAGAACTGCTGCTAATACTGCAGATGGTGCTGCTAATATAGCAAAAGGATCTAATGTCTTTTTTGACATGTATAAAGATTTTAGAGAATTAAACTTTGCATTAGGTGAGGCAAAATTAGAAGGTGGTATTACATATCAAGAACAATTTACTACAGCTCTTGCTAAGATAATGCAGAGAGAGGGTGTTAATGCACCAACAGAAGAAATGATGGCAGAAGCTAGAGATAATGCATCTAAAGCTTCTTTTTATACAACTATATTAAATGCTCCTTTTATTTATCTATCTAACAAGATAGTATTGGGAACAATGCTTAAAGGTTTTAATGGCAACAGGTTTTTAAGAGAAACATTTGAAGAAGGCAGTGGAATATTAAAAAAGAGAGTTGTTAGATCATCTGCATCAAGATCTACTAAAGCTGGTAAGAAAGCTGGTGAAACTGCTGGTAAAGCTGGTCCAGTATTTGAAGATGTTGGAGAAGGTTTATTTTCTGGTTTTAGAAGAATGAGAGCTCTTGGTGCTAAGGGAACCGCAAGACAGTTTGCTCAAGGTTCTTTAAGATACTTTGCAGCTAATATAACAGAAGGTACTCAAGAACTTTATCAAGAGGCTGTGTCAGCCGGTACAAAAGATTATTATTCAGCATTAGCTAGTGATCCCAGTATGCCAACACATCTTGCATTTAATGCAGCTTTTGCAAATGGTGTTGGATCGCAAATAAGTGCGGAAGGTTTTCATACATTCCTATCTGGTTTTTTTATGGGAGGTGTAGTACAAGGACCTCAAAAGTTTTTAACTTCAACAATACCAAATCTTTATAAAACAAGAATAGCAAAGGATGAAGAATATCTATCACTGAAAAATAAAAAAGATGAATATGTAGAAAAAGCTGTTGCATCTTTAAATGAGATGTCAGAAATCTATGGTGAAGAAAGTGCTGCTGATTTATTTAGTTTAAAGAAGCTTAGAATAAACGGTGTTAATGAAGCATCTAAAGGACAAGTTGAAGCTGAAATGAACGGTGATATACTTAGTTACTTTAACAAAGAAGATTTTAAAAGGTTTCAGGCAATTAGTGAAAAGGTATCAAATGGTAGTGCAGATTTATTATTAGAACACTTTAATGAATTAGACACATTATCTGATGAAGATTTAGCAGGATACTTTGGTGAAGAGAATACTGCAGAAAATGCAAAAAAACTTAGATCTAGACTTTCAGAAGTAAAGGGCGACATACAATTTGCAAAAGATTCATACGAACAAAGTAAGCTTGATTTAGTAAATCCATTTGAAAATTTTTCTGAGTTTAAAAAAGGATCTAAGGAATATAATGAAACATTTGGTAATTATATTGCATTTGAACATGCTCGTCATCTTTATATGTACACTAAAGATACCTTTAGAAAATCTACTAAAAGGTTTAATGATATATTTAAAGCATTAGAATCAGATCCTATTTTACCAAACTTGCAAGCATCTGATCTTACAGTTCTTTTAGATCCAAAAGCTGCAAAGAGAGAAATAACAATTCTTAAAAAAGAGATTGCTTCTATGGAGCAATCTGAAGAATTTGCTGAAGAAATAGAATTTAAAACAAAAAAGATTAAAGCATTAGAATCATTTGTTGAAATTCTACAAGACCCTGCAAATTTAAAAGATGATCAAACTTTTGATACAAGATTAGAATACACTAAAAAATTAAGACCTGCTTTTTTAGAATATATTCAATTACTTGCAGATTCAAGAGATGACTTTGTCAATCAAGATGTTATTAATGAAACACTGCAAAAGATTGTTGATTACGGTTATTTAAAAGGTACTGCCATACAGTATAATAAAGCATTAGAGGTTCTATTAAATCCAAAAGTATTAAGTGATTTAACAGAGCGTATGGCAAAACTAAACCCATATGAAAAAGGTCAAAGAGAAAAGGTTGTTAAAGCAATGCTTGAAAAGTATATTGACAATGAAAATGTTAATGCTTTTTTCAATGAGTTATTTGAGTTAGGTATAACAACCGATCCTGTAGAAACAATTCAATTTATTTCTACTGGTAATATTGAGGAGTTAACATTATTCTATACAGATGCAGGTCAAGTTAATCCTATAGATGACTTTGAATTACAAACTAAAATTGATTTTGCTAAAAGTCAGTTTAAAAAGATTCAAGAAGCATTAAATCCAAAAGAAGAATCTGATCAAACAGCAGAGACAAAAGAAAGGGTTGAAACAAAAGCAGATGAAATTTTAAAAGAGTTAGGGTTTACTGTATATGAACAGTTAGAACTAACTAATGAAGATCCATATTTAAATAGACTAATACTTGCCAAGCATAGACAGTATGAGCAAAAAGAGAAAGCATTAGGTAAAGAACCGTTAGAATTAAATGACTGGTTAGCAAGTCCTAATCTTGGTGGTAAAGTTGTAACTGCTTTTGAAATAGCTAGACAAATATTTGCAAATAGAATTGCTAAAAAAGAATTATCAAATGAAATGCTAGAAGGCATTAATGTAGATAATCTTGAGAAAATGCTAGCAGATGTTGGAGCTGGAACAAATTTTGAAAAGTGGTTGAATAGTGCAGACACTTTAAATGATGAAGGACTAATAAATGCACTAGAAGCAGCTGATGCAAGTTATAATGACTTGCTAACATTACCTAAAATTTCCAGCCCTGTACAGCAAAATAATATAGCTAGTGTATCTGAGGTTATAGTGTTTGATGCAAATGGTAATAAACAAGTTACATATACATTAAATGATGCTCAGGGTAATCCTGTAACTGCAGATCAGTTAGATGCACTTGATATTAAAAATAATGCAGGGATATTTTTAGATAAGAGTTCTGCACTTAGAGCTTTTAATAAATATAGCCAGAGTATTGAGGATACTACAGCATGGGAGTTTGCTGGTGAAGAGATATATCATGGTGCTGTAATTATTGAGAGAAGCACAGGTAAAAGATTTGTTGTATTATCTACACCACAAATGAAAGATTCTTCTAGTGTATTAAAGATTGTACCTGAAGAGTTTGCTAATGCATCTAATAAAGTAAAGAATCGCAAGTCTAAAGTTATAACTACAAGTGATTTTGATAGTTATGCTAAAGAAGGTGTCAATATAAACATTGCACCTGAAGATACAGCAAAGCTTTCAGCATTAGATTTTATTAGCATTTATCCTAAAGATGAAATAAGGTATCTAAAGGAGTTGCTAAAATTATCTGATGAAAATATTACAGGTCGTTTTGGTCAAAAGAATAGTCAAGACAATGCTAATCAAATTAGATCTAAAATTTCAGAAAAAATAACAGAAATTAAAGACGGCGAGTTAACAGCACAACAACGCAAACAACAAAATAAACAAAGACTTAATGTAATATTTAGTTCATTAACAGAAAAAGAACTATCTGAACTATCATTAGAAATTAAAATAAATGATGAAGGTATAAATAAACCATATCAGTTTGAAGTTTTAGATTCAAATGGTAATAAGGTTGTTAAATCTAATCCTCAGATTAGAAGAACTGGTGAAGGATATTCTGTTCAGGTTAGAGTAATGAATGCCACTCTGCAAAAAAGAATTAATGAAATTCTAGATGGTGCGGGGATGAGTCCAATAGACTTCACCTTTGATAATGGTATTGCATTTTTACCCAATGGTGGTTATAAGTTTTTCAATGATAGAAATGTTGAAGTTGATCCAAGAACAATGGATCAGTATACTGCTAATCAAATATTTACTGAGAACACATCAGATTTAAAAGGTATTCAAGAAAAGTTTGCTATTAATGCTGCATTATCAGCAGCACTAAGTGGTAAACCTGATGGTATATATAGTATAAAACAGCTTGGTGAGGATCTTAGATTTGCAATAGATGTCAGTCTTAACTTTAGCGAGAATAAAAATAGAATTCAATTTTCTGATATTGAATATGGCAATCTTACAGTAGGTGGTAAAACTGTTGTAGTAAGGCAGAAAGATTCTCAAATGAAATTTTTAACAAACTCTACTGAGTTTAAAGATGAAACTGCACGTGATGAATTTATTTCTAAACTTCGTAATGAAATAAAAGGTCAGTTTAGAGATAACATGATAGGTAAGGGTGAGTATATGTTACTACTCAGGTTACCTGATGGACAATTACAATATATACCTTTTGATAGAAGATCAATATCAGATGAGCAACTTTCTGATGTGGTGCAATATGCAATGAATGAGTCTGTTAGACTGAGAGAAAACAAAAAGAAACTTTCAGATGCAGACTTAAAAAAAGAAGTAGATAAGGTAAATAAAGAAATATCTAGAAGATTATATATAATCAATAATAAAACTGAAGAGTCTGGTCAAAAAGATTCTTCAATAAATGTAGATATAGAGTTAAATCCTTTTACTGATAATTATAAGTTTGGTTTTATACAGATAAGAGGTAGACAGGGCAACACAAGAGAGACAGGTGCTGACTCTTCTATGATGACAGAGCTCTATGATAAAACTCCTCTTGAGTTTATAACAGGTCTAATTAATGAAGCAAATGATAACAAAAAATTTACTGATTTAGTAGGAGAGCTTTCAAGAGATAGATTCTATCCTCAAACTCCTAGATTTGATAAAGATAAATCAACTGCAACTGAAGCTCTTGAGAATCAAGGTTTAACAACTGGTGTTGAACCAACTGTGTTTAAGTTTAGTGGTCCATTCATTAGAAACAATGGTACAACTACACAAGCTGTAAGAAACACACCACTAGCTGCATCTAATACAAAAGTAGATAGTGCACCTGCACCAAAAGCAGATCCAGTTCCAAGCACCACTAAAAGTGCTGAGGTTACTCCAGAACAAACAACAACACAGCCTACTGAAAAGGAAAGGGCAGGCTATAATAAAAGAATTGAAAAGGGTATAAGGGATGCTAATAAGGCTACTACCACCAAGAAAAAAGCAAAAGCATTACAGAGTATAATAAACAATACCACTGTTATTCAAGAACTTCACGGTGAGTCATTTGTTACTGCTGAACAACAAGCTGAGATAGATAGACTTACTCAAGAACTTGCTGATGAAGGTGCTCAGATAAGTGAGAATGTTCAAAAAGGCAAGGAGGTTAGATTGGGTAGTCAAATTGTTAAAGTAGAGAACTTTGAGAAAGATAATACTTTACCTATAGGTACCACTATTATTGAAAGGGTTAATACGCCTGAATTACTTGATTCTGACGGTAATTTAGTACAGCAAGGAAATGTAGATGTTAGAGTAGGAACAAGAAAGTTTACTCAAGCTGAAGCTAATGCTAAGATTGCAAAAATAGAAGCGCAAAGGGAGCGAGATCTTAATACATTATCAGAAGAGTTTCATGAAACAATCAATGAGGATGCTGATGCTGATATTGCAGAGGTAAGAAAGAATACTGAGACTGCACCTACCACTACTGGAGTTACACCTGCTATTGAGCAAGTTAAAAATGAAGCTGCTAAAGAAGCTCTTACAAGAAATGAATTATTACAGCAGCTACAATCTATAGAAAATCAAATTCAGAAAAGAAAGGTAGCTTTAGTAAATGCAAAAGTTCCTGCTGAAAAAAGAGATAATGATCCTGAGTTATTAAGATTATATGAAGAATTAAATAAAATAGATAATGAGCTTAATCCTGGAACTGCAAATAAATTAGTTGATGGTTCATTATCATATTCTGATATAACAGCTATTGATGAGTTTGTTGAATGGGCTAAAACTAATTTACCAGACTTCATATCTATATCAGATATAAATGAATTAGGATCTAATCTTAAGAAAGGTGGTGTAAGAGTAGGTGCATTTATAATGTCTCTTAAAGGGATTGGTCAAGGTGTTGAAGGTAATATTTATACGGGAGCATCTAATCCATTTAAGTATCATGAGGCATTCCATGCGGTATTTAGAATGTTACTTACTGATACACAGATAGAGCAGTATTTAAAGATTGGTAAGAAAGAGTTACTTGCTAAACTCAAGTCAGAGGGTAAGACTCTAAAAGGAGAAATGCAAAGACTTAAAAACTCTGCAGCTATCTATGAGGGAATGAGTGATGCTAGACTTGAGCAGGAACTTATTGAAGAATACCTTGCAGATAGATTTGAAGAGTTTAAGACTGATAGAAAAGGAACTCAGACAGACTCTATAATTAAAGCTTTCTTTAACAGATTGATGGAGATAATTAGATCTGTATTTAAACAGTATTCTCCTAGACAGTTAGAGACTTTATTCCAAAAGATTGATGCTGGTAAGTTTAAGGATTCAAGCGTTCAACAAAACAGATATACAGAATCTACTTTTGGCAATGTATCATTGGAAGCGGATAAACTAATACCTGTTGAAAAGGTTAGTAGAAGTACGCGATATTTAGACTCAACTACAGCAAAGCAATTGATTGCTGACATGTCTGGTTATTATATTAGAAAGTTTTCAGAAGCTGTTGCTCCAATTGATAAGAATCAAATTTTAGATGAAGTAATAGAAGACTTTGTTAAAATATATGATCCAATATCTGATAACAATGATAATCTAGAAGAGTATCAATTGCTAGCATTATTTGATATTAATAAAGCTTTAAGAACATTTTCTTCTGAAGTCAAAGATGGCATCACTGAATACTTAAATTTAGTAACTGTCAAGGTTGCTGATAGATTAGAGGAGTTGGAAGAAAACTTTGATGAGCAAGGTGATAGAACTGTACAAGACTGGGATAAGAGTCAAGAGCTTATAGGTGGATATGGTTCTTTGTCTGAATATGTTAGGAAGTATATAGCAACTACAACCATGTCTGCTACAGATATCTTTGGTAGAGAAATGACAATGCCTGATGGTAGATCATATGCAACAACTGTAGATGCATTTACAGCATATAGTGGTATGGTTAAAGCTGCTAGAAATACATCTGACCAATTTGAAATGCTAAGAAAAATGGTCAAGTATTCTAAGTATAACCCTCAAACAGCAGCTGTTATAAATAGATTCTTAAATGATGTAGGTATTTCTGAAGAAGAGTTAATGTCATCTGATCAACCTGTGAAAATTACAGGTGATGGTAACTTGTTCCAGAGATTTATGGCAGCTTTTGAAAACTACACTGTTGATTATAAGATTGTAGATAATTTAAAAGCTGATGGTAGAGTTAAAGTATATTCTGCTTTAAATGCTAATAACGCATCCTTACAATTATCTAGATGGGGTAACAACTATGTTATACTTAAAAAGCAATTTAGATTAGATCCACAGTTCAAACAAGATGCTATTGATGATTTGAATGAGATTACAGAGTTCTTTAATCCTGTTGAAACTATCACGGATGAATTACTATCTAAAAGAGCTCTACAAATTTCTATTGCACTATCTGAGAAGGTGGGTGTTATGGTTAATCCATTATATGTAGAGTTTAGTTTGCTTCAAAATGTTAATTCTAAAACAAAAGAACAAGCAAAATTTCTGAATGATAATGCTGATGCTAAACCAATGACATCAATAGATGTGGGTCAGATGGCTAATACTATTGAGCAGGATAAATTTTTGTTTAAGAGATCAGAAGGTATTCTAAGTAGACTAGAAAATATAGCACAAGGCAATGCGGTATTTGATGAAAACATTTTATTATCTCAGTTTAAAGATGCAAATGGAAACTTGGTAAATGCTCATCAAGCTCCTACATTTCATTTGAAGAAAGTATATGAATTGAATAAGGCGGGTGTTTTAGAAGATATGCAGAGTGATCTTTCTTTACAAGAGAATCCAATTCTAAAAAATAATCCAATTCTATCTAACCCTTTGATAGCAGAGCTAGCTGCTCAAAATGGTTTTAAAGTAACTAGAATCAATGGTAGATTGCAGCGTACAGATAGAGGAACTATTGATAGTACTACTTATGGTGATTATAATTCAGAGCAGTTTTTAAGTGATATTATAGCGGCATACTTTTCTAATGTAGAATCTAATACTGGTAACGTTCAAGTTATAGAAGACTCACAAGGTAATAAGCAAGCTCTTGCAGATACCTTGATTAGAGTAATGGAGGCAAGTAATACAGGAGATCTAGTAACTCTTCCTATAATAAAAACCATTGATGATAATGGCAAGATTACAAAACAAACTGTAGAGATATTTAACAATCGTATTGAAAATGAGTTTGATAGAATCAAGCAGTTACATCTAAGTGCTGTTACAAATGAGATAACTAGTGTAATAGAAGGATATAATACCACCTATAAGAATGATGAAGGTGATATTCAGTTTGAAGGAAGAGGGTTTAGATTTTTCAATAATGGTGTGTATATGGGTTCTGAGTTACAGAGCTCATTAGAAGGAGTGTTTAAAGGTAAGAGTGCAGAAGAGTTAGCAGATCTTACTTTAGAAACAGCATTAAAAGAAGTTAACTCTAGCGTAGCTAAATTAAATACTTCAATTTCTAAATCTTTGAATAGCCAGTATGCTTCTTGGAAAGCAACCTTATCTGGAGTTAAACTTCCAGCACAAGTTACTAGTGGTGCTATGAATGAAACTGGTGTTGTAAATCGGTCATCAAATGATTTATTAAACTTAAAATCAAATAATGCAGATCATAACTTAAAGCAAATATTTTTAAGTGATCTAATTAATACTGAAGCAATAAATGAAATATTACTTGGTGATCAGGCAGTTTCTACAAAAGATGCTGTTGACAAAGTAAAAAGAGCTAAGATGCAGAATGCTGCTGGTAAGTCTGCAGCTCATTTAACTGTTGATGCTAAACTTGGTATTAATCATACAATGACCAAGATGCGTTACATTCAATTTGAAGAACCTACAATTGGAAGTATCTATAATGGTGAAGATATTGATAGAGCAGATGCTCAATCATATTATACAGTTGATGGGTTTATACATACGTTCTTTGGTTTTGGTAGATTGAGTCAGCAGCAATCTGATGTTGCAATGAAAATAAAACAAGGCATTGATATAACAAGAGAAGAGTTATTTGGTGCAGCTGATAAAGAAGGTTTAGACAAGCTTCAAGGAATGTTTAATTCTAAAAAGATTGTGTACGGGGATGGACAGGTGTATATAAAAACATCTGCTTTCATGTTAACACCTCAATTTACATCTACAAAAGAATCTGGATATACTGAGGCTCTACCTGGTATGGAGCAGCTTCATAACCTTAGATTAATTATGGAAAGGTTTGAAGCAGAGTCTATGACAGATTCTCAGGGTGGTGATACAGGTGAAATAATCCCTGTGATTGCATCTCCTATTTCAGCATCTAAGATGAAAAAGGAAAATGTTAATCCTTTAGATGTTGTAAGTGACTTTAGTAGATTTGATGAAGTTAAGTCTGTTGAGATTGATGCTGATTTTATGAGACTTCAGGTAATTAATCCTTCTAATAAAGGTGCAGTTACAGATCCAACTCAAATTAAAACTTTAATATCTAGTGAGCTTCTTACAAGTGACAGTGAAAGTAAAACAATAAAGAAGATCAACATTGCTGGACAAGAGCTTAGTTTAAAAGAGATTAAAGATGAGTATCACAAAAAACAAAATGCAAAAGTTAGATTAAACTTTAGAGGTAGAAGAAATCTAATAATTAACTTTAGTGTAGCGGATGCATTTTCAGAATTAAACAAAGCTAAGGAGACAGGAAAGGTCAGTGTTAACTTATATGCAATGTTAAAGTTTGCAGAAAAGTCTAATAAAGCATCTAGTCTATCTAGCAACATACTAGAAATATTTTCAGTTGAAAATGGTGAGGCAAAGTATGATCCAAATATGCCTATATCCATTGACAAGTTTGAGCAAATCTTTTTGAATTTCTTTTCTAATGCAATCAATGCAAAACTAAATGGAGATAAGTTTACTCTTGTATCTGACTATGGTCATTATGTATATAGAAGAGTATTTAGTGTAGATCAAAATGGTAATCCTGATAGATCTGAAGTTGTTAGAAGATCAGTTGCAACAAAGCAGGGGTTAGAACCTATTAACAAATCTACTCCTGGAAACATCTCTATGCTAGCTGAAGCTATTGAAAAAGCAGGTGGAGAGGGTGTTGTAATATTAGATAGACTTAGACCAAATGTTAAAGAGTATGATGAGAATGGTAAGTTTACCGGTAGAATATTTAGTGAAGTAACCATACCTGCACAGTCAGGAGAAGTTTATGAGCATCTGGATATGAAAGGGGTAGAGATACCATCTGTTGTATCAGAGTTCTTTAGTACTAGAATTCCAACTCAAGATAAGCATTCTGCATCAGCAGCAAGAGTTGTAGATTTCATGCCAGTATTTTATGGATCAGTTGCAATGTTCCCTGCAGAGCTTGTACAAGTATCAGGATCTGACTTTGATGTTGATGCTGTGTATGCACACTTTAAACAATACTTTGAGGTAGACGGGAAGTTTTATGAGTACGGTAAAGCTACTAATGATAAAGGTAGATTCTTTGAGTATCAAAGATTTTTAAATGAAGAGGTAAATAAAAAAGGATCTACATTAAATTTAGCTCTTGCTTTATATAAAGAGAATGCTGCTCAAATTGAAATTGCTAAGACAGGTACAGAAGAATTTGAATTAAACTTTGAAGCTGTAACAAAAATGATTTCTGAAATTGAAGAATCATACACTTCAAAAAAGACTAGAGGTTTATTTTCTAAAGATGCTTTTGTTGCAGCAGCAATGATTGGAATGCCTGTATCATTTGAACAGTTCCAAGCTTATGAAAAGAAATATGAAGAGACTCCATCTGAAGCAGAATTAAATAATAGAATTCTTGATATTAAGATTGGGTTGCTTGCAAATGAGTATACTTCTGATAAATCTGCCACACCAGATGAGAATGGTAACATGATAAGCATTGCTCATGAAGCAGCATCACTAAAAACACTTAAGTCAGTATTACAAACTTTAAGTGATAAGCATGCTCAAATAAGAGATAGAATTTCTGAAGAGAATGTTAATGTAAATAGTCTTGACGGTAAAACATCTTCGTTTAAAAATAATAAAGAAGGTGCTGGTTTAATTGGTAATGCAGTTATACCAAATAATATTTTAAGTTTATTATCTGAGTTTAATGCACTCATAAATACACCAATCATTATTGATGGAGCCGTTTATAGTAATTTTAATGAACAGTTTCAAAGAGGAACAACTGAAAGAACACAGGTAGTTGTAGATGAGATTATTACAGCTGCAACAGATAATGCTAAAGAAAGATTGATTACAAAGCTTTCACTAACAAGAGAGAATATTGCTATTGCTGTTGTAATGGCTAAGTTAGGTATAAGTCCTACATTTATTTTTGAGTTTTTAAGTGCACCTTCAGTATCTAAGGTTTTTAGTACAATGTCTAAAGACAATATGAGATTTGAAAAAGCATTTAAAGAGGTCTTCAAAACATCATCTTCTAATAAAATATTTCCTAGAATTAATTCAGAAGTAATTAATGATAATTATACATCTGCTCGCCCTAGTGAAGAATTAGGAGATTTTTTAAGAGCTATGCATATACTTAGCCAAGAGGTATTACAATCTATAGCACCATTAAGTTTAACAAAAAATTTAGGTAGAGATCTATCTAATATTGATAGAGTTCTAGAAGCGTTGGAGGACATGACCTCAACATCCAAAAACCCCGCAGAGTCAAATAAATTTATTAAAGGGTCAGCGCATTTTTCTGATTCATTTTATGAATCTTATATAGAATCAATCAAAGAGATTTCTGAAATTGCAGATTCTGTATTTGTTCAAAGAACTGAAAAAGGTAAAGAGGTTACTAATCTAATCAATGCTACTGTAAGTCCGTTCTTAACAGCAGATCAAAAACTTAAAATTAAAAGAGATGTTGTATCATACTTAACATTAAGTCAATACATGCTTGGATACTCTCAAGCAAGAGCTTCTCTTAGTAATGATTTCTTATATGGTACTGGAGAGTTTACACCTGGAGATGTTGTAAATAGACTAAGAGAATATTCAGATCAACAAAGTGAGGAAAATTTCTTCTTAGATGTTTTCTTGAGAGTTCAAGAAATAACGGATCAAGAAAATACAAGTGGTATATCAATTATCCAGGGTAATACTTTAATACAACTTACAGATGCTCAGAAGGTTGATTTGCAAAATGACTTCATGAGATTGTATGATAACCCTGCCACAAGAGTTGATGCTATGCACTTAGTACATTACTTGATGGTTAAAGATGCATTGCAATATCAATATGGCGGTATACTAGATGCAATCCCAGTTGCTGTATTAGGAGAATTTAATCAAGCTGTAATTGATGCTTCTCAAAATCCATCATCAGAACAATATGTTGACTTTAGAAGATACTTTGCATCCGCTTCTGCTGCAGAATATTTGCAAAAGGTTTATAAACCATCAGAAAAAGGAATTCAAATTAAAGATGCTGGTAAAACTGCTATAGTATCCTATAGTGCTAAATCTAAAAATGAAGCAACAATCAGACGTATCAAGGATGTAAAAAAATATAGAACTCCACCTATAGCTCTTAACATAGTCCAAGATAAGGATACTTTCTATGCTCTTAAAGAATATATACCTGGTAAGTATGCAATATACACTAGGTTTCAAGGAAGAGGTTCATTAGATCATAATCCTATTGGATTTATATTTGATGGTCAAAATCCTAGACCAACATTATCTAGCATAGATGCTCAAGTGAATAAAGCTAATAATCAACCTGTTGAACCTACACCAGCACCAACAGATATTGATGCTGCAATAGCTGCAAAACTTGAAGGCTTGCAAGATCCAAACAATAATGTCATTGTTGATGGTGAAAATCTTACTATAGAAAAACCATCGGAGCAACCAACTGCACAACCACAAGCTGTTGAACCTGTTCAAGAATCTACTGAAATAGATCAAGATATAATGGATCAGTTGGATAGTTTTGATGCAGCTTATACAGAAGGTGCAGTGTTCAAGGATACTCCGAATGAAGTTAGATATGAAGCATTATTCAATAGAATTAATACTCCAGAAAATAAAGAGAATCTAAAGAAGCATGCTTTGGGATCTATTAAGAGTCTTACTACCTTTATGAGAGCGTTTCAAGGAACTCAACAAGAAGCAGAGGAATACATGCGTAAATGCTTTGGATTAAAATTTTAAAAAGATATGGCAACTTGTATAAATAGAAGTGCAGCCGGTTACGGTATTTTGCAAAATAAATTTGGTAGCACAGCAAACACAGATATTATTATTCTTGGTTGGCAAAGTGCTAATAATAGTGAGAACTTTCCTACACTACAAGAAGCAACTGCTTTTGCTAGATCAAGAAACGCATTAGAGAAACAAAATAAAGAAAACTTTTTTGATTCATTGCTTGAATCATTATCCTCTAATAATACTGTATTTCAATACGATGGTCAGTTCTATATAAACAACCAGCTTGATGGCAAAACAGTTTCTCCTGCACAGCAAGTTGCACAAGAGAGCATGCCGTCAATTAATCAGAGCATTATGGATAATGTATCTAAGATTAAAACGTATTTAGAAAAAAATAATTTAAAACCAAATATGGTTGGTTTTGAGTTTGTGCGCAATGGTCTGGTTAAACTTAAATTAAATCAAGAAGCATTAAATGAAGATCTTGGACAATTAAAAGTTGAGAGTGATTCAAATAATGTTAAGTTTATTATAAATCATTTATCAAGAGTAATACCATCTCTTAAGATAGAACTTGTTAGTGCAGAAAGAGCAAAGAAAGTTTATGATGCATTAGATGAAAGTCAGAAAGCAGAGGTTGACTTTAATGATGTTAAATCATTCTATGTTAGTGGTACAGCCTATCTTATACAAGAGAGGGTAGATGATCTAACTGCTATAGAAGAGATACTTCACCCGTTTGTAGATGCTGTTAAGATAGATAATGAAGATTTATTTAATAATCTTTTAGAAGAAGCTAAGGCAACATTCCCTGAGTTAGCAGAGCAAATAGCAGAAAGCTATAGTGATAGTAAAGGGTTTAACCAAGAGCTAAGGGATATAGAGCTTGTAACACAGGTCTTATCAAAACACTTTAACCAAGAAGTAGAGAACCCACCTAGAACTTTTTTAGCTGCTATTAAAGAGTTTTTAAATTGGTTCAGAGATATTATTGCAAATGTAGTTGGTCGTTTTTCTAATGATATAAAAATATCTGCATCAAACCTAACTGCAAATACTTCTATGTCTGACATTGCTAAAATGTTAAATGTTAAAGGTTTAACTTTTGAAATCAAACCCACACAGATAGATAATAGAGTTAAGTATGCATTATCACCCAGGATGCAAAAAGTGGTTGATTTTATATCAGAAGGTGCAAATAGTCCACAGAAAGCTAGAATAAGTGAGCTTTTTCATTTGGCTCAATCTACAGAAAATACTATTGACTCACTAACTGTTGGACAAGCTGGTAAATCTGGCACTGGTGATCTTATAACATTTGATGATCCAACGCATAGTTATTATAACGTAACTCAGGCTAAATATTATAAGTCAACAACTCAGTCAATAAGTAAACGAATGGGTAAAGAGGAGCAAGAAGAGATAGCTATAAATACTGCAGTAGGTAATGATATAGATATAATATTAGAAGGACTTGCTAGTGGTACAGATCAGTCAGAGATTAGAGAGAGAATGACTGTATTAGAAAGCCGTGAGTTTGATGATGCATATGATATGATGGAGCAAGCTTTGTATACTATAACACATCCAAACGGGGTGCAAGCAAAAGTTGCAATACCGCAAGTTGTTTTGCATGATGTAGGATCTGAGAGAGCTGGTATGGGGGATATAATCTTAATAGATGAGCTGGGTAGAATGCAAGTTATTGATTTAAAAACCAGTGTTACAAGTATAAGAGATTATTCAAATACCATGATTGATATATCAGGTAGTGATCTTGCAAAAACTGGTTTAATAAAAGGAAATAAAATATCAAAGAAACTCAAGCATGAACTACAAGTTAACATGTATACTAGAATGCTTGAAAATATGGGTTATGAAATATCTCCTGATCCTCCTTATACCATGCATGTTAGAGTAAATATAGTTGGTCAAGGAAAAGATCAAAAATATGAAGGAACTGTTAGAGATAAAGCTGGTAATATTATACGAAAGGGTTTAGAGTATGAAGGTATTGTTTCACATCCTGTATCTGCTCAAGGTTTATATGTAGATGCGCTTATACCTCTTAATGTAGATGTTGTTAAGCAAAAAGAAATGCAAGAGCAGCTAGAAGAGTTTGATGGTACTGAAGCAAATCTAGAATCTAATCTTGAAGAATTTGAGAGTGCTGAGGATCCAGCTGTTATTGCACAAGAAGAGTATGATACTCTATTTGGATTATTAAGTAAATACAGAGAACAAACAATTGATAAAATACAATTGATTGAAACTTTAAGGGGTGGTATTGCTGTGGGTAAAACTAAAGGTGAGGTTATAAAAGAAATGTCAGATGCCCTAGCAACTATAAACGCTTTATTACCTATTGCTGATCTAGAGCAAATAAGAAAATTATCTAGTGTAATACTGGGTGATATAGTAAAAGAACAAAGAAAGTTTATAGAATATATAAAGGACAGTGCAAACTTTAGTGATCCTGAATATATAAACTATGTAATGAACATGAGTAAGTTCACGGAATTTACAAGAGAGCTACTAACATTACCAAGACAAGGACTTAATAAAACGACTAGAGCTTATTTAGATACATTAGCAAAACAAGCTCAAGAGCTTGGTGGTAGTGAAGGTAAGAGTGATGGTTTATTAGACACTGCAGTTATAGATGCCGTTAAAGGATTAGTAAAGAAGTGGTCTAGTAGACCATTTACTGAAGAAGAGTTAGATGAACTAATGTCTAGAGCAGAAGACATTTCTTTATTGAACTATGCTACAATGGATATAGCAACTGCAAAGGATACATTACTTGCTTTGATGGATAAGATTGTAAAGAGTAAAAAACAATTAATCTTAGATAGACAAGAAGCTAGAACTAGAAAAATTTTAGTTGCAGCAAATGCCTTGTATAAACTAGATCCTGTAAAGGATAGACAAAAACTTTATGAGTTTATGTTGGAGTTTGGTAACGATGGTGAGTTTACAGGAAGGATTGTAAAAAAGATTGGTAATCAATACTATGATCTTCTTGAACAACTTAGAAATGAAACATTTGAGGGAGCTCAACCAAAGAGATACATAGAAAACCCAAAGAATCAAGCAGAGCGGGATTATAATATTGACTTAGCAAGAAAGAAAGAAGCACTTCGTAATTTTTGGAATGCAGAAAAGATTGTTGATAATAAAGAAGAAGCTGGGGATTATCATGAATATACACAAGAGTTCCAAACTGAAAGAGCTAAGTTCATGTACATCAGAAACAACAGGTGGGTTAGAAAGAGAAATGTCTCTGATGAAGCTTTCATGAAATTTAAAGCTAAGTATTATGAATCAAGAAAAGCAGAGGATCAATTTGATGGTTATGCAATCAAAAAGAAAGGAGTTTTTACTGGTGATATAGCACAACCAACTGACTTTGAGTTTGTAAAGAAGAAGTATACACAGATAAGAGAGGAGAGTTCTAAAGGTGAAAACATGCGTAGTAAAAAATATGATGCTATGCTAAAAGATAATTCTACTCTTGGCAAGGCTCGTATGAACTTTTATGAAATGTATGTAGATGTTTTTGAAAATGAACTACTAGCTAAACTTGATCCACAATATAGAGATCAAATGATTGGTAAAGTACCACTAGTAAGAAAGTTCTTTGCAAGAGATTTGAAAAAAAGAGGTGGTTTATTTACAAAAATATATTCTAAACTTAAAGGCAATGTTGAGTCTCTAGATAAAATGTTTACAAATACAATTCAACAAAGACAAGTTAATATAGACAGCAAAGGTAATCTAGTTACAAATGGACTTCCTGTGTTTTATACTGGAAGCATCAAGCGAGAAAAAGATGCGCAAGTTATTTTAGATAAGATAGAGGCATTAAAAGAAAGAAGAAAGAATAATGAAATAAAAGTAGATCCTTATAAAGAAGAACTTGCAAAGTTAAAAGGTGAGCTATATGATATACAATCTGGTATAGCAGCAAATGAAGTTAATCTTGATTTAGGTGCTACACTAGTAGCATTCTCAGGGATGGCAGAGAACTTTGAAGTAATGGCTGAAACAGAGAATACAATGAATGCTCTTTTAAAAGTTATAGGGGAAAGAGAGTACACACCTGCAAAAGATACATTTAAGAAAGTAGTTACAGGTGTTAGAACTAAAACAGGTTTTGAA
>VMHT01151873.1_pt1 | contig 103065 bp, 159 predicted proteins | sample 4693611 | NCBI WGS metagenome assembly VMHT01 (sample SAMN12280063, study PRJNA550983) | marine metagenome | isolation source: seawater sampled from same location over 5 years 0.02-0.2 micron viral filtrate | place: USA: collected off the coast of southern California halfway between the port... ...
GAACTCCTTAAGATCCTCAAGGACATTGGTATGGGTAATACAAATATGTTTATTATATCTCATAAAGGAGATGTTCTATTAGATAAGTTTGATAGAACACTTAAGTTTGATAAGTCATCAGAGTTTAGTCATTGCACAGAAGATGTTTAACATTCCTTTCTATACATCGAATGGTGAATTAACAAACCATAATGAGTTTAAAGATGCTCTTCTCTCTCGTAGAGATGAGTTTTGTTGTGATGAGAATAAAGCATATGGAACTGCTTGGTCTACTGTACATACACAGAATGATCTTCACATTCAGTATCCTTACATCAATGACTTCTTAAGACAGAAGACAGAAATGTTTGATCCAGATTTAGAAGTCGTACACTGTTGGGTTAATATTAATCCTAAAGGTGGATTCCAGATGAGACATAATCATTCTGATTGTGATGTAGCAGGTACATATTATGTCTCAGTTCCTAAAGGAAATTCTGGAGACCTATATGTATATCATCCATCATCAGCAGTAGAGCATCTACATAGAATTAGACCTTACTGGCCATTCACACATTGTCAGATACCACGTGAAGGAGATCTTTATTTCTGGCCAGGTTATCAAGACCACGAAGTTCGTATGAATGAATTGGATCAGGAGAGGTGGTCTGTATCATATATGATGAGTATTCAAGACCACGTAAGGTTGCATAGATTTCCAAATTTACCAAAACCATAATGAATAAGACAGTAGAAAAAGTATTAGAACCTATAGTCCTTGTTGGAATGACGACGTTCCTATTAGTGATGTTTGGAATCTTTACTGTAGAACATTTTTTGGTCAGACCTCCTATGAGATTATTAGGACTCGGTGAGTATAAAAAAAGGAGAAGGAAGAGGAAAAAATGAAAGAAGGATTTGAAGTAAAACTATTTCCAAGTCCTCTCTATATGTTTAGGCACGATAACCCTATTATAGATGAGGAGGTAGATGGAATTCCAAATGATCCAGACATCCTATCTCACCTGAGTGAAGGTGCCAATGAAGAGATTCTCTATGGTTCGCACCAGAAGATGAATCATTTGCAATTGTTTGAAAAATATAATTTACCCTACTTGAGAGAATTTCTTGAAAAGTCATTAGCACATATAGATCCTACCTGTACTATAATGCAATCTTGGTTGAATAGGGGAAGAAGAGACAGTTTTCAAATTGCACATACACACGCTAATTTTTCTTTATCTGGTGTATACTATAATCACTGTTGCTTACCTGAGCAAGGTGGAATAGTATTCCTTAATCCCAATCCACTTTCTAAAATGTGCCACTGGGGTACTGAAGAGGGAAGGCATTTCCCTGCTGTACCAAGGACTCTATTAATATTTCCATCTTGGTTAGAACATAAAACAGAGAAAAATCTTATAGATACTCCTAGAGTCTCAATAGCTTTCAATGCAAAATGACTACCCCGAACTGGCAGCATCATTCCAAGAAGGAAAAGAAACGTCACCTTAAACCCCAAGCATTACGTCAGGCACGTGCCAGGCGTAGACAGTTGATAAAGTGTCTACTGAACCGTCCCAAGGGACGGTTTTCGTATTAGTATATGTACATACACGAGACACAGAGACTATGACAATCAACACAGGAGTTAAAGGAACACTTGCTAAACTACTTGCAACAGAAGACATCGTTGTAGAGCACAGAAAGTGTGAGACAGCACAGTTTGATGTAGAGCGTAGAGTTCTAACACTTCCTATCTGGGAGAAAGCATCAGAGAACGTATACGATATGCTTGTTGCTCACGAGGTAGGTCACGCACTCTTTACTCCTAACGAAGACTGGACATTGAAATGTAATTGCCCACAGTCATTCATAAACGTAGTCGAAGATGCTCGTATTGAGAAGTTAATGAAGCGTAAGTATGCAGGTCTTCCTAAGACTTTCTTCAGAGGATATGAAGAGTTAAATGAGCAAGACTTTTTTGATATCGAAGGTGATGCTAATAAGTTTGAGTTCATTGATAAGATCAACCTATACTTCAAGATCGGTAACTTCACATACGTATCATTCACAGATGAAGAGCAAGCATTAGTAGATCGTGTTGGTGCTGCTGAAGATTTTGATACTGTATTGAAAGTTTCTGATGACATCTTTGAGTATATGAAAGGTCAACTAGAAGATACTGAAGAAGAAGATGAAGATGCTCCAGAATCACCATTCTCTTTCCCTCAGCAAGGTAGTGAAGAAGGTGAAGGTGAAGGTGAAGAATCACAAGAAGGTAAAGCAACTGAAGAAGAAGTAGAGCAAACACCTGATCAAGAAATTATCAACCCAAACCAACCTTGGGATAAGGTAGAAAGTGATGTGAAGACTGATGCAACAGTAGGAGGTTCTAATGGATTTGGTGCTTCTAATGAGCACGGTATTTCATCTCTTGAAGCAAGAACTGATGCAACTTTCAATAAAAAAATTGCAGACTATGTTCAGACTGGTGGTTACGACACAGAGTATGTTGAGATTCCTAGGTTAGATCCTAAGACACTCGTTATTGACTGGAAAGAAGTTCTTAAAGTTAATGAAGATGCTTTCGTAACACGTGATGCATCTGATCTAGATCGTAATGCTGATGAGTGGAGAGTAAGATCATACCTTCGTCAGAATGAACAGTTGATCAAATCAGAGAATGACTATAAAGAGTTCTATAGAGAATCTCAGAAAGAAGTTAACTATCTTGTTAAAGAATTTGAAATGAGAAAGAGTGCAGGTGCTTATGCTCGTGCATCTACATCCAAGACTGGAGTTCTTGATACAACAAAACTATTCCAGTACAAGTACAACGAAGATCTATTCAAGAAAGTAACTGTTCTACCTGATGGTAAGAATCACGGTATGATCTTCATCCTTGACTGGTCAGGTTCAATGAGCAATTGCTTAATGGATACAGTAAAGCAAGTACTTCAACTAGCATACTTCTGTAACAAAGTATCGATACCATTCACAGTTCTTGCCTTTGGATACAACTATCACGGATTCAGACAAGAAGAAGATAAAGACAGATTTCCTAATCCTAATCAAGGTGACTTATCATTCGGAAGAGGATTCTGTCTAATGGAAATGCTTACATCTGATGTAAACAAAAAAGATTTCCATCGTCTTGCTCTAGGACTCTGGAGAAATGCAGGTTGCAACAGTTACCTTAAAGGTGGAAACAGGTGGGGAAGAGAGTATGACCTTCAACCATCTGGTGCTATGGGTTTAAGTGGCACTCCACTTATCGAATCAATAGCAGCAATGCATTCTGTTCTTCCACACTTCATCAAGAAGACTGGTGCTGAGAAAGTATCAATCAGTGTCCTTACTGATGGTGAGAGTGCGTGTGCTTCATACTATACATCTCGTAAAGCAATCTACGAAGGACGTTTATTCGAAAATTCATTTGGATACAACTGCCAGTTACGTGACCGTAAAAGAGGTAAGTTGTATGCTAAAAAAGACAATCCTTCAGATCAAGTAAATACAATGCTTGAGAACCTTAAGGATAACTTCCCTCAGATATCTCTTCTAGGATTCCGTTTAGTAACACCACGTGATGCAAATGGATTCTTTAGACTCTCACAATATATGGGTTACTTTAAGAACGGTATCGATGAAGTAATCAAAGTATATCGTAAGCAAAAGTTCTATGAATTTACTGAGTCACCTTATGATAAGTTATTTGTAATGCCTATCAACAACACCGAAGAAGTTGATCTAATGGATGAACTAGAAGAAGGTGCTACTAAAGGACAGATCGGTACAGCATTCAAGAAGATGTTCAAGAACAAAAGGAACAATAAAAAGATGCTCACATCCTTTGCACAGACAGTTGGATAAGTGTCCACTATGTGCATACAGAGTCACATTACTACCCTATAATTAAACCATAGACAACAAACAAACAAATGCCATTCACAACTGAAATCCCTGTAACAACCACAGACATCCTAACTTTCCTTAAGGACTCCGTAGGTACTGAAGTCGGTAACGCAGATCTATTAAAAGCAGCAGATAAATTCCGTTGCTCTCTTGCTACAGTCAAGAAAAGACTCAAGACATATAAAGTCGGCATCGGCAAGTGGAACCTTACTGTTGAAGAAGCACGTGAAGTATTCGAGAAACAGGTTGTTCAATCAACAGACAAAGTATCTCTAGTTCCAACTAAAGATCCTACATTCGTACCATTCGGTAACTTCAATGCAGTCAAGAAAATTATCAAGTCAGGTGTTTTCTATCCTACTTACATTCAAGGTCTATCAGGTAATGGTAAAACATTCGGTGTAGAGCAAGCGTGTGCTCAACTAAATAGGGAGTTGATTCGTGTTAATATCACAATCGAGACTGATGAAGATGATCTCATCGGTGGTTTCCGTCTCCAAAATGGTTCTACAGTTTGGCATAACGGTCCTATCATCGAAGCACTCGAAAGAGGATGTGTCTTATTGCTTGATGAAGTTGATTTAGCATCTAATAAGATACTCTGCCTACAGTCAATCCTTGAAGGTAAAGGAGTATTCCTTAAGAAGATCGGACGCTATGTAAAACCTGCTAATGGATTCAATGTTATTGCAACTGCGAATACCAAAGGTAAGGGTTCTGATGACGGTCGTTTTATGGGAACCAATGTTCTTAACGAAGCATTCCTAGAAAGATTTGCTATCACACTAGAGCAAGATTATCCATCACCAGTTACTGAGACTAAGATTCTCAAAGCAATTTGTTCAGATGATTCCTTCTGTGCAAGACTTGCAGATTGGGCACAGATCATCCGTAAGACATTTGCTGATGGTGGTGTTGATGAAGTGATCTCCACACGTAGGTTGGTTCATATCGTTAAGGCATTCGCAATCTTCGGTTCTAAAGAAGACGCTATCCAGTACAGCATCAATCGTTTTGATGATGAGACAAAGCAAGCATTCCTAGAATTGTATGATAAAATAGATGCAGAGTTCGACCTTAACAAAGAGGAATTGACAGAACCGCAAAACTAAAGTACAATTAAAACATATGGATCTTCCAATCAATGATGAAGAACTAGCAACAGTAATCACCGCCCTTAAACTAGGCGGTGATACTGCGTTACACAACAAGTTATTACTTGTTAAGGAACTCAAAGATTTGGGTAAACCTTATAAAAAGATCCTTCGAGAACAGTATGGTTACGTAGTATGAGAAAGTACAATGAAGACGAGATTTTAAAAGAGATCTCAGAATACATTGCAAGCACTTACAAAGGTCATTACTCTGTCGGCAACGTACAGACTCTTGACCTTATTGATTCCGTAGGTGATGCTGAAGCATTTTGTAGGAGTAATGTTCTAAAGTATGCTTCACGCTATGATAGAAAAGGAACAGCACGTAGGGATATCGTTAAGATCATCCACTATGGTATGCTACTCCTACACTTTAGTGACAAACGAGAAGAATCAAATAGACTAACCTCAGAGTCACCATCAGCATTCACTGTCGATTACGACAGATAAACATTAATCCTTATTATGAGCATTGTCAAACTTTCTAAAAGAACTCAAAACATCCTTAAGAACTTTGCCACGATCAACAAGTCAATTGTTATTGATCAAGGTAGCAGGATTCGGACACTTAGTGTCAACAAGAACATCTTTGCTTCTGCTGACATTACTGAAACGTTCCCCCAACAGGTCGCGATTTACGATCTCGGTGTCTTCCTTTCTAGTCTCTCATTGTTTGAGAATCCAGTCTTCGACTTCTCGAATCCTCAGAAACTCATCACTACGGATGAAGGTTCGGAATCGAAAGGTACCTTTTACTACTCAGACCCTACGGTAATTGCAAAGGTTCCAGATAAAGGAATTCAGATGCCTGATATTGATGTTAACTTTACTCTCAAGACAGACGTAATTTCTGACTTGTTGAGAGCAGCAAGTGTATATCAAGTTTCTGATTTGTGTTTGTTTAATAAAGGAGACGAGATTAGATTGCAAGTGTGTGATAAGAAGAACGAAACTTCTAATACATATTCAGTTCCAGTTGGATCAAACGAAAACCTTACTGAAGATTTTTGTTATTGTTTTAAGGTTGAGAATCTTAAACTTCTACCAGGTGACTACACTGTCTCTGTTGCTAAGAATAAGGTATCTCATTTTGTTTCTGAAGCAAATAATATCGAATACTATATCGCACTTGAACCAGATGTAAAATGATGTCAGGTACTTTCTTTCAGATACCTTACGTTAAAAAATCAGTCCCTGAGTGGAAGAATCTAAAAAAAGATTTCTTATCACTCGTGGACTTTACTGATTCAGATTGCACAGAATTTAATCAACCATTTTATTCTGACTACTGTAAGTATTATGGTGAAGGTTTACAACCTCCCTATCATAATGACTTACTTTTATTATTAGAAGAACCTATCAATTGGTTCCGTAGATTTTATCCTACAACAAAAGGTACATACGATCAGTTCCCTGTACCTATGGACATTCCATCTAGTTGGTGTCAGAAATATACAGCAGGTCAAATGCATCCAGTACATACACATAGTATCTACGGATGGTCTGCTATCTTCTATGCACAACTAGGGAGTGATCATAAAGCAACAAATTTCTTCTCACCGTTTCCTGATCCTTGGACTGGATTCCCAGAAGAGATTACACCTTCGATGAATGAAGGTGATATGATATTCTTTCCTGCACAACTGATGCATCAATCCTTGCCACATCGGTCAAAAGAGGATAGAATTATTTTTAGTTTCAATCTTGTACTTTCTCCTTATGACTGATTTTCTCTGGTGTGAACAATATAGACCCAAAAAGATTGAGGATTGTATTCTTCCTGAGTCTATTAAATCAGTGCTGTCTAAATTTGTAGAGCAAGGTAAGATTCCTAATCTGTTGTTGAGCGGACCTCCTGGTATTGGTAAGACAACAGTAGCAAAAGCATTGTGTGAAGAGATAGGTGCAGACTATTATGTAATCAATGGATCTGATGAAGGTAGATTTCTAGATACAGTAAGAAATCACGCAAAGAATTTTGCATCAACTGTTTCTTTAACAGGTGGTTCTAAGGTCATCATCATTGATGAAGCAGATAATACTACAAATGATGTTCAGTTACTTCTTCGTGCAAACATCGAAGAGTTTTCTAACAACTGTAGGTTTATATTTACGTGTAACTATAAGAACAAGATTATTGAACCACTCCATTCACGTTGTTCAGTTGTAGACTTTAGTATTACTGGTAAAGAGAAACAACAACTTGCTGCTCAGTTCTTCAAGAGGATACAAGATATTCTCAAAGAGCAGAAGGTTTCATCTGAACCAAAAGTATTGGTAGCACTTGTACAAAAGTATTTCCCTGACTTCCGTAGAACTCTAAATGAATTGCAGAGGTATAGTTCTATTGGTAAGATCGATACAGGGGTTCTTGCAGCAATATCTGATACCAAACTAGATGACTTGATGAGTTATATTGAAAAGAAAGAGTTTACGAATATGAGAAAGTGGGTTGTTCAAAATCTAGATAATGAACCCACTCAGATTATGCGTAAAGTATATGACAACTTGTATACATATTTAGTACCCGCATCAATCCCCGAAGCAGTTCTTGTTATTGGTGAATATCAATATAAAGCAGCGTTTGTTGCTGACCAAGAAGTCAATCTCGTCGCTTGTTGCACTGAACTAATGATGAGGTGCCAGTTCAAATGACAAAAGAAAGAATTACCCCTAAAGAAAAAGAAAAAGTTACACACCGCATACGAGGTCGTGCATCTGAATATTTCTTTGCGTGGAAATTCTATGAGTACATTAGTTTAGAACGTGATCAACTTTGTGAACCTGATACTGGTATTGATGTTGGATGGGATTTTATGAAACCCTATACATCTAAAAAGATACAGGTTAAAAGATTTGAAGGACATCAGAAGAGTTTAGATCTTAGAAAGAAAAGAAAGAGTGGTATGGAAGTATACCTTGGTGATGAATTTGATTACCTTGTAATACACGATGTCAATAAAGATTCACTTATTGTTGCATCTATAGATCAACTAGCAGATCCTAGAACACGAGGACAAGGACTCATCGGTCCTGACAAGTGTTTATGTCGAGGTACTGTTGCACCATATAAGAATCAGAAATCACCTGGTTTAATTAATGAAGGACTAGGAGTTCTATTAGACACAGCACCAGAAGGTATTACATTCCAATGGGATGACTCTCCCCTTGCTAATGTTCTAGAGATGGGTGTGGGTGGAACAATTTCATTTGATAAAGAAGATCGAGATGCTATGGATTGTTATGATATGGCAGTAGAATATAATAAGCTGAAAGGAGATCCTAAAGAAAACCTAGGTGATAATTTTATGGACTTGGTACAGAATGGTTTAAATATGATCATTGATGATAAGATGGGTGAAGGTAAATCTCTTGATGAGATCAAATCACAACTCAAAGAAGAATTTTTAAATGGCAAGTGATCATAAGTCAGATCCCAAGATAAGGGAGACTATGAACGTACATCAGTATTTTCCTACTGAAGTATATACTTTTGAGAATAAAGAATTAGTTGATCCTGTAGTTGCAGCACTCAATCCTATTGAGCGTGGACAGTTCAACATACCATTTACTGTACAGACTACAAAAGGTAATCTCCATATCCTTCCAGAGTTTAAAGAACTTACTGATTGGATCCACTCTTGTTTAAGAGAGATTAAAGTAGAACAGAAGTTTGAAATGTGGGGTGATTTTGAGATTAGTTTAATGTGGGGTGTATGCTCACCTCCTCATAGTGGTGGTTGTCATCAGTTACATAGACATCCATTATCATATTGGAGTGGTACTTATGTCTTACAAGAAGGTTATCCTACTATGTTTCAAGATCCTGTGTATGCAAGATCTCATAACCAACTAGAAATTATTTCATCTGAGTATGAGAATGCTTTACCTGCACCTAAGCACACACCAGGTACATTGATAATCTTTCCTAGTTGGTTACTACATTTTACAATTCCTCACCAAGGTGACGATTGGCGTGCTAATATAAGTTTTAATACATTCCCTACTGGTGCTATCAACGGAGGTCCTTTCGGACAAAATATGTTGAACGTTAAATTAGTTCAAGATGATAGTACAGATGGATTTGTGCAAGGTGAAGAAGCACACGATATTGCTTCTAAACGTACTTCATCTCCAGGTTACGGTTGATCTTTATGTCATTGAAATCTTTGAAAACACCGTTGAGATATCCTGGTGGTAAATCTCGTGCAGCAAAATATCTGGTTGGTAAGATGCCAGACTTTAAAGAGTATAGAGAACCATTTGTAGGTGGTTGTTCAGTAGCAATAGAAGTTTGTAAACAATATCCAAAAGCACAAATATGGATCAATGATTTATATAAACCTCTTTATAATTTCTATGTACAATTAAGAGATAATGAGTTAGAATTGGTACCTCTTATTGCAGACTTTAAAAAAGAACACGAAGTTCCAGACAAAGCATCACAGTTATTTGATGAAGCAAAGGAGGGTTTAGAATCAAAAGGTAATGATCCTTTACTAAGAGCAGCATACTTTTATATTATTAACAAGTGTTCATTCTCAGGTCTGACAATGAACTCATCCTTTTCAAGACAAGCATCTAACCAGAACTTTAGTTTGAATGGTATATACAAACTAACAATGTATTCTGAAATGATGCAAGGATGGAAGATCACAAATCTCTCATATGAAAAACTATTAGGTGGTGATGCTTTTGTCTTTATGGATCCTCCTTATAATATTAAAGACTTTCTCTATGGTAAGAAAGGAAATATGCATAAGGGATTCAACCATAACAAATTTGCTAAGGACTGTAATGAGTCTACAAACAAGTGGATGGTCACATACAATTCAAATGAACACATTAGAAACTTGTTTGATGGTCACACTATGCAAGAATGGGATTTAACATATACTATGAGGTCAACTGGATCTTATAACCTCGATCAATCCAAACGTAAAGAACTACTAATCACAAATTATGAGCAAGCACAACTACCCTTTAACTGATTACCTTAACAGTATTAACTGGACAAAGGAGAACATTGCTGAACGTGGTGAGGATTGGATGAGACAGTATCCACCTTATGTTATAAACAAATGTTTATCCGCTTTTATCGATACAATTATATACTCTAATGAGATGAACGTGAATCATCACATTGATAAGGATATGCAATATTCGTTTTATCTAAATAGTCTGAGAAAGAAACGTCGTTTCTCTCCTTGGCAAAAGAAAGACAAGGTTCAAGACCTTGATCTCATCAAGAAATACTTCAAGTACAATGATGACAAAGCTCGGGATGCTTTACGAATTCTGACTAAAGATCAGATTGAGTTGATCAAATCTAAATTAAATACTGGAGGAATGAAATGAGTGAAGAGCAAGAGGTATCTTGGTCTACCGATATTATGGTCGAGGTTTCTTTACGACAACCTGATGACTTCTTAAAGGTAAGAGAAACACTAACTCGTATTGGTGTAGCTTCAAGAAAGGAGAAAAAGTTATTTCAATCGTGTCACATACTGCATAAGAAAGGAAAGTATTATATCGTCCACTTCAAAGAACTCTTCGCTTTGGATGGAAAACACGCAAACATTACTACGAATGATGTAGAGAGAAGGAATAGGATTACAAAATTATTATCTGATTGGGGATTGATTGAGATCGTTACTGAAAGTAAGTTGGGAGAACTTGCTCCATTAAATCAAATCAAAGTTATATCCTACAAGGAGAAAGGTGAATGGAATTTAGAATCTAAGTATAATATTGGTAAGAAAAAAGTAGTAGGTGAAGAGTAGCTATATAGTAATAGATTCATAATATACTATGGCAGCAAAAGAAGAACCCAAGAAGGAAACTTTGAAGGAAGAACCACCTAAGAAACCTGGTTTATTTGCTAAGTTGAAAGACGCAGCAGAGGACAAGGAGGAACAGATGGCAATATTGTCTACTTTTGTGAGACTTGGTATTTTGTGCTGGAGTGGTGCGATCTTAACATTAGCGTACGTGGAGTTGCCATCGGCACTTCGTATGCCTAAACAAGACCTGGATCCGACTTTCATAGCTTCGGTTTTTACAGGAGTTTTAGCTACCTTTGGCGTTCAGACATCCAAAAAGGGTGCACAGAATGGCGGTGGTGGAGGTGGTGGCATAAGCAAATCTGATATGGAGAAGTTGATTGCAGCAGCAGCACAAACTGCACCTGCACAAACCATTCGTATCGAACAAGCACCAATAAGTATTAAACCTGAGACTAAGTAAATGGAAAGTAAATGGAAATGGATTTCCATTGGAGTTGTAGGTAGCATAGTTGCTGTCTCACACATTGGAATGATAGGTATGCTCGTCAGCAGTGCTAGGAACGAGAATAAACTACCAAGTATTAATGTACCAGTAGGGGACTATACCTCTTACGCTGCAAAAGTAAGTAAGGATGGTTATCAGTTAAGCTATCAAGCTAACGATCCCAAGACTGCATATATTACCAAGGATATAAAAACCAAAGGTGGTTTCCTAGGACTGTCTAACAACACACAGAAGGTTGCTGAAGAATACTTTATGGATGGTAAGACTAACCAAGGCGGACCTGTATCAAATACAAGGTCTTGGATAGATGCACCACCTGGTTTGACTCAGTATCAAGCAGAGGAGATATCAAAAACACGAAAAAGTGAAGCTTGTATCGAAGCAATCGGTGCAGCAAAAGGAACTGGTCGCTTGGTTGGGACTAGCGTTGGTGCTGCTGCTGCTCCAGCTCTCACTGGTATTCCTTTTATTGGTTGGGTGGCTGCTGGTTGGGTAGCAATGTTCGGTGGAGAACAAGGTTCTGACATCGGTGGAAATATGGCAGAAGGTTTAAATAAGGAATGTTAATCCGATGCGGTTTAATAATAATGATATAGAAACATTACGAGAAGCTTGCCTAGAGCAACAACGTCGTGATGCTTCTAGTGTCTTGAAGATGGATAAGATTATACGTAAATTAGATAACTATCGTGAAGAATATTGTGAAGAGCAGTTCTTCAACTACTAAATAAATTACCGAAAGGAAAACATTATGCAAAAACTAATCAATGGAATCGCTGTACTTAGTGGTGTTGTATCTCTCACCGTCGTTGGTGTTGCTGGCTATGTATTCATACGCAAGGATGCAATTATCGAGAGCGTCAAGGGTAAGGTAATGGAATCAGTATTACCTGGTGGACTTAGTGGAGCTGGACTTGGTGGACTTAGTGGAGCAATAGATTTGCCAACCACACCACAAGCAGAACCTATGGCACCTCCTGTTGGCGAAGGGTTTGGTATTCCACAGTTCTAATGGATCTACAAAAGATAACAACAGGTGTTACCGCAGCAGCCGTAGTAGGTACTGGTGCGACTGTTGGTGTTCAACATCAGTTAGATAAAATGCAAGGAGGTCCTGAAAAAAGGATTGAAGCAGAAAGAAATGAATTGAGAATTATAATTTCGGAAGAAGTGTATCGGCAACTTAAAGGTTTCTCTACTACAACAGGTGGAGTTAATGGTATTAAGGTGCCGAACGATTATAGATTGGAGGTACCAAATGGTTCACAGGTTCAAGGAAATACTACCAGGTAAAGGAGAAGTTACGTGGTATCAGAAAGTAGATAAGTGGATATTTAAACAAAAGAACCCATACTTGAGACATTTATATAAAGGATTATTGGAATGGGTAAAGGAGTGGTGGTTCAAACTAAAAGTTGATAACACTATGCGTGACGTGGATCGTCAAGCAAAACAGATTGTAGAAGAATGGGAAGAGGAGGAGAAAAAACAATTTGCTCCAGAGATAAAAGTAGAACCTAGCGAGGTAAAAGGGCTAGATAATATCAGCATCTCTTATAACGATGAGTGAAATTTATATACCACAAATATACAGTGGTGTGAATTCTTTAAGATCTATACCAAATATTTACCAGCCAAATATTAATAGTGGTGTTAGGTTCGTTCAAGTTCGCCCATTGTATGATATAAGAACGTGGATGTATGTACCTCCTATTACTAATACACCAGATATACCAGTAACACAACTTATAGGAACTCCTATTGTTTATATGCCTGGTTGTGTCAAGGTACATAAAGAAAATTTAAAAGATAATCCCAACAAACAGTTAGTAGATAATGATCCGAAAGGTAATGTCACTTTGTGTGATGCTGGTATGCCATACTATGAACCACCTAACTACGATGCAGGTGGTTTAAGTTGGCAAACTATACAGGTTGAACAAGAAGAAGCAGAAGGTATTGATACAGGAGATCCAGACCCTCTAGATACACCACCCCCTCCAGAAACACCTCAGACACCGAATGAGACGAAAGAAGTAGAATGTCCTCCTCTTAATGCAAGACGCATTGGAGACGCAAATCAGGCAGGTACAGAGCGTGTGACAGGTTATAAGTTAAATCCAGAGGAGACTATCTGTATTACATTGTGGGAGGATATTCCACCAGTCGAACAGTTTATCCCAACTGCACCTGTAATATCTTCTACAGCAGTCATAGCTACAGTCGCAACAACATCAGCCCTATTAGCAAAACCCCTAGCAGATTTACTGCTAAGGGTTGTGAAACCTGCTATTAAGAAGGGAATGACTGCTGTTAAAAAGAAATTAGGTAAGGTGGATAACAAACCAACACGTTCACAAATTATTTCAAATCAATATCGCCAATCGAAAGGACTCCCAGATCTGAAGCCGTCCCGTCGGATGAAATAGGATTCTGATATTCAGGTTTAGGTATGCTATGTGAATGTGGTTGAACCGTACCACCTGGTGCAGTTACCACGACATCAGCACAGACTGCGTGATAAGGTGACTTTGGATGGAAAAATATACCAGCTTTCATTAATTCCCCGCAGTTTTTAAGTCTCGCGATCTCAAAGTCTAATCGCTTGTTAGCAGTGCCTTGTATAACTGCTGCAATCTGTGCATCTGCTGCTTGTTTACATTGTTCTCCTAGTTTTTTATCAAGTGGTATGGATAGAGTTGCAGATAGACCTACGTTAAAGTTTTGATTCGCCTTCATATCAGTACGTACAGGTTTGTACCAGATAGGATCGAGAACTCCATTGGTAGTTTGATCAGGTATACCATCACCTGTATCTACATCCTGTTCAATAACTATATCAGCACCATCTTCAAACCACCTACTACCGTCTGCCTTGGTTCTAGTATCATACCAAGTCTCCCAAGGGTAGTTTTTTACTGTCACTTGTTGTTTAATAGTTCTACCACTAAAGTCTGACAAATTATATTGTGGATCTTGAAAGAAATCTTCCCAAGGATCTTTACGTGAATCACTGAACTGTAAGTATGGTGTAAGGTTGAACGTTGCACCTTGACATTGCACACCACCACCATAGGTGTTAGTGATATAAGGACCTTGTAAAACCTGTATTGCCTGGTTGGTTACTGAGCCTGAACTATTCGCGATTGGATTTGCAGTAGCAGACACACCACCCACACCTTCTGCTCTTAAAGGTACAGATTGAACGCTGAGAAGCGTTGCTATTACTGGGTAAATGTACTTGTTGTATCTGTGACGGACTCTATAGTTGTTACTCTTTGAATTATTGTTTGATTCGTCATCCCAGCTCCTTGATAGCTCTGGGTAAATTGAAATGCTTCGCCTGGATTGTTTATTGTGAAACTGTTTTGTGCAGAGAAGTCTAAGTTGTCGAATGAACTTGTTACCGTTCCAGTTACGGCTGAATCTCCTGACCCCACTGTGGGGTTCACTGTTACTGTTGATGTATTCACTGGGGGATTCAATGGTTGCCCATTGTTTTTTATTCCTACCCCTGTCACGCTGTATTCCCATCCTGTACGATAATCAATTGAATTTATGGTCTCCGTTATTGTACTTTCAGTTTCCGTATGGCTCGTCATAGAGCCTTGCTGAAAATTAGGGACCACAGGCACCGCAAGGGTTCTCAGTGGTATCCCTAGAAAGCATATTAATAGGATTCCTATGCGTTTCATTATATATAAGGTTTTTATCGGATTGTGATTTCAGTGACAAACTGTCCAGTAGCTGAGGTACCACTTCCACCAGCTGTTAGAGCCATCGCTCCAGCAGTACTAATGGTTCCAGCCAAGGTATCTTTTGAACCAGGTGCTGTTGAAATTGTGTTACTGTAACCGTTTACATCACCTACATCAGCAGCAGTAGTTACGATAGCGTCGCCAGTTGTTATGTTCTGTGTATATGAATATGAATTACCTTGAGTAGTCTGTACTGCATCAGGTAATGCAAAAGTAGCAACACCTGTTGCACTGACTGCTGAGATACCACCTAAGTTACTTGCAGCACTACCACCTGTCGGTGTAATAGTTGTGGTGACACCAGATCCACTGGTGCTATACGAGTTTCCAGCTCGTGACACGGAAGTATAACCTGCATCTACTTGTAGTTGGACACTACTTGTGAGGCGATGTGTCAAATCTGCACGTGCAATTCCTGGTGCAGTCAAAGATATAAGCATAACAAAGGGGAGATAGGATTTCATTTTAAGTGCCCTTTTTTCTTAAAGCTATTTAGCAATTTATTTAGTCAAAATAAGTAATAATACGGACATTTCTACCTCAACCGTACTTGTATATTTGTACTACCTACGCTAAATATAGTTGGTCGCCTTCGGGGACTACAAATTACATCTCGCTTTATAAGGAGAACTATTATGCCAGGACTATCACGTTTTGCGTCCAAAGATATGGACGTACTTGTTGACGCAATCAACAAATATAGTGTCGGATTAGATGACACATTTACAAGATTACACGCTTTCGGTCTAAACCCCCAGAGCAGTTCTTATCCTCCGTACAACATCCAAAAACTCAATGATAATGAGTGGAAGATCGAACTAGGTTTAGCAGGTTGGAGCAAAGAAGAGGTAGAAGTATCTACCAAAGAAAAGCAACTACATATAAAGTCAAAGAAAGAAAGACCAAGTGAAGGAAACGATGAGTTTCTACACCGAGGACTAGCAGCAAGATCATTTGATAGGATTTTTAACCTATCAGAAGATGTGGAAGTCTCTAGTGTTACATTTTGTAACGGATTGCTGACAATATCTCTGGAAAGAATCGTTCCAGAAGCACAACAGAGGAAAGTTTATGAAATTACTTAACACTCCTTTTACTGTGATAAAGAAAGCTATCGCAGATATTAAAAGAAAGAAAAAACCGAATGAAAAAAGCAAATGAGGTGATGATGCACCCATTGTGGGCAGGACCTGTTATCATACTCGGTATGATGTTTGTAATACAGACACTTCATACCATCACCCACTGGCATATGGAAATAGATGCTGATGCATACTGTAGAAACAATGCTGAGTGGGTGGAGTCACAAACAAGTGACGATGATTGGTAACATATATAATGTACAACAGAAGAGACCGACAGGTCTCTTTTTTATTTGGATTATTATGAACCACTATTTTAACTGTGTTCCTAGGCATACCAAAGAGTTTGAAAGTATTACTCTGGATGTGCCAAAAGAAAATGTTGAAGAAGTTCTTTACTTAGCACGGACACTTGCTGATGAAAAGAACATAACTGCACGTAGATCTTTCGGAGAGATCGTTCGTGGTGTATACTATCAATTAATGGATAAAAACTATGACCGCAAAAATCGTAAGACTTCTCAACGGAGAGGACGTGATAGCTGACGTAAAGGAAGCTTATCCTGACGAGAAATCTTATCAACCTATCGGTTATGTACTAACAAATCCATATCAAGTAACATTAAATGCTACTGCTGAGATGTTATTTGAAGAAGGTACTACTGACTCTCCTCAGAAAATTAATGACTTGAATCTGGAACTGTTCCCTTGGATTCCTTTGTCACAAAACAACTCAACCCTCGTTACACTTGGAACTGTATCAACAATCTACAGTCCACATCCAGAGGTATTGAGTAAATGGGAACATCTAACAAAGGTACATCACAATGAATCCGTTGAAAATAGTAGTGCTGAAAGACCACAGTCACTTGATGGGTGAGGTAACAGAACTGGACGAAGAACCAAGTTACCTTATACAAAATGTCTTCAAAATAAATGAAGGATCTTTCGACAAGTATCCTCTGTATACAGATCAGAGGGATATCTTCTTGACATCTGACGTTGTTTTGACTATAGTGGATCCATCGGAAGACACCGTGACCAATTACAAAAAGGCACTTTGAGTTCAATCTATACAAACGTGACCCTGTTGGGTGACTCCATTCTTTGTCGTGGATACGAGGATGGAGAACCTGTAGCATATAAAGATATAATCAAACCAACCTTATACGTTCCCTCACCTAAAGGTAAGTGGAAGACTCTCGAAGGTAAACCTATGGCACCTGTCAAACAGGATGGTGCCAAACGTGCTAGAGAGTTTATTGAAAAGTATAAAGATGTAGAAGGATTCGCAGTACACGGATACGAGAGGTTCGTATATCAGTGGATATCAGAAAAGTATCCTCAAGAGATGCGTGCCAATATGGATCTGATGAGAATCTATACTATTGATATCGAGGTTGAGTGTGAGAATGGATTCCCTGATGTAGATGCAGCAGCAGAAAGAATGCTCTGTATTACTATCAAGGATTTTGCTACAGGTAAGTTTATTACTTGGGGAACTCGTGAGTATGAAGGTGGTGGAACTGACTATCGTCTCTATAACAACGAGCAAGATATGCTCGGTGCTTTCCATAAGTGGTGGGTACAGAATACACCTGACATTGTGACAGGATGGAACTGTAACCTATATGATATACCTTATATTTGTAGGAGAATCGAGAGTCAACTTGGTGAGAAGTTTCAAAAAAGTTTGTCACCTTGGAACCGAGTTAATATGAGAGAGATCTATATCCAAGGACGTAGGAATCTTTCATATGATATACTTGGTGTTTCAATCTTAGACTATCTTGATCTGTATAGGAAGTTTACTTATACTAATCAGGAGTCCTATCGATTAGATCATATCGCTACTGTTGAGTTGGGCGAAGCAAAACTTGATCACTCAGAGTATGAGAACTTCAAAGCGTTCTATACTAATGACTGGAATAAGTTTGTTAAGTACAACATCCACGACGTTGAACTGGTTGATCGACTAGAGAAGAAGATGAAACTGCTTGAACTAGCAGTTGTTATGGCATATGATGCCAAGGTTAACTTCCAAGATGTGTATTCCCAAGTTCGTATGTGGGATACTCTCATCTACAATTACTTAAAGGAGCGTAAGATCTGTGTCCCTCCAAGACAAGAATCTAGAAAAGATGAAAAGTATGCTGGTGCGTATGTTAAAGAACCTAAGCCAGGTCTCTATGACTGGGTGGTGTCTTTCGATCTCAACAGTCTGTATCCTCATCTCATTATGCAATATAACATCTCTCCAGAAACCCTTGAAGAGAGACGACATCCAACCGCCAGTGTTGAAGGATTGCTCACCCAAACTATTTCCATCGGAGGGAACAGTGCTGTGTGTGCCAACGGAGCCCAATACCGCAAAGATATAAAAGGGTTCTTGCCTGAGATGATGCAGAAGATCTATGATGATCGTGTCATCTATAAGAAGAAGATGATCTCTGCTAAGAAACAGTACGAAAAGACTGGTGATGAGAAACTGCAAGATGATATATCTGCATTTAATAATATCCAGATGGCACGTAAGATTCAATTGAACTCTGCCTATGGTGCTGTTGGCAATCAGTATTTTAGATACTATAATGTAACTAATGCTGAAGCAATTACATTGTCAGGTCAAGTCTCGATCCGTTGGATTGAGAACAAGATGAATTCTTACATTAACAAAATTTTAAAAACTGAGGAGATTGATTATGTTATTGCTTCTGATACCGATTCCATTTATCTTAATTTGGGTCCTTTGGTTGAAACTGTATTCAAGGGCAGAGAGACAAGCGATAAAAGCATTCTCAGGTTCCTTGAAAAGGTGTGTGATGTGGAATTTGAAAAGTATATTACGAATTCTTATGAAGAACTGGCAACCTTTGTAAATGCATACGAGCAGAAAATGTTTATGAAGCGAGAGAACATCGCTAACAAAGGCATTTGGACTGCTAAGAAGAGATACATTCTCAATGTATGGAATAGTGAAGGTGTTCAGTATGCTGAACCTAAACTAAAGATGATGGGTATCGAAGCAGTTAAGTCCTCCACACCTGCATCCTGTCGTGTAGCGATTAAGGAAGCATTGAATGTGATTATGAACGGTAATGAGAAAGATGTCCAAGAATACATTGCGAACTTTAGAAAGAATTTTGAAGCGTTGCCTCCTGAAGACATTGCTTTCCCTAGAGGTTGTAATAACCTCGCTAAGTTTAGTGGTTCATCACAAATTTATGTTAAAGGTACTCCGATTCACGTACGTGGAGCTTTACTATATAATTTCCACATTAAACAAAAAAAGTTACAACATAAGTATCCCCTCATACAGGAGGGCGAGAAAGTTAAATTCATTTATCTCAGGACACCGAACCGAATAAGTGAAAACGTAGTCTCTTTCTTTCAAACTTTGCCTAAAGAATTTGGACTTGACAAATCACTCGATCTTGATCTACAATTTAAGAAGAGTTTCCTTGATCCCTTACAAGTAATCCTTGATACGATCAATTGGAAGGCAGAGAAAATTGCAACCCTAGAAGATTTTTTCCTATGACTATGACAAGTTCATACCTTACTGACATTATTTCCACTATTGATAATGAATACGCTTCGCTCGCTAGTGACGGCATTGCTGCTGGTGATATATCTAATTTTATTGACACTGGTAGCTATATTTTTAATGCTCTTGTGTCTGGTAGTATCTTTGGCGGTCTTCCTTCAAACAAGATTACAGCACTTGCAGGAGAAAGTTCGACAGGTAAGACGTTCTTTACGATATCGGTAATGAAACACTTCCTCAACACACATCCAGAAGCAGGTGTTTTCTTTTTTGAATCTGAGTCTGCTGTCTCTAAGGATATGCTAGAGGATCGTGGTGTTGATACTAAACGTGTCGTTATGATGCCTGTTGTTACTGTACAACAGTTCCGTCAACAAGCATTAGTTGTTGCTGACAATATTCTTAAGATCAAAGAAGAAGACAGACGACCTGTTATGTTTGTTCTTGATAGTCTTGGTATGCTTTCTACTACAAAAGAGATTGAAGATAGTGAAGCAGGTAAAGAGACTAGAGATATGACTCGTGCACAAATTGTCAAGTCTATCTTCAGAGTTCTTACACTTAAACTTGGTAAGGCAAACATCCCTTTGATCGTGACCAACCATACATATGATGTAGTGGGTGCTTATATGCCTACGAAAGAAATGGGTGGTGGAAGTGGATTAAAATACGCAGCATCAACTATCATATTCCTTAGTAAATCTAAAGAGAAAGATGGTAAGGATGTTATTGGTAACATTATTAAATGTGAAACCAAGAAGAGTAGATTCACAAAAGAAAATGCAAAGATTGCTACTAGGTTATTCTTTGATGAAAGAGGATTAGATCCCTACTATGGTCTATTAGAATTAGGAGAAAAGTATGGAGTATTTGAGCGTAAAGGAAATCGTATCGTTGTTGGTGATAGTTCTGTATATCCTTCTGCAATGCTTAAGGATCCAGATAAGTATTTCACAAAAGAAGTAATGCAAGCATTAGATGAATGTGCCAAAAAAGAATTTGCATATGGAACTTAAAGATTACATAAGGTTTTACGACAACACCATCCCCAAAGAAGTTTGTGTACACGCTATCAAACTATTTGAGGAGCAAAAGAACTTAGAGAACTGGGATCGACAGGGATGTCCCCAGTTCACTCAGTTTAATATCACAGAATTTTTAGAAAAGGAAAAGAATAAAGACTGGGACATTATTCAAAATGCCCTTATAGAATCTGCTCACAACTTTGCTCAACAGTATATGGATGAGAGTGGTTGTAGATCATTCTTCCCAAAGCGTAGTTCATTAGAGCAGTTTAGAATGAAAAAGTATCGTAAAGATACTGATGATAGATTTGAGAAGCACGTTGACGTTGCTGATCATATGAGTGCCAAACGTTTTCTAACATTATTCTGGTATCTAAATGATGTGACAGAAGGAGGTGAGACTAAGTTTGATGGATTGACAATCGAACCTAAGCAATGTAGACTTCTTATATTCCCTCCGTTGTGGTGCTTTCCCCACTCAGGGGAACCAACTATTTCTAACGACAAATATTTAATCGGAACCTATTGTCACTATGTCTGAATCAATTGAGCATCTAGTTGTTAATACTCTTGTATTCAGCATTGATTACACACGTAAAGTTTTACCTCATTTAAGAGCAGAGTACTTTGAAGATCCTAATAACAAAATTATATTTGAAGAATTAAATAAATACTTTGTTTCATACGATAATCTTCCAACCAAAGAAGCCTTAAGCATTGAGGTGGAAGGTCGTAAGGATTTGACTGGTACAAGTTTCACAGACATACAGGTTCTTCTTAATAATATGAATGAAGAACCACACGAATCAGAATGGTTAGTTGATACAACAGAGAAGTGGTGTCGTGATCGTGCAATCTATATTGCATTACTTGAATCAATTCAGATCGCAGATGGTGGTGATGATAAACAAACTCGTGATGCAATTCCATCTATCTTAAGTAATGCACTAAGTGTTAGTTTCGATAATTCAGTAGGTCACGATTATTTTGATAACGCAGACGATAGATTCGCCTTCTACCACAAGCGTGAGGATAAGATTCCTTTCGACTTGGAATTCTTCAACAGGATTACAAAGGGTGGTCTTCCTAGTAAGACTCTCAACGTTGCTCTTGCAGGTACTGGGGTGGGTAAGTCTTTGTTTATGTGTCATTGTGCTGCTAGTAATCTTACGATCGGTAAGAATGTTCTGTACATCACTATGGAGATGGCAGAAGAAAAGATTGCTGAAAGGATTGATGCGAATCTTCTCAATGTAGATTGCAGACAGTTAGATAAACTTCCTAAAGTTATGTTTGATAGTAAGGTGGAGAAGGTAAAGAATAAGACTACAGGTAGATTGATTGTAAAAGAATATCCAACAGCATCAGCACACGTAGGACACTTCAAATCATTGCTTCAAGAACTAGCAATCAAAAAGTCTTTTATTCCTGACATTATATACATCGACTATCTAAATATCTGTGCGTCAGCAAGGTATAAAGGTGCGATTGTCAATTCATATACCTACGTCAAAGCAATTGCGGAAGAGTTACGTGGACTGGCAGTTGAAGCAGATGTACCAATCGTTTCTGCGACTCAAACCACTCGTAGTGGCTTTGGTAGCAGTGACGTTGATCTTACAGATACCTCTGAGTCATTCGGTCTTCCCGCTACTGCCGACCTTATGTTTGCTCTCATTTCTACTGAAGAATTAGAAGAGATGAATCAGATTATGGTGAAGCAATTGAAGAATAGATATAACGACCCTACAATGAATAAGAGATTCACACTTGGTCTTGACAGAAACAAGATGCGTCTGTATGATTGTAAGGAACAGGGTACTCTTGTCGATTCGAATCAAACTGATGATCAGGATGACGTGGTTGCCCTACCAGATATGACTACAAAATTTACTGACTTCAAAGTATGACAGAAAAAAAGAAAGATCTTAATGAGGTCTTGGAAAGTTTGCAAGATGTAAACAAAGTTGAGTTACCAAAACAAGCATCTCTACCAGAGCAGTCAGAAGATCTTGATGAACAAGTTAAAAAGACCAAGGTACCACTACCAGAAGGTCTTCCTAAAGGATTTGGTAATGAACCAACTACACCTGCTGGTAAGAAATTAAAGGAAAAGAAATATAAACAAGCAGAAGAAGCAGCAAAGACAGGACAGACTGGTAAGATCGAAGTCGATCTAGATAACTATCTCAGTTTTGTTGATGGTGTTACTTCAGATCCATCAAAAGATTTTGACAAACTAATTGAAAGGTATGAAGATCTAAAGACAGCAGGTTGCAACATCGCACGTCTTGACACTGCTGCATCAGGTTTAGTTGCTGAAGCAGGTGAGTTTATGGAGATCGTTAAGAAGATCAAGTTCCAAGGTAAACCATACAACGAAGATAACAAAGAACATCTAATCCTAGAATTAGGTGACATTATGTGGTATGCTGCACAAGCGTGTATGGCATTAGGAGTTCGTATGGATGAGGTCTTTATTCGTAACACTTTGAAACTTGCGATGCGTTATGAAGGTAAAGAGTTCACTGTAGAAAAATCTGAAAACCGTAGAAAGGGAGATCGCTAATGTGGAACTTTTTTCAATGGGCTTGGAACCTATCTTGGGGTGATGGTATCGCCTTGATGATGTGTTTATTTGTATTCTATTATGGTAAGAAGTGGATCGACAATAAGTTTGGTACAGATTGTTTCAATAAGAGACAAGTACGACAATTAAAGACTATAATGAAGGAAGCGATAGAAGAATCTAAATGAACATCTTTGTAACTGACCCTGATCCTGTAAAGTCAGCACAATCACTACCTGACAAGCACATTGTCAAGATGCCACTAGAGACTTGTCAAATGCTTTCTATTGTTGCATCAGAAAAATGGGGTCACGGTTTCGGTGTCCTACCTAAACTAGATGGTGCTCCTTACAAGACAGAGAAAGGTGCATTCCGTAATCATCCCTGTACTATCTGGGCACAGACTAACTTTCGTTGGTTGATTGATCACGGTCTTGCATTGTGTGCAGAGTATACACATAGGTACAACAAGGTACATAGTTGCCAATACACTATCGAGTGTGCTGACATTATCTTCCCTGATTGTCCACCGCCTACATCCTTCACACGTGCAATGCCCGATGAGTGGAAGTATGACGAAAGTATCGATACTCCCACAGCATACAAACGTTATGTTGCATCTAAACCTTGGGTTCCTACAAACTATCTACGTGACCCATCTCGTAAACCAGTATGGATCTAACTAAATAGTATTTAAAAAGTACTGTGGCAAACAAAGGATTACAATTCGAACACGCTGTGATGTATCACGCTACTGTATTGATTGATAATAAGAATGCAGATCAGCAAAGTGCATTTGAAAAAGCATCTGCTGCGTACAGTAATATACCAAGTAATATAAGAGAAACAGCAAATGAATTGGTACAGAAATATGCTCCTAGGTCAACTGATCTAAGAGCACAACAGAGTTATTATTCATCTTATGAGAAGATGTCAGGTGGTGGAGAAGAACCAAAGACAGATATAAAATTCTCAAGTAATGGTACTACATATAAGTGTAGTATGAAATGGGGTAAGTCATTCCAGTTGACCAGTGCTGGCGTTGATAAATCTACATCTGTTCTTGATAAAGTTCTCAAGAAAACCATTAAAGAATGTGGTGGAGGTAGAGAAGACAAACAAGCGGTAGCACATATACAAGCAATACTGGAAAGAATGACAGAGAAGTTCGAGAATAACACTGGTACTATTATGCAGACAAAGGCAAAAGCATTGATGTCTGATGTAAGAAAGACAGGTGGTCTCAACGAACAGTTCCAAGAAGTGCTAGGTAGTAGGAAGAAACCACACGTTGCAGAAGTATATGAATGCTTCAAGTATAATTTGACACACGAATGTATGACAGGTGCCATCCAGTTTGGTTCCAATTCCGACAAAACGGCTACACACTTGATGTCAGAGTATGGTATAGTACCTATAAATGAAACTGAGGTCAAGAAGGTTATGGCACTAGCTGGTGTCCGTCTTGCTATGAAAGGTAGAGGGAGGGATAAAATCTCTGGTCTCAGAAAAAATTGTATTGTATTGAGATATGAAGTCTAATGGCAGCTAATACACACCTCGAACACCTAGAGGATGACATTTTAAATAATGGTACAGCAGGTGGAAAGAATGCTATTGCATTCCTGAGAGAACTAGGACAGATGTTAACTGAACCTAATTCTACAATTAGAATTACTACCAAGTGGGATGGTGCACCAGCAATTGTATGTGGTCAGCACCCATCTACAGGTAATTTCTTTGTGGGTACTAAATCTGTGTTCAATAAAGGAGCACCAAAGATATGTTTTAGTAATTCAGATATAGATGAATGGTACAACGGTGAACTAGCACATAAATTAAAGACTTGTCTTAAGTTGTTACCACAGTTGGGTATTAAAGGAGTGCTACAAGGTGACTTGTTGTATACGAATGATCTAGGATCTAAAACTATCAACGGTGAGAAGTGTGTTTCATTCACACCTAACACTATTACCTATGCAGTTCCTGATAAATCTCCTCTTGCTATGAAGATTAAAGCATCTCAGATGGGTATAGTATTTCACACTACCTATTCTGGAGGTCCTGCTGTAAGAGATATGTCAGCATCCTTTGGTGCAAATGTAAGTAAGATGCAAGGTAATAAGAACGTAACAGTATTCTCTTCAGATTTTTCTGATGCTACTGGTTCTTCTCTATTCAGTTCGAATGAGAAAGCAAGGTATCTTGCTGCTGTTAACAAGACAGAAGGTTCTTTAAAACAAGCATCTAAGTTCTTGGATATTCTTAATGGAAAACAAGATGGTAGGTTCTTATTCTCTGCATTGTTTAAACAATACTTCAATAGTTTTATTAGAGGTGGTAAGAAGATCCAGAACGTACAGGTAGTTGCTATGGGATTTACAAAATTCTATACAGATTTACTTGACAAAGAGATTGCAACTAAGAAGCAAGAAGGTACGAAGAAAAAATATAAACTGATTAAAACCGAAGGTCTTAAGTTTCTAAAGGTTAATTATCGTGCAATTTATATGACAGTTGCATCTTATATGAACTTGATCGCGGCAAAAAATATGGTCATCAGACAACTAGAGAAAGTAAAAGGTATTGGTACCTATATCAAGACTGATACTGGGTTTAAAGTCACAGCACCCGAAGGATTTGTAGCAATCAAGTCTGGTTCTGCTCTAAAGTTAGTTGACAGACTGGAGTTTTCCCGCGTCAACTTTAATATCGAGAAGAATTGGGGTTGATAAATAATATTGGAAAGATCATAAGTTGAGATGAAATTAAGTCAATTCCTATCTGAAGCTAGAACCATCGCTGGTGAAGCTGCTGCTAAAAGAGGTCTGACTCACGCTGGTCACGGATACTATGCTGACAGAGCAGGTAACATTGTTGCTAAGTCTGTTGGTGGAGAACGTTTGGTTGGTGTTGATAAGGGTGAAGCACAGCAAGTACAACAGAATGCTGAACAGGGTGCTGAAGAGGACTCTTACAGAGATGAGAATGGTGGAGAAGGACTTGGACATATCGCTTTAACATTTGGTCGTTTCAATCCCCCAACTGTAGGACACGAAAAACTTTTAAGCACAGTCGCTGCTGAAGGAAAGGACTCCTATAGAATATACCCAAGTAGAACAGTGGATCCTAAAAAGAATCCATTGGAACCAGAGACAAAGATACAATTTATGCAACAGATGTTTAAAGAACACTCTGATGCTATTGTTAATGATGGTGATATGTCTAACATTTTTAATGTATTATCTACCTTAAATCAAGAAGGATATTCATCTGTCACTATGGTTGTTGGTTCTGATCGTGTATCAGAATTTAAAGGACTACTTGAAAAATATAATGGTGTAGCATATGAATTTGAAGAACTAGCAGTTGTATCTGCTGGCGAAAGAGACCCAGACGCTGAAGGTGTCGAGGGTATGAGTGCATCTAAGATGCGTGCTTTTGCTGCTGAAGGAAACCTTGAAGGATTTTCCGAAGGAGTTCCTAAAGGATTCAAAGATGTGAAGAACTTAATGAAAGAAGTTCGTTCTGGTATGGGATTACCTCCAGAGGTGGAGGAACAAGAGGTTGTTGAATTGTGGCAAATTGCACCTAAACTTGCACAGAATGATCTACGTGAAGCATACATATCTGGTGAAGTGTTCACATTAGGTACTCTAGTGGAGCATACTGACACAGGTGTTCGTGGTGTTATCAAGCATCGTGGAACTAACTATGCTATATTCGAAGATCAGCACGGTTGGGAATTTAAAGTATGGTTAACATCTCTGATGGAAGTTGCTGATGCTAGTAAATCTAAAACAAACCAGTCAAACTATTCTGCTGACGATGGTTCAGGTAATACTTGGAAGATCGGAACAGATGAGTACAGACAGGCAGTTCAAGCAATGACACCAGGACAAGGAGTCCGAAAGTTTTCTGACTTCAGAAAAGTAACCTCAACTAAATAGTCTTTACAAAGTAATAGAAAGATGGATCTATCTTTAGCTTCAAAGCTCATCAAATATAATCCGCAGGATGTACAGTCTGTCACATACACAGTTGAGTACGCTCAACATAACTATGTGGGAGATGCTCTTGTTGATTATTTGCACGAGCATTTGAAATCAAATGCCCAGTACGAGATCGCACAGGCAATCCTAGGAGAAACTGCATTAGCAGATACTATTAAGAATAAACCAAGTGATGCAAGCGGTAAGATCTCTGAACCTAAAGAAAAGCAATCCACTACAGGAACTACTTCTCCTGCAATGAAGTCCATTGAAGCAAAGGGCGACGCAAAGAAAGTAGGATTCAAAGGTGGTCTAGAAGGAACTGGCACTAATGTAGTGCAAAAAGAAGAAGTTTCTGACTGGATGACCGATGTCGTAGAAGAATTAGGAGAAGACTTTGACCAGTTAACTGATGAAGATTTGGAAGATTTGATCTTCGAAGCACTGGAAGAGTTAGATTCCGAGAGTTTGATCATTGAAGCAGTTGATGCTCTTGATGGTCTTGAGGTATTAACAGAAGCACCCTCTAAAGATTCTGTATTACCTAACGTTGCTGTACAAGCTCCTCAAAAAAAGGCAGCACCATCAGCAGCACCTAGAAAAGCAGGTCGTTTAAATAGACTTGCTAATGCAGCAAAAAGAGTAGGATCTGCTGTTAAATCAGGTCTGAAGTCAACAGCTAAAGGAGCAGTTCGTGGTGCAGGTTATGCATCAGGTCTTGCACAACGTGCTGTTGGATCTGCTAAGTCCGAGTTCGCTAAGGGTAGAGAGCGTGGACTTAAAGGTGGTTCATCCACAGGTGGTTCATCCACATCTTCTTCTACAGGTACGACTGGCAGTTCATCTGGCGGTAGTACATCCACTACAACTGGTGGATCTTCATCAACTGGTGGTTCATCCACAGGTGATGCTTCAAAAAAACCTAGTCTACTAAGACGTGCTGCTGGTGCAATCGGCAGAGGAATTAAAAAAGTTGCAGGTAAAACTGCACGTGGAATTTCTAAAGTGTCTGGTAAGGTTGCTAATAAACTTGGAGAAGAACAAAAGATGGACAGTAAAGTAAATCGTATTCGTAAGATGCTCGCCATTCAAGAAACAATTGATCACGAAAGATCATCTGCTACTTGGAGAGATCGTTTAGGATGGGACTTAGAAGAAGAGAAAACTGCAAGCCAGAAAGAAAAGTCTGCTGCACTTGAGAAAACTAAGGCATTAACTAATAGCGGTAAGCATAAGGAAGCATCTGATTTATTCAAAAAGCACTTCCCTAACTTTGGTAAATAGTATGGGTAAAAAAACCAAAATCATCGTCAACCCCAAAAAGGAACAGATAATGAAGGAACAAATCCAAGAACTCCTCCGTGCTGAGGTCAATAGTCTTAGAGAAGCTGCTAAGAAAAAACTTGATCCAGTTGGAAAAGAAGACAAAGACATCGACAACGATGGTGATCACGATAAGAGTGATAAGTATCTTCTTAACAGACGTAAGACTGTTGCTAAGAAACTAGGAAAAAAGACACACATCTGTGCTAAATATGTTGAGCACGCTGAGTATGGAGTCTGTGAAACTATCCCCGAAGCACACGATCTAGTGGAGCAAGAGGATGGTACTTGGAAAGTATTCCATTACGATATTAAAACTGAAGACGGAACTCTTCACGAAAACGTTTCAATCGATGACCTAGAAATCATTGTTGAAGCAGGACATATGCATTAATCAAATGAAAAGTTTTACCGATTTTAACGTTGCCCTCGAAGAAGGGATGTATGACATAGATCCTAAGACAGGTGAATCACCTGTTGCTACTGCTGTTAATAAAGCAAATAAAATGTCAGGTGACAAAAGACTGAAGAGTCTTTCTAAGTTAGCAAAGAAACTGGTCGGTGAAGAAGCACTCGAAGAGAAGAAGGGTGAAAAGAATTGTGGATGTGGTCAAGATCCTTGCATCACTTATGGAGATCATCGTCACAAGGACGAAAAGAAAGTAGAAGAAGCTACACTAGCAACAGCACGTAAGAACATTGGTATGGATCCTAAGAAACCTTCTTGTTGGAAAGGTTATAAGGCAAGTGGAACTAAGATGAAAGGAGGAAAGTCTGTTCCTGATTGTAAGAAAGAGGAAGTAGAACTTGAAGCGGAAGGAACTAAGTACGGATTGTATAAGGGTTCTGGTAAGGCAGGTGGTGCAATGAAAGATTTCCTTGATAAAAAAGCAAAGAAATTAGAAGCAGCAAAGAAGAAACAGAAACCAGAGTATAGAAACAACCCTGCGTTCGGTGATCCATCACATCATTCTAATGCTAAGAATAGAACTGAGGGTGCTGACATTGCTGACATTCTTGCAAGGTTAGAAAAGAAACGTATCTCTAAAGGTGGAGATCCAAATAAGTCACCGTTACCTTCTATGAAGAAGTATCACGCGAGTAAAAAAAAAATTAAAGAAAGTATAGAGAAAGAGAAAGAAGAGGCAGATGGTACACCTAGTTCAGTAGAAGAAGCAAAGGTAGATAAAGGACGTAGTGACTACGGAAAGGCATCTATCAGAAACTATAGGAGAATGGGACCTGGCCACGGTGATCCTGGTATGTTTGATCCAGAAGGTAAGAGAGGTAAAACTATTGACAAGCGTAGAGAAGAGCACAAATCACGTCGTGGTGTGAAAGGTGCTAAAGTACCTGCATATAAAAAGGAAGAGGTAGAGCAAGTTGATGAAATTGCAATGCCTAATCGTGCAAAGAGATCTAACCCATACTCTTTAAAGAACAAACTAAAGATGGTCATCAAGTCTGCTGCTGAGAAGAGTAGATCAAAGGCAGGTGTTACAAAGGAAGAGACAGTTAACGAACTCCATAAGAAAACACTAGGAAGTTACGTTAAGAAAGCAGCCACTGAGATAGGAACCAGTGCTATGAAAGGTGACTATGAGAAGATGAAGAAGAGACACAAAGGTGTACTAGATGCAAGTGATAAGATGCAGAAAGAAGAAGTCACAATGACTAGAGCAGAGTATAAGAAGATCCATAAGGATTTTAAGAGTGATGATCCTAAGAAACCTAGGACTACAAAGTACGTACAAGGAAAAGGTACTGTCTCAATGCCTGTCAAGTTTAGTGATTAACTATGAAAACATATAGCGACTTTATAAGTGAGGAAGGGTACGATCATTACAGAGATCGTGCTCTAGAGAAAGGTACTTGGAAAGAACCTGAGAGAAAGAATCCTCCTAGGTCAGATCAAAAACCTAAAGGTAAAACTGTTCTTCAAAGAGAGACAGAGAAGAAGTATGGTAAGGGTAAGTCTGCAATGGAAATCGTTAAGAAAAGGATTGAACAGAAGTATGGTAAGGGTGCAATTATGGGGAAGAAGAAATGAATCCTATAGATGAAAGGACTCTATCTTTCTACACAGACACCAAGTGGAAGAAAGATGCTGCAAAGAATAAAGAAGATAACGAGAAGAAGAAACTCGTAATGACCCACGGTAAGAAGAAGGTGGGTAAAGACTGGAAAAAATTTAGAGACGAACAGAAAGCCAAAGACACACGTCACACTAAGAAATCTCCTAAAGGTGTACGTGCAGTATCAAAAGGAAAATGGGGTTATATAAAAGGTGGCAAATTTAAGTCGGATTGAGTATATATAGAACGGAATTCCAATTATTAGTTATGACTAAATTTCTTCTACCAATCGCTCTGAATGTTATCAATAAAGCAGTTGATAAGATTCCTGATGACCTCGATGAACTTATTAAAAAGTTTGTTGTATCTCTACTTAAGAAAGCTGCTGCTAAGACTGGCAACAGTGTAGACGATAAACTTGTTGAGGAACTAGAGAAAGCACTATTCAGTTAATTCCTACTGGATATAAATATATTTAAAGAACAACCAAAGGAACAATCTAATGGCAGTCCACGGAAAAATAGACGCTGCAGCCTTTAGTAATACTATAGGAGTCACCAATGGTGATGCTACAGTATCTAAAAACGCTGGGGACACTGTAGTTGTAGGTGATGTGCTTAACATTAGTAGTGTAAACTATATTGTTAAGCAGGTTACAAGTACAACAGCAATAGAACTACACAAAGTATATGCAGGAAGCACAGCAACAGTTGCTGCTGCATCCGTCATCAGGAGAACACCTCCAAAAGCAGTCGCTGAGTATGTCATCAAAGGTGGTGACAGTAATACAAATTATGATTTAGTTTTTGTTGATACTACTGAAGACAGTATTGCATCAAACAAAACTCGTGGTATCTCAGGACCTGGTTGGTGGTTGTATCAAACTTATCAGACACATAATGGTTCAGAACGTCACAAGGCAGAGTGTCTTGTACCTTTAAAAGTTGCTGCTGGTTCAGCAGGTGACTTTGCTCAGGATACTGTTGACGCTGATGTTAACGAGACTATTACAGTTGGCACACAACCTGCTAACTCTACATCCTCTAGTGGTGCTGGAACATTCGTTGCTGCATTCACAGTTGATCAGTCTGGTACTAAGGTGTACAAGTGGCAACGTCAAACAGCAAGTGCTACTACTCGTTGGGTAGATGTAAGTGCTTCACTTGATACAGGCATTACATACGCTGACTTCACTACTGCAACTCTTGCATACAGTGCACTTGGTGGTACTACACTAAACGGTTACAAGTATCGTTGTGTTCTTAACACAAGTAAAGGTGCTGAAACCAAATATACCAATGGAGCTGCAACGCTAACATTCGGTAGTTAACACTTAATATTTTGGTATGAATTATAGTAGTTTGAATGCAGAGAACTTCTTGTTCTTTGCAATGAAGCATTACGATAATCCCCAGTCAGTTACCTACGATGATTTTCAAGAAGATCTGATGAGGTTTAAATACCTCAAACGATTGTTTGGACGGTACATAAAGACTGGGGTTTTACGTAATCATCTGATATTGAATCACTTAATTGTTTTATTCAATGTATTTGGTGACGCAACCATCCCATTGCTTGTCTATAAATTAGAGAAACAATACTGGGATATACTTAAAACCTACCTCGTGTACCTCAGCAGGTACCCAGAAGGGGGATGTGGAACGTTAGATTATGTTGAGATTGATCCACAAGTTAGTAAGTTATTAACGGAGATCTAAGATGCCAGCTGTATCTAAATCACAACAAAGATTCTTTGGTTACCTCTTATCCAATCCAGATGAGAGGAAGAAGGAGGGTGTGACTAAGAAGGTGGCAAAAGATTTCGCAGGTACGAAGCACAAAGGATTACCTGAGAAGGTAAAGGAAGGTATTGATAATGCTATTATTGAAAGTGCTTGGCAACGTAAGGAAGGAAAGAACCCTAGTGGTGGTTTAAACGAGAAGGGACGCAAGTCTTATGAACGTGAGAATCCTGGTTCTGATTTAAAAGCACCACAACCAGAGGGAGGTGCTCGTAAGAGATCTTTCTGTGCACGTATGAGTGGTGTCAAAGGTCCGATGAAAGATGAGAAGGGTCGTCCAACACGTAAAGCATTAGCATTACGTAAGTGGAAATGCTCTGAAGATTACTTTGGTCTGGAATCAACACTAGATGTACAAGAGATTAGAAGTGGGTATGTCGCTGAAGACGCTCCTACTATGAGTGCAGGTGAAGGTGGTTTCTCAGGAGCATCTGATGCCGAAGGTCCTACAGCAGGTTTAGATGCACCTCTAGGTGGCACACAAAAATCACTGAGAGGTAGAGGTGGATCAGGTACACTTAAATATAAGTGTAAAAAAAGTAAGGATGGTGTTAACAAAGTAAGTTGCCCTCCTAATGTCAAACCCTTTAAGGAAGCATACGATCCTAAGTACTTGACATTTAAAGTAAGCATTGATGATGGCAATATTGAATTCATTTACGCAGGTAAGTCACCTGCTGAAGTTAAAATTCAACTCAGGAAAATCTATAGACCTGAACAGTTGAAGAAGGTAAAGATTGAAAGACTTTTACCTGGTGAAGTTATGAAATATTATTGGAGCAAGCGACAAGAGGTAATGTAAGATGGCTGAAGGTGTAAACGCAGCAATTCTAGAGCGTCTGGAAAAAGTAGTGTCAACTTTACAGGATAATTCTGTTAAGATGGGACAACTTCTTGCTGTCCATAATGAAAAACTAGAAAAACAAGATCAAGTTGACCGTGTATTGTTTGAGAAAGTGGATAGGTTACACGCTGATTTGAATAGAGAAACAGATGCAATTAAGAGGGGGTGTGAACGTGACATCAGAAAAGTCGATGACCGTCTTAGACAGATGGAAAAGAAAATGTGGTCTATTTTTGGTAGTCTTGCTATTATATCTTTCTTGGTTAGTCCAGTCGGACAAAGAATCGTAATGCCTATCTTGACACAAGGAGCAGCATCAAGTAGTATAGAAGCAGTCAAATAATTAAATTGAGTTTTATTGACATCAAGTACGCACGTCTTGTAGGTGGTCGTCTTGATAAATTCAAAGAAAAAAAATCAGGTCTTTACAATTTCCGTTGTCCTTATTGTGGTGATTCTCAGAAATACCAGAACAAGGCAAGGGGATATTTTTTTCTGAAGCAGAGTGACATTATCTTTAAGTGTCATAACTGTGGTGTAGGAAGGACTCTGGGTAATTTCCTTAAAGATAACGCACGTGATCTTTATGATGAATTTGTGCTGGAAAGATATAAAGAAGGTCTCACTGGTAAACACAGACGAGCACCTGATCCAATTATTCCCAACTCAAAACCAAAGTTTAAAACAGGGTCTAACCTCCCAAGTATTTCTAGTCTAAATACAGAACATCCAGCACGTAAGTATCTTGAGGAAAGGAGGATTCCTTCAGACCAATTCAATCGTTTATACTATGCCGACAAATTTAAAACGTATGTAAATACCCAGAAGCAAACCTTCGATGACCTCCGTAACGATCAACCTCGTATTATCATTCCTCTCATAGATGGAGACGGTAATTGGTTTGGTATTCAAGGAAGATCTTTATCACCACGATCAAGGCTTAGGTATATTACGATTATATTTGATGAAACCAAACCCAAATTATTTGGACTGGACAAACTTAATTATGAAAAACCCATTTACATTGTTGAAGGACCGTTCGACTCGCTCTTCTTGGATAATGCCATTGCGATGGCTGGCTCCGATGTTGATATTCGGACGTATAATTGGAGCAATTATATTTGGGTTTATGATAACGAACCACGTAACAAACAAATCATCGACAGAATCTCCACCTGTATCGACAGAGGAGATAAGGTAGTGATATGGCCACAAAATGTTACGCAAAAAGATATTAATGATATGGTACTAACTGGACACAACGTAAAAACCCTGATAGAATGCAATTCATATCAAGGTTTACAAGCTAAACTTAAACTATCACAGTGGAAGAGAGTATGAATGGAGGTATGAAGGTATACAAGAGGGATGGCAGCATCGAACCTCTTAACCTTGATAAAATTCACCGTATGTGTGAATTTTCTTGTGAAGAATTGACAGGTGTTGCACCTAGTCAAATTGAAATGAATTCTAATTTGCAATTCTTTGATGGTATCAAGTCATCTGAGATTCAACAAATTCTTATTCGCTCTGCTAATGATCTCATTAGTACAGAGACACCCAACTATCAGTTCGTAGCAGCACGTATGTTGCTCTTTGATATTCGTAGGCAAGTATTTCCTGGTTGGGCAGACGAAACAGGATACACACACCTTAAAGAGCACGTTGAGAAGTGTGTTAAGGCGAATGTATACGATAAAACTATTGTCGATAAATATTCAAACGAGGAGTGGGATCAATTAAACGGATACATTGATCACCAGAGAGACTACGGATTTACATATGCAGGTATGCGTCAGATCGTTGACAAGTATCTGGTACAAGACAGGAGTACAGGAGAACTGTATGAAACTCCTCAGTATATGTACATTATGGTAGCAGCAACCCTCTTCCAAGATTACCCACACGAAACACGATTAGATTATGTCAGACGATACTACACAGCAACCTCCAAAGGAAAAATCAACGTCCCAACACCAGTCTTGGCAGGAGTTAGAACCCCCATTCGTCAATTTGCAAGTTGTGTTCTGGTTGATAGTGATGACACCCTCGATAGTATCTTTAGTAGCGATATGGCTATTGGCAAGTATGTCGCTCAGAGGGCAGGTATTGGTATCAACGCGGGTAGGATCCGTGGGATCAACAGTAAAATCAGGGGTGGAGAAGTTCAACACACAGGTGTTGTCCCCTTCCTTAAAAAGTTCGAGAGCACTGTTCGGTGTTGTACTCAAAACGGTATACGAGGGGGTTCAGCGACAGTCCACTTCCCGATCTGGCATCAAGAAATAGAGGATATCATTGTACTTAAAAACAATAAAGGGACAGAAGATAATCGTGTTAGAAAACTCGACTACAGTATCCAAATTAGCGAGATCTTCTACCAGAGGTTCATTGAGGATGGAGACATATCTCTCTTCAGTCCGCACGATGTACCAGGTTTGTACGAATCTTTTGGCACTGATAGTTTTAATGAACTATATCAACGATACGAATCGGATAAAAAGATTTTTAGGAAGACTATTGGAGCACAAGAATTAATTCTTGAACTCTTAAAGGAGAGAGCAGAGACAGGTCGTCTATACATTATGAACATTGACCACTGTAATAGTCATAGTTCATTTAAAGATCAAGTACATATGAGTAACCTCTGTCAAGAGATCACTCTACCAACAGATCCCATTCAACACATTGATGATGATGGTGGTGAGATTGCTTTGTGCATTCTATCTGCTATCAACGTAGGTAAACTACGTAATCTCGGTGAGATGGAAGAACTCTGTGACCTTGCTGTACGTGGACTAGAAGAACTGATTGATTACCAAGACTATCCTGTTGCTGCTGCTAAACGTAGTACGATGGCACGTAGGTCATTGGGTATTGGATTCATTGGACTAGCACATTACCTTGCTAAGAATGGTTATAGTTATTCTGATCAAGAAGCACACGATCTCATTCACACACTTACAGAATCTTTCCAGTATAATTTGTTAAAGTCGTCGAATCAAATAGCACAAGAGAAAGGATCTTGTGATGCGTTTTCCCATACTAAATACTACGATGGGATACTTCCAATTGATACCTACAAGAAAGAAGTAGACGAGATTACAACAAAGGAGTATAATTGTGATTGGGATTCTTTACGGAATGACATCAAGACCCACGGTCTCAGGCACTCAACACTGTCCGCACAGATGCCTTCGGAGAGCAGTTCCATTGTGTCAAATGCCACAAACGGAATTGAACCTCCTAGAGACTACTTGTCCGTTAAAAAATCAAAGAAGGGACCTCTTAAGCAGATTGTTCCAGGATTTCCCCACCTAAGATCTAAGTACACATTGTTATGGGATATGCCTAGCAATGAAGGGTACATCAAAGTAGTTGCTGTAATGCAAAAGTTCTTTGACCAAGCGATCAGTGGTAACTGGAGTTACAATCCATTGAATTATCCAGACAATGAAGTGCCAGTATCTGTGATGGCAAACGACTTACTAACCACATATAAGTATGGTTGGAAGACTTCTTATTATCAAAATACATATGATGCTAAAAAGGATTTGGATGAACCAGAGAACATCGAAAACTTAATTGAAGAACTAGCAAACACTACGGAGGACGACTGTGACAGTTGCAAAATCTAAAGTGGTTGAAGGAATTACTGTCTTCAATCGAGAGCAACACGACCATAAAAAGCAACCAATGTTCTTTGGGAAACCTTTAGGTGTCCAAAGATACGATGGATATAGGTATCCTGTATTTGAAAAACTAACAAATCAAATGCTAGGTTACTTCTGGAGACCAGAAGAAGTATCTCTACAAAAAGATCGAGGTGACTATCAACAGTTAACTTCAGCACAAAAACATATCTTCACATCAAATTTAAAGTATCAGATCCTTCTTGACTCTGTTCAAGGTAGAGGACCTAGTATGGCATTCGCACCTTACTGTTCACTTCCTGAGTTGGAAGGAGCAATGAAGGTATGGGAATTTATGGAGATGATTCATAGTAGATCATACACATATATTATTAAGAATGTGTACGCAAACCCTACTGATGTCTTCGATACTATTCTAGATGATGAAAAGATCATCCAACGTGCTGAGTCTGTTACAGCAGCATATGATACGTTTGTGAACCAAGCACATCAATGGGATACAAGTTGTATGTGGAAGGAAGACTCTCGTGGTTCATCATCACAGATATGGCAAGAGAAAGAATTGAAACGTGATTTGTATAAGGCAGTAGTGAATGTGAATATCTTGGAAGGTATCAGGTTCTATGTTTCCTTTGCTTGTTCATTTGGTTTTGGTGAACTAAAATGTATGGAAGGTAGTGCAAAGATCATTTCTCTTATTGCTAGAGACGAAGCACAACATCTAGTCCTTACACAAAACATTATTAAGAACTGGCAGAACGGTGACGATCCTGTAATGCAAGAGATTGCTAAGGAAGAAGAGGGTAATGTCATTGAAATGTTTATAAATGCTGTCAATGAAGAGAAGGATTGGGCACAGTATTTGTTTAGGGATGGTAGTATGATAGGGTTAAATGATAAATTGCTTGGTAATTATGTTGAATGGGTTGCAAATCGTAGGATGAAAGCAATAGGTTTAAAACCTGTCTACGATGTTCCTCTAAGAAACAACCCACTACCTTGGACTGAACACTGGTTGAACTCTAAGGGTCAGCAGAATGCACCACAGGAAACAGAGATCGAATCTTATGTTGTCGGTGGTATCAAACAAGACGTTAAGAAAAACACTTTCGCTGGTTTTAAACTATGATTTTCTGGATTGGATTCTTCGTTATGTTTTTTAACGAAGGTTTTGTTATGATGAGACACGTGTCACCGTGGTTTGGCAAGCAAAGAGATAATATTATTAATAAATATGGAGCAAATGTATGGTATAGGTTCCACGGTACGCTAGACTATACGTGGATGGGACTTGTAACTATCGGTTTGATAGTTAATCCTAATAGGTTAGTGCACTTATCAGCACTAGCAATTTTTTGGATTGGTTCTTTCGTAGTATTTTATTTACCAAGGTGGAAGAATAGATGATCATAGGACAGGTTCCTACAGACATATCAGAGTCAACTAAGGCAAGGATATTTTCTCCTTACTGGCCGTGGTTTATGTGCTCACATACAACTGAATATAATCCAGAGTATAATGATAGTATTAGAGATGAACTGAGTGGTGAAGATCCCCAGTTTATGCATACTGTTATGGATAATCAAGGTGAGATGAGATCTGAGAATGCTTATGAACAGGGATGTCAACAGGTATGGGAGTGGATACTTAATGACTCAGAAATATTTGAAGAGTTTAGTGATGCAGAATTTAATAAGTTAAGACGTATCAAAATGAATCTCTTAACTAGAAAGGAAACAAAGCATCTATATCACACACCACACGTTGACTTTGATCGTCCACACTGGACTCTTATCTATTATGTGAATGACTCTGATGGTGGTACTTATTTCTTCAAACAAAAATATAATGGAACTAGACAGAAATTGGAGATAGATAAGGTAGTTGAACCTAGACAAGGACGTTTTGTATTGTTTGATGGTCTAACCTATCACACTAGCAGCAACCCACAGTATCACGACACTCGTTGTGTAATTAATTTCAACTTCGTTTAGTTCACGGTGATACAAAAGTAACGGTTGCTACAAAATGTTGCTAAATAGATCTAGGTATGCTAACATACCATTACGTTCGACCCTTTGGGTTGCAAGTAAGTCGCGGAACGGAGCGTTCATCCTATGTACCACATTCTGCTCAGTCTAATAGCCATCGGTGCACCACTTGATTGTGATCACGCTGCTGAACTATTAGAATCTGTAACTAATAATCCTAATAGGTCTGAGAGATTAGAACTAACAAGGGTTATCGTTGCACACACTGATCCAGTATGTTTTCCATCGGACGCAAACGACTGAAGGAACGGTCTTAAAAAACCCTACTACTTCAGGAGTAAACAAATGACTAAAGTTACTTATCGCGGTGTCGTATATGACGCTGAGGAATACAACGCAAAGGTGCTTGATGAAGCATCTAAGCGTCAGAGACACGATCTAATGTATCGTGGAATCAAAGTCAACAGTGCAGCAGCACCTTGCAGCTAACCACAAAGTGTGTTAGTATTAAGAGATCCTATTATTAGGGTCTCTTTTTTTATTCTAAATACAACAACTCAGGAAATCCTATGAAGATCTTTCTCGATTGTTCAGATCCAGATTTGATTGCTCACGCATTTGAGACTGGTCTTGTCGATGGTATTACTACTAATCCTACTCTGATGAAGAAGACAGGTCAGGATCCAGTAGAAGTTATTAAACGTATCGCAGAGATGTTTCCTTGGGATGCATCTATATCTGCTGAAGTTGTAGGTTCAACTGCTGAAGAGATGCTTGAGATGGCATCTGAGTACGTTAGAATCGCACCTAACATTACAGTTAAACTACCTTGCACACGTGAAGGACTGATTGCCTGTGGTGATTTGAATGGTGATGACATTTCAACTAACGTGACTCTAGTATTCTCTGCTGCACAGGCAGTTCTTGCTGCTAAAGCAGGTGCTAGTTACATATCACCATTCATAGGTAGAGTCGCTGATCAATATTGGGATGGGTTAGATCTTATTAAACAAATTAGGAACATCTATGACCGCAATGAAGTTGAGACTAAAATACTCGCTGCAAGTATTAGGAACCCCATTGATGTACCCAATGCCTTTGGAGTGGGTGCTGACGTTTGCACTTTACCGTACGACATATTCAACAAACTTTTTAACCACGTCTTAACAGATATGGGTTTGGATGCTTTCAACAAGGATTGGGAATCATTACAAGAGATGCTAATTGACGATGAATAAAAAATATAAAGTAAAGTTCTTGTGGAATGAAAATGAATATGATATGATGGTAGAAGCACGCTATGCTTCTGACGCTAACAATATCTGTAAACAAATGGTTAAAGATATAGATGGCATTGACGTACAACCTATAGGAACTCCTACATTATGGACAGACGAAGACTCAAATCCTTAGTTAAACAACTTAAAGATATTACATTTGAGTTAGAATGCGAATTGTATTCTGACCCTAATGCTTATCATATAAGTAGTAGTAGTGAGACTACTACATCATACAGTGAAACAACAGACGACGAAGGATTGTGCGATTGACTACGAAAACCCCTGGCTATGTCAAGGTACAACTTTCACTACTAACGATATTGGCGATCAGTTCGGTTTCGTCTACAGGATTACTAATCTACAGTCGGGTAAACAATACATCGGAAGAAAATATTTCTACCAAAAGCGAAAGCCTAGAGGTGGAGGTAGGAGGGTTACGTCTGAAAGCAACTGGAAAAAATACTATGGATCGTGTCCTGAACTTACTGCCGATATCAAATCTATAGGTAAGGAAGCATTTAAAAGAGAGTTGTTATCCGTACACGCTACAGTAGGGAAAACCAACTATGAAGAGACAAGACAGTTGTTCATAAACAATGTACTGACAGAGAAACTAAGCGATGGTACACCAGCGTATTACAACAGCAATATCCTAGGCAGGTACTATCGTAAAGATTATTTCGCATATGACACAGAAGTGTAACAGATTTGTAATATTAGTCACGTTTTTTAGGTAAATATACTCAAGTTTTAACCGAAGTACGGTCAAGGGCTTTACAAAATTTTATATTTGCTATATAGTATTGTTACATAACTTTACAAAGGTTTTATGACTACAACAACTGAATCAGGTGGCAGACAGAATATGTTTCCATCAGAAACACGTCCTTACATTGATGAGAGTGCTTCTTACGAAGGATACCCTCAGAATGCAGAAAAAGTAAACGGACGTTGGGCAATGATCGGATTCGTAGCACTACTCGGTGCTTACATTACAACTGGACAGATCATTCCAGGCATCTTTTAAGGACACAGGTCTTTACACCACTCGCAATAGCGAGTCACTTTTACCCCTAACAATCAAAAAAGGAGAACAACAATGACTAACGAAGCAGAAAGATTTAATGGTTGGTGTGCAATGCTAGGTTTCGTAGCAGCAGTCGGTGCATATGCAACAACAGGACAAATTATTCCAGGTATATTCTAATGACAAACAAAACAAAGACAGTCGAAAAGGAAAAGCAGATCGCAGAAACTATCAATGGTAGATTCGCAATGATCGGTTTGATAGCAGGATTAGGTGCTTACCTAACAACAGGTCAAATCATTCCAGGTTTCGTATAATGAAAATCTTTATTCAAACCTTGTTGCTTGGATTCGTTTCAGCAGCAGTCGTATCTGCTCCAACAGTGGCATACGTATAATGGAAAACAACTATTGGAAGACAGCAGAACAAATGAACGGTCGTCTAGCGATGATCGGTTTGTTCGCAGCAGTAGTGAACTACGGTTTCACTGGATGGATTATACCAGGTATCGTATGACTGACTTACTAGCAGACCCAAGTAACATATCCCCATTCAAAGCAATTCTATGGTGTTTTTATCCTGTAGTTGCTTTGGTTGGTCTTGAGTTACTCTTAAGGGCAGTTAGTGATGACTCAGATGACGATGGATCTGATGGCGGTATGATGATACCTGCAATGGCACAACCTACTTAATACAAATCGATGCAACATTTAATTTTTACATCTCTTATTTGTCTCTATACATTATCAAATGTCGGTTCATTAGCATTTGCATAGAGAGATGATAAACCCATTACAAAGTCCCTACAGGGAACTGTATGAGTTTGCTTTCGCAATTGCTATAGGCATTTCATTTAGTTCACTAGGACTCATATAACACACGAAAATGTTCAGTTCAATACAAACTGGACATTTTTTTATGGTTGAGATAAGATAAATAGATCACTAACAAACGATCTATGGCAACCGTTACTTTTAAAAGCACAGATGGTGACACTGAAACATTTGAGTGTGCATCTGATTCTTATATCCTTGACGCTGCTGAGGAAGCAGGTATAGACCATCCATATTCCTGTAGAGCAGGTGCTTGTAGCACGTGTGCAGGTAAAGTATTAGAAGGTGAAGTCAATAACGAAGATCAATCTTATCTTGACGAAGAACAAATGAAAGAAGGTTTTGTACTTACTTGTGTAGCATACCCAGTAGGTGACGTAACTATCCTTACAGAACAAGAGGAGCATTTATTCTAATGGCTAACGATTTGTATGAAGATATGAGAGTCCTTAACGCTCTCTATGAAGAACTTTGTTGGGACTGGGAAGATGACATCCAGTTCAGTATCGAAGGTAATAGAATTGTAATCAGCAACAAGAGTTTACAGACAGACAAGCTTGCTAAATAGTACTACTATGAGAACCTACAGTCTCCAGATAGAACAGGAACCTGATAAGTGGATTACATTAAAAAAGTATATGCATTTGTCTGCCTTGAAAGCTAACTATTATATCAACCTTTGCAATTTTGGTAAAAATTATGTACCATATTATAAGAACGTGAGGATTGTTAATGACTGAAGATTCAATTTTTGAATTAAGGAAGAAGTTTTTGCTTGGTCTTGTAAAAGAAGAAGGAGAACTTCTAAACAAGCACTATGACTTTTGTGATTGGTGTTTTAATTCTGGTTCTTTTAGTGAAGTTAGAGAAGATCCTATTGTATTTCGCAGTGATCTGTCTAACTTGTACATCAAGTGGTACTATCAGATAAAAAATGGATTCAAACAGGAAAACCGCAAAGAGATTAATAAAGATCGCTAAGAAAAATCCTAAGTTATATACTAAGGAAGATGTTCTGTATGCTAAAATGTACAGACGCAAAGTAAAAAAAACAAATGACAATAATTAGTTTCTTATTTTTAATTTCTTTTATGTACCTTACAGTCTCGACTGTAAGGTATTTTATTATGCTTGCTAAGTGGGAGGGAGGTGACACAGGTAACCCTTTTGACCTAGGTCAACCATTAAAAGCACCAGAAGTAGGAAAGAAAACAATAACAAGAGCACCTCATCCAGAGTTAGTAGACGTTAAACCTGGTGATGAGTTGTTAGTTGTAAAGTTTAGTGATGAATGGAAAGAACCAGAACCATCTGATCCTTTATTGGAATCCTTGAGAGATAGAATGGAAGAATTATATGAAGATGATGATGAGGATGATGGAGACGGTGATGTACCTGCAAAGTTACTACCTAGAAATTAGATAAATATAACAACTACTAATTTACAATGACTGATTCTTCATCAGGTGGACAGAGAGTTCCTAGTAATGGAACAACACCACCACCAGTAACAACACCTGTACCAGAGAGTGTACTTCCTGGCACTGAAGTAACTACATCACCAGGTTTATTTCCAGAACCTGACACATTCACAGTAGATACATCAGACCTAAACCTAGATATTAATATTGATCCATCTTTCATCAATGATCCTTTAGCATACGTTCCACCTGTTGATACTCACGAGGAGAAACTCAATGAGATTCACGCACATCTACACGAACTGAGCAAGAAACTTGATCACCTCCTAGAGCATCATCACAAAGCAGGTCTCCCCACTTATGAGGGAACAGTGAGCGTAAAATTATATCCAACAGATACACACGTTCCGAATGACACATCCAGCACCGAAGAAACTACCGTATGATGAATGGTTTGACGACAATCCACTAGCAGATACAAAATATATCGAAGAGAAACCAAAAGTATTACCTGTTACAATCCACGAAAAGATGTATAGGTTTGCTACCTTAAGGGTGGGCGGTTCAGAAATTGTCCACTCTGTTGACAAAACTTAACAATATGCTATATAATATATACGGTGCTGATTTCAACACCACTATTTAAGACCACTGCTTTAACCGAGACCTTTAAAGGCAGTCTAATACTTCGTCTCTCATATCCTGTAGCGAAGGGTTACAGGAAATAAGTTTCGCATCAAACCTTGGATGCCCTACTTAACAAACGTCTTACTAATGACAACACTTACAAGAAAACAAGGCGGTCTTCTACAAGGCTGGCCAGAATTTTGCGAATGGGTAACATCAACTAACAACAGGTTATATGTTGGTTGGTTCGGAGTCCTAATGATTCCTTGCCTATTGGCAGCAGCAGCGTGCTTCGTTGTTGCATTCATCGCTGCTCCACCAGTGGACATCGATGGTATCAGAGAACCTGTTGCAGGTTCATTTATGTATGGTAACAACATCATCTCAGGTGCTGTAGTTCCATCATCAAACGCAATCGGACTACATTTCTACCCAATCTGGGAAGCAGCAACCGTAGATGAATGGTTGTATAATGGAGGTCCTTACCAGTTAGTTATTTTCCACTTCCTAATCGGAATCTCTGCCTATATGGGTAGACAGTGGGAACTATCATACAGACTTGGTATGCGTCCTTGGATCTGTGTAGCATATTCTGCACCAGTTTCAGCAGCATTCGCTGTATTCCTTGTATACCCTTTCGGTCAAGGATCTTTTTCTGACGGTATGCCTTTAGGTATCTCAGGAACATTCAACTTTATGTTCGTATTCCAAGCAGAGCACAACATCTTGATGCACCCATTCCATATGGCAGGTGTCGCAGGTATGTTCGGAGGATCTTTATTCTCAGCAATGCACGGTTCACTCGTTACTTCTTCTCTAATCAGAGAGACAACAGAAGTTGAGTCACAGAACTATGGTTACAAGTTCGGACAAGAAGAAGAAACATACAATATCGTGGCAGCACACGGATATTTCGGTAGATTAATCTTCCAATATGCTTCTTTCAATAACTCTAGAAGTCTTCACTTCTTCCTAGCAGTCTTCCCAGTAGTCTGTGTATGGTTAACCTCAATGGGTATCTGTACAATGGCATTCAACCTTAACGGTTTCAACTTCAACCAATCAGTTGTAGATGCAAACGGTAAAGTTGTTCCAACTTGGGGTGATGTTCTTAACAGAGCAAACCTAGGTATGGAAGTTATGCACGAAAGAAATGCACACAACTTCCCTCTTGACCTTGCAGCAGCAGAGTCAACACAAGTTGCTTTAACTGCTCCTTCCATAGGTTAATAAATACCTCTGGTTCGAGATGGATCGAGACCCCTTAACAGGGGTCTTTTTTTATGCTACAATATTACTATGGTAAACATTTCTTACTTCCAGTACCATCATCCAGACAACCCAGTGAATCTACCAGTGGTAGATATTGAACCGACTAGGGTTTACGATGACATAGATTCAAGCACTGTCACTTATGGTAAGTGTCCTGCTTGGTCTCACAAAATGCTGAGAGAGTTCACAGTATATGCACCAAAGGATTTTAATTTACAGATAGATATTAATAATCAAACATACAAATCCACACTGCCAGAGAAAGAGTTTAATTCCCTAATGACACTACCACCTAGTTGGGATGTCAGACAAACATTTCAATTACATTTTCCAGTAATGTTATGTTGGACAAAAGAAAAGAATGTTTGGATTGAACTTAAAGAAGCAGCAGAGAATGAAACCTTTAGATTCATAGGTGGATGGTGGAACTTGTCAGACTGGCCAAGACCTAACGGTATTGCTATTGAACATAGACATCACTCTAAACCTATTGTGATTAAGAGAGGTGATCCTCTATACCGTATGGCATTTTATCAAGAACATAATCTCAATGCTAAGTTCAACTTAGTTAAAGATGAACCTACTGATAAACTGTTGAAGCAAGCACAGACCAGAGTAAATATTAAACATATGTTTCCTGGTAAAACTTCGCAATGGATTCATAACACATCACCTTGTCCTTGGTATAGGTTCTGGAAATGAAACTCCCATCTTTACAACAAATAATAAGGAGATACTTTCGTCTTCCTCGTAAGAAATTATGGATTGCTGCTTTGAAACTCAATCGTGCTCCAGTTGTATGGTGGGATGAACAGGTGGAAGCAAGAAGAAAGAAGGAGGAACTTCGTAAGAAGAAAATTGATTCACTTTATCCAAAGAAGAAATGAAAAACATACATTATGATGCTATCTTCTCGGACTTTGTTACTTCAGCAGAGTTAGATGTCTCTGTGGATAAACTAGAAGAAGAAATCTACACTTTAAAAAACGAGATTACTCACAGTTGTACTAGATCAGGGAGAAATAGTTTTCAAACTAATTGGGTATATAATATGCCTTTTGATGAACTTACAAAGTTAAAAGAAAAGGTAGTAGAATTTACAAATCAAATTGTAAGACAAGATTATAATATGGAGGTAGATGAATGTTCCTACTGGGTAAATGTTAACCCTCCCAATGCATACAATGTAATTCATATGCACGGTAGTGTTGAACTGATCGGTACATTTTATGTCAAGGTTGGAAACGACTCAGGTACATTAGAGATTGTTCGTAATGATGGTGCAGTATATAATAAGATCGGTAGACAGAGTGGAACTTTTAAATGCGACTGTGAAGTTGGAAGGTTCTATCTAATGCCAGGTCATCTCTGGCATCACGTCACTAATAACTATTCAGAAGAGGATCGTCTCTCTGTTTCCTACAACATCAGATTAAAATGACTTCAAGAGTCTATAAAAATATGAGTGCTAACAAAGGCATTACATTCACTGAAAAGGAACTCGAATGTATTCGAGTGTGTGTATCTAATGCACCTATTCCTTATGACATTCGATTTAAAAAGGTTCCAGCATCTATCATAGATAAGATAGGAGAACCCACACCACTAAAAGGTGAACCATTAGTCCTACAACAATACGATCTAACACAATATGGAATTAACAACTGAAGTGATCGAGAAGATCAAAGAAGCAATGAAGCACACCAAAAAGAATGGTGATATCAATTGGGAAGATGGTGATGAGATAGATGTCTGTCTTGCAGGTACATTTGCAGCAGATAGATTCATTGTTATACATAACAGAACAAAGAGCAGCACCTCACTCGCAAACTTTAAAGGCAAATGATACTACATTCTTTCTACTCTGACGATCACTTACGAGAAGCACAAGTTATTCGTACTGATTTCTTTGGAGAAGCATTTAAAGTTTTATGTGTTACATATAAAGAACCAACTCCTAAGACTTATAAACAGTATGTGGAGAGGATTTCAACTACAATTACCCAAACGTTTACCAGTGAACAAAACGCTGAAGACTTTGCTGAGAATTGGGTGCTAGAGAACTGGACATACCAATGATACGAACCCTAATACCAGATGATGATCCAAGACTGCATACAAAAATAGATAAGTGTAGTTACGATTTAGATCGTCAAAGTTTATCCCTTGAACTCGTGGAGAATATGATTCACCACAAGGGGATAGGACTTTCTGCTAACCAGATTGGTATTGAAGAGCGTGCTTTCTGTATGTACACTGACCTAGAAACACAGGCAACACTAACACTATTCAATCCTAGGATAGTAAAGAAATCTGTAAGAGTAGAGAAGATAGATGAAGGTTGTCTTTCCTTTCCTGGTGTAGAGGTTGCAGTAACAAGACCGTATGCAATTGTAGTTAAATATGAGGATGTAGAAAAGAAGATACATAAGGTAAAGTTCTCTGGATTAACAGCAAGAGTCTTCCAACACGAGTATGAACATATGGAAGGACAAACTTTTCTTAGACACCAGAGTACATATGAACCTGCTTATTGGCAATGATAGTTGATGATGTTGCGAATACTATTCGCACTGCTATAGAATTAAAATTGAAAGCAACACCAGTCCATACAGAATATGATTCTGTAAAGGCAGACGGTGTAGATATTGTCAATGAGATGTGGGAATGTCCTGGTATGAGGAAGTTGCATTTAGAAACAGGACAGACTGAACAGTTCGGAAAATTATCGGTACTCCATTGTGTTTTGTTTCCTGATCCTTCTTATCCTTTGCCTATTTTCGGATGTGATATTGTTGCTACTCCTAAGACAGTAACTGCTGCCATCGTTGACATCAGTCCTGTAAGACATATGGTTGATATGTATAAAGATATTGGAGAGATATGTAATTCATATAAGTTTAATGATCGAAGAGTGTTACCACTATGGGGTGATGAAATCTTCTCACCTCACTGTCAGTTCTTAAGACTCAAAGATAATCAAGCACAATTAGATTATCATTATCTACTGACTGAATGTCTTTGGTCTTTCTGTGATCGTATTCTTCAGAGTGAATCTGATCCTGTATGGCAGCATCAGATGCTACGTATGGATGATCAAATATATTATTGCAAACAGCAACGAAAAAACAAGAAGACAATCGCAGTGCTAAGTAATTGGTTTGATCCCCTATTCGCTAGAAAATACATAGACGAGGTGTTATTTGATATCCCAACTAAATAAGGTATGGGTAATAATAATGCTTGGTTTACACAGAACTGTGATCCAGGTCAAAGTCAGGAAGATGAGAATCAAGTACAGTCTGGTGGTGGTGCAGTTAATACATCATCAGATGGATCTTCTATAGCTCAGAGAACACAAGAACTTCCAGACGCAGAAGAAAATATACAACAGTCATCTCAAACAGATCTTCAGTCAGGTGGTGGTGCAGTAGATGATGTACCAAAGATACAACTAACGAATGAACTAGATGGTTCGTGTTATGGTCAAGAGGTAGAAGAACAACAAGAAGTACAGAGTGGTGGAGGTTTTATCGGTGCACCTTCAGGTGGTGCTGCTCCTAATACTATTGATGCAGTTGTTGAACAACTCCTAGGACAATGTTATGGTGATCCAATTAAGAGAGGAGATAACTTTCCTACACCTGATCAAGATGATTTTAATGACAGATGGGGATTCGATTGGGACTTCATAATTCCTATCCTAGATGGTGAAGGTTTAGCAACACCAGATATAGGTAAGATAGAATTATACATACCAAATATAGAAAATGTAAACGATGACCACGTATGTATTGGTCTGCACGGTGAACCAGTCAAATGTCCTCCTCCAAAGAACCCAGATTTAGAACGGTGTCTTAAAGAGCATTTAAAGTGTTTGTTTAAACCATACGTAGGGGGAGCTTGGAAGCCACCTAAAGCAGATTGTGATTCATTTACTCCCCAGTCGATGTTTGGGGTCAGTAGAAAAATATGCATACGTAACTGTGTAACGGAACGTATCCCTGTGTATGAACACATACTTGGTGGAGTTTCAACCGCAACTGCTGCTTTTACAGACAAGGATACTCTAACAGTATCAGGTTCGGGTACTGCTGTGGTCACATTAGAACATAGATGGAAAGATCAACAGTACTCAGCAGGTACAGCAGTAGACACCATAAACGTAGGTGGTGTTACATTCACACGATCAGGTACACGTGGTAAAACTACACAAACAATTTCATTAACTGCTGGAACTTACGCCATAACTTATACTGGTTTACACCCCACAGGTGGATACAATGTGGAAGTGAATCAAGAGTATGGTACTAACAAGACTATCGTATTCAGAGATGGTCACGGTTCCGATGTGAATGGTAGGTTAAGTATATTATCTAATTCAATATCATCTGATCATATGTATAGCATATCCAACAGTCAGCCAGGTGGATATGTTAGTAAGTCAACGCCTCATTTCTATGGACACGCATCACAAGGTGCACGTGGAAGTGTACCTGTGTACATATCATATTCATCAACGACTGTAGATCATATGCTTACGACTGATCCTACTGGTGAAGTGAGCACTATGAACGCAGCTGGTATGGGCTCACGTGACACTGTGTTATTCTATGGGTTCTCAGACAAACAGGATATGATTTCAGAGTTGATGGATGGAGAAATCGCTGCACCACTTTATAGGTATTACTCCCCTCAATCTAACGATCACAGGTATACTTTGACTCCTATTGGAGGTCCTCCCCTTGAATCAAACTTACGCGAAGGATTCTTTAATCTAACTGATAAGGCAGAAACATATCTAAACTTCACATTCAACTGTCAAAAGGGTTCAGCAGCCTATGACAATACTATGGGATGGTACGTTACTAATGCTAACAATGAACCTATACACGGTAGGGTGTTGTTAGAGAACGCCACTGATGCTTCTGGTAGATTTGATTTTAAAGTCACCGCAGATGAACTCAATCCATATATTCCTTGTAAGTTAGGATTCTTTATGATACCTGACGGTGACAACAGAGGAACATCGAAGGGTGATGCAGTCACGTTCACTAATACAGGTAATGGATGGAGAATAGATCAGAGTACCTCAGCTCAGTCACAGAACTTAGTAGCATTCTCTCAACCACACCTCAATAAAGATGGTAAAGATATGACAAGGTGGCCAGATAGAACGTGGCAATACTGGGAAGATCTTATTGATAATCCAGATAATGATTTCAATGATATGAAACTCTCATATCATTTAAGGTATGGTGACTCAGAGTATTTGTATGAAGGTATTCAGTGCTATGTCTTTACTAATCCAGCAGTACCAGAATATGCAGACATCGTTACTCAAGATACATCTTGCGATTCAACTATCTTTAAGAAAGAGTTTAGAAATATTGCGATGACTCGTAATGAATGTGGAAAGATGAATGAAGCTAAGGAGAGTTTTGGATGTGCTAATTGTACTGGTGGTGTTTCGTATAAATTAAACACAACACAGAGTGTACGTGTAAGAAGGAACGCTAATCTATCAATCAGATCTAATGGTGGTATGACAGGAGGATATGGTGACTGCACTGAGTTTACTTGGGCACTTCGAAGAAATGGTACAGAGTTCTATGAGAAACGATCAAAGGTACGTGACTGGGAGAAGATAGGTAAGACATTGGTTCAGTTTGTGGTTGCTAAGGGAGATAAAATTACCTTCCAATTAAAATCTATAGATTCAGGTCATTATAATGGTAGAGTCACACCTTCTATGTCTATAAGAGATGAAGACACTGGTGAGTTCTTATTCCACTGGGATCTTCTATTGACTACAGTTTCTAACAGTTATAGGACAAGTAATCCTGCACAGAACAATGGTAACCTAGCATCACACGAACCAACAGAACCTTGTGGTTTGCCTATCAGTTTCCAAATGTTTAATTATGAGGAAGATGACGATGACAATACAAAGGAAAATTATACTACTGTATTAAGTAATAGAGTTGTATCAACAAGTCAAGGTGTATCAGGAAATGGATTAGAGGTACGTGGTGCTGGTGAAACAAATAATATGATGTTCGTTAATTATTCTAAGGTTAGTGATCTAAACGATGGTGATACTGGATTCATTGAAACAGAAGGTGCGAACGGTATCGTTCTTAAATTAAAGTACACAATACACGATGCAGAAGAATTCGAAACTAACTGGGAACTGGTTGAAGTCTTAGACTATGGTGCAGGTGGTTTCCAAGTGAATGATGAGTTCAATATTATAGTGGGTGAAGTACCAGAAGATGAACAGGAAGACTTCTTATATGGAAGGAATGAATATTACTTAGGAATTAAGGTAACTGGCATCAATGATGTTGAATGTCCTCAAGGTGCTAACTCTGATGGAGAGATCCTTGACATCTCTATTGGATCACAAGCTGCTTTCTTATCACAACCTAGACAGATAGATCAACTGGTAGTTAATAATAAAGTGATGCAGTCCAATGAATATGTTGTCAATATAGATGAGATGCTTGGTAGTTTCTTTAGAATAGATGAAAGTAACCAAGCACAATCTTTCCACGAGTATTTCTTGAAGCAAACATCTCTTGGTAATGCTGTTGAATTTATGACAGATTACTTTGACGAAGAGAGTAAAGGTAAAGGACTTAGATTCAGATTGAAAATACGTATCACATATAAACTTGCATATCAGAATGGTGATCCAGTACGATATAATAGGTACGGTTTCTTCGGTAACGTATCGATACATCAGGTAATGGATTACGGTAAAGCGTACTCAGAAGGATTTATTATGCGTGCTGATTGGCCACCGACCCAACTACAGTACACTCAAGGAAAGGAACCACAGTCTCCTTACTATCCTAAACAAACAGACCTACCTAGAAATGTTCGTGTACGTGACGCAACTAACAGTCGTTACAAACGTAACGCTAGATTTGCAATATATCAGCAAATGCACGACAAAACCTCTCAGGTGTGGTATAGTAATCAAAACGCTTACTTACCAAACCAACAAAGGTGGTTTGATATTATCGCAACAGAAGTTAACTAATGGATTACGCAGATCGTAGACTACAAAAGTCTCAAAAAGAACTATCCGCTATCAAAAGGGGATTAGGTCGTGCTGGTGGTGACCAGAAAAAAATGACAAAGGAACTCAAGAAAATTAGAAAATATTTTCGATCTCCTTTAGCAGAGGTTGCAAGATTAGACGATTCGATATATAATGTAAGGAAACCCTCACAAGGAAGTATCAATGGCGACAAACGAAGCGAAGATCAGGGGAATGACCCTTCTAATAGAGAGCCTTCATAAACCTGACCCTCGACTTCGTGGGTGTGCATACAATCAAGACTGCTTCAATGAGATGATCCAGTTTCGTGATGAGACAATAGATTTTCTACAAACACGACTCAAGGAGATTCAAGACAATGATTAACCTAGACGAACGCTACCACGATTACTTGATGGGAGATAAGAAGATTCGATTGGATGGTATTTCAGAAAAACTGATCGGTTATGGATGGCATTGTGACGGTAACGAGATAAAAGGATATTATCTCACGACAGAGAACCATAAACTATTCTTTGATCTAGATCAAGTGTTTCGATATAAACAAAAACTAGAAGCCTTGACAGAATCATAGTGTTTATGTATACTAAATAGATCATACAAAGGACTCGAAAGATCGTACCCCTGCGTAGATGTAAAAAAATTCTCTATGTCGAGAGAATTATCATCCGCGAGGGTTTTTTATTGCCTTGCGAGATACTTTAAAAACAAAATGATCAAATCAACAATCGCAGCACTTGCTGCAACTCCTCTTCTATTCTCTGGTGCTGCGTTTGCAGGTCCCTATGTTAATATTGAAGCAACAGGTTCATATCCAGACGGAGCATACACATCAGGTGGACTAGAAGCAGTTATCGGATACGAAGGAACAACTGAAGGTGGTCTTGGATACTACGTCTCTGGAGGTCCTACAGTAACTCATACTGAGTCAACTGATGAGTTCGGTGATGTAGAATTGGTAGGATACCTAGGTGGTTCATACGATAAGTTCTACGGAGAAATCTCTGGAACAACTAACAACGATGACATCGACTGGGGTGCTAAAGCAGGAGTTAAGTTCGTTTTCTAAGTTGCAAATACTGCAAACTTAATATATACTGGGCGAAGAGAAATCTTCGTCCTTTTTATTGATTTAATACCCTAATGTCCCCTAAACAAACAACAATCTATACTCGAAAGTCGTGTCCATTTTGTTCTAAGATCAAACAGGTCTTTGATGCTAAGGGATGGAGTTATACAGAGTATAAACTTGATGAAAACTTTACTAGAGAACAGTTCATTGGTGAGTTCGGTAGAAATGGTACATTTCCTCAACTGATCTGTGACGGAGAGAAAACTGGTGGATGTAATGAGACCATCAATCTTTTTCGCTCACGTGGAATCCTCTAAATAGAAATAGTTCGTAGGAGGAATCTTTTTGTTTAATTCACCATTATGGAGAAACCTATGGAACAAGTCGTTGGATCAATATATACGTTCGCACTTTTTGGAAGTTTCCTTCTAGGATGTTTAGTTACCTTCGTAGGCAAAGGATATCTTGATGCTTACATTGACAACGCAGCGTATGCCAAGTCGATTACCCATCCCGAAATGTTAGATGAGGATGGAAGCGTAGACCAGTCAGAGTTACTTTACTTGCATTTTACCGATCCAGGTGATACAATAGTTGAAGATGACGACGACTAAATCGGGGGGAACGTCCCCCTCTTTTATCAGAAATTAACTATGAAATTAATGATCTCTGAAATTCTTCAGAAAACACACAACGCTAAGACTAAAGCGGAGAAGATCAAAATTCTTCAAGCAAATAATACACAAGCACTAAGATCACTATTCATTATGAATTATGATGATAGTATCAAATGCGTCATTCCAGAGGGAGAGGTTCCTTACACTCCCAATGAAGCACCTATGGGTACTGAACACACACGTTTAGAACTCGAAGCAAAGAAACTATACTACTTTATTAAAGGTGGTGCTGATCACCTTCAGCAAATGAAGCGAGAGAGTATGTTCATTCAGATGTGTGAAGGATTGCATAAAGATGAAGCAGAAGTTCTCTGTGCTGTTAAGGATAAAAAATTAGGTAAGAAATATAGAATTACAAAGACAGTAGTAGGGGAAGCATTTCCTGAGATTAAATGGGGTGGTAGAGGTCCTCAGAAATGATGATACTCCACGAGAAATGCGATCCAAAACTCGCAGACGATACTAAACTACCTTATACTGCGTATTTGGTACAATATGAAATCGATGGTGCAGTTTATCACGATCTAACTGTTGGAGGTGCAGCAGTTGAGTTGTTTGACCACTACTATGACAAGTACAAGAAAGGATTTAAATGGTTGAAGCAATCTAACGGTCGTGTTCCACCAAATCTATGGAATAACGCTCCACCTAAGAAACCAAAGAGGAGGAAGAGAAGTAGTGGTGACTAAAAAGAAACCATTCTATAAACTTTCTTACAATCAAGAAGGAGAACCAGAGACATCGGTTACCCCTGAGCAAGTGGGTAAGTTTATAGGGATCTATTTAATGGGTCCTTTGTTGTTTATGATATGTTGGAACGGTGTTTTGCCATATCTCTTTGCAATTAAGACGATTAATTATATTCACGCATTTTGTATTATCACAATGATTCGATTCTTGAAACTTAAATGACTCAAGTATGCTTAGTAAGCGTCACACCTGATGCTGAAACAACAATAGGATATATCGCTAGAGTATCCAACCCTAACAATCAAAAGAACCCAAAGGTTGCTGGTCTGCTAAAGTACTGTATTGAACACGGTCACTGGTCTATCTTTGAGCAAGCACATATGACACTAGAGATTCAAACCTCTCGTGCTATTGCTGCACAGATTCTTAGACATAGATCATTTACCTTTCAAGAATTCTCACAACGTTATGCAGACACAAATTTGCTAACTAATACAATAGAACCACCTGATCTGAGACGACAGGACAAAAGTAATAGGCAAAACAGTATCGATGATTTCGATGAAACCCAGAAAAAGAGGCTTCAAGCACTTATTACAAGGTATTTCGCTGAAGGAACTGATTTATACAATGAACTCATCCGTGAGGGAATTGCGAAGGAGTGTGCGAGATTTGTTCTCCCACTAGCAACTCCTACCAAACTCTATATGACTGGTAGTGCTAGGTCGTGGATTCACTATATAAATCTACGTACTGCCAATGGCACCCAGAAAGAACATATGGACATCGCAAACTTAGTTCGTGATCATTTCATATGTAACTTCCCTACTATTTCTAAAGCATTAGGATGGTGTCCCGAAGTAGAAGACTGTGATTGCAATGACGATTACTGGAATGACTTACAACCTTGTCTGAGGATAGACTAATGCCAACATACGACTGGAAAAACAAAGAGACTGGCGAGATCGTCACTAATATGATGAAAATCGCAGACCTCGATAAATATAAAGAAGAACACCCCGAACTTGAAAGGTATTTTGGTAACCAAGCACCAGCAACGATGTATGGTAAACCCAAACAAACCGAAGGGTTTAAGGAAGTGATGCAAAAAATGCAAGCAGCACATCCCAAAGCAAATCTCTCTCGCTTTACATAATGCCAAGAAGTAGAAAGCAACGACAAGATGACAATCCAAAAATTTCTATCAAAAGAAAGAAACCTATTGGTATTGAAAATCTTAAGACAATCGAACCTTTAACCACTAATCAAGAATTAGCGTTTAAAGCATATAAAGATAACAAACAACTAATCTTACACGGTGCAGCAGGTACTGGTAAGACTTTTATTAGTTTGTATCTTGCACTTGCCGAAGTCCTCGATGAATCTACTCCATATGAAAAAGTTTATATGGTTAGGTCTCTAGTACCTACTAGAGAGATTGGTTTCCTACCAGGTGACCACGAAGACAAGTCAAATCTATATCAAATACCATATAAAAATATGGTAAAATATATGTTTGAAATGCCTTCAGATAATGACTTTGAGTTTCTCTATACTAATCTGAAAGCACAAGATACAATTTCATTCTGGTCTACTTCTTTTATTAGAGGTACGACTTTTGACGATGCTGTTATTATTGTGGATGAATTCAGTAACTTGAATTTCCACGAACTTGATAGTATTATCACTAGAATAGGTAATAACTGTCGTATCATTTTCTCAGGTGATGCAGCACAGTCTGATTTAATCAAATCTAATGATAAAACAGGTATCTTAGACTTTATGCAAATCGTACAATCAATGCCTTCATTTGAATGCGTTGAATTTGGTATCGATGATATTGTAAGGTCAGGTCTTGTTAGAGAATACTTAATTGCCAAACTTAACCAAGGTTTATGATTTTTAAAACAGTGGGACCTCCAGTCCCTTTGACTGAGATGACTGCTGTTACTAAACCAACTGGTCGTCTTTATGAAGTGAAAGAAGGTAAATGGTACCCTTCAGTTACTACAGTAACAGGACATAGAAAGAAAGATTCTATTATCAAATGGAGAAAAAGAGTTGGAGAGGAAGAAGCTAACAAAATCTCCTCAAGAGCTACTTCACGTGGTAATAAATTTCATTCTATGGTAGAATGTTATTTGAACAATGAATCTGTTAAATTCGATGAAGATTCTCCACTAGCTAGTTTTATGTTTAAAACCGCTAAGGATACTTTAAATCGAATAGACAATATTCACCTTCTTGAATCTCCATTATATTCCGATAAACTTAGGATAGCAGGTAGAGTTGATTGTATTGCTGAGTTCGATGGTGAACTCGCTGTAATTGACTTTAAAACTTCAACTAAACCTAAGAAGGAAAAGTGGATTGAAAATTACTTTGTTCAAGAAACTGCGTATGCTGTAATGTACTATGAACTTTGCGGTATCGAGGTAAACAAAATCGTGACTCTTATTGCAGTAGAAGATGGTACTGTACAAGTCTTTGAGAAATCAAACTTGGATACTTACTATCATTTACTAATTGAGTACATCGATGAATTTATGGCTATGCTAAAATGAAAGAACTAAAAGACAAATTTATGACCCAAGCAAAATTCTCTGCTGCTGTAGAGGAGGTTGTTAAAAATTCGGATGGTCTCGTTAACTATATCGATGCGGTCATTGTTGTCTGTGATGATCTGGACATTGAAGTTGAAACTGTCAACAAACTCATCTCAAAACCTCTGAAGGACAAAATTAAGTTTAATGCCCAACAACTAAACTATGTTAAGAAAACATCAAGAGGAGTCTTACCGATATGAGTGACAAATTCTATGAATCTGATGTCGTCAGAGAAGAAATCAAAGCGATGGAAGAGTTATACACTGAACTCGCACGATTATCCATTAAATACGACACTTTAACAGAAGAGGAGAAAGTAGACCATATCAATAATACATTGATGCTAATCGCAAAACAAAAGGTCTTCTACGGTAGACTTAATCTAATGGCAACAGAGGATAAAGAAGCAGCACGCATCAAGGCACAACTAGACAAAATGTCACAGGTTTACTCCAATGGTCAGTCAATTCACGAAGTCCTGACACAAATGGAAGATAAACTGAGAACCTTCAGAGGAGCTCTTGACAACGACTAAATAATACGTTACCCTATATGGGTAGTACAATTCACACTACATACATTTACAAAATATGTCATTCGCAAATTTAAAAAGTAAATCAGGTAAGTTTGCAAACCTTACCAAAGAAATCGAAAAGATGACCACAGGTGGTCGGAAGGTCGATGAAAGATTTTGGAAACCACAGGTTGACAAATCTGGTAATGGGTTTGCAGTAATTAGGTTCCTACCAGAACCAGAGGGAGCAGAACTTCCTTGGGCACAGGTATGGAGTCACGCATTTCAGGGTCCTGGCGGTTGGTACATTGAGAATTCTCTCACTACCGTTGGTCAGAAAGATCCAGTAAGTGCATTGAACAGTTCCCTATGGAACTCTGGTAATGAATCCGACAAAGATACCGCACGTAAGCAGAAGAGGAAACTCTCCTACTACAGCAATATCTACGTCGTAAAAGATCCACTCAATCCAGAGAATGAAGGTAAGGTATTCCTATACAAATATGGGAAGCGTGTCTATGACAAGATCATTGCCAAGATGCAACCTAACGATAATGATTATGATCCAGAACCCGCATTCAATCCTTTCGACCTATGGAAGGGTGCTGACTTTAAACTAAAGATCAAGCAAGTTGCAGGTTTTTGGAATTATGATGATTCAGCATTCACAACACCAGGTACACTTGGTGGTTTTGATGATGCTAAACTTGAGTCTGTGTACAATGAAGCACACGATCTAAATGATTTCACTGCACCTTCTGAGTTCAAGTCTTATGAAGAACTTGAAGCACGTTTGAAGGTTGTACTAGGATCAGCACCTAAACCTGTTGATCGTGAAGTTGTTGAGTCTGAGTTAGAAGACTTGTCTGAAGGTAAGACCGTTCAACCAAAAGAAGAATGGACTTCTGCTGTGGACAATGTAACAACTGGCACAGAAGATGACGATGCTCTATCATACTTTGCTAAACTAGCAAATGAATAGAGGATAAGTTTATTATGAAAAGATTTGCTATCGCTGCTGCTGCCCTTCTCTGGTCTACGCCAGCGATGGCACATCACCTACACACAAGAGACGGTGTAGAAATTGAACCTTCGCATTGTGTCTTTGATGGGATTTTTGAAACGTGGAATTGTTGGTATACACCAGTTCCCAAGCGTAGTGCCTGGCCACAATATAGGCAAGGTCATCACCATCATAATAGGAGTACCTATCGCACTCCTTACTTTAATCCAAATAGACATAACGAACACGGAGTTCCCTGTTACTTCTATAAAAAGAATGGTTGGTGTTTCTAAACAGAAATGATGGTTAGTAAAGATGTATTATAAATTATATTAATACTACACATTACTAAATGTTATCAACACAATACCGTTTACGACTCGAAGCGATATGCAAAGACATTGCAGCGAGTGCCGAAGTGAGTATAGAAGATATGATATGGGCAGAAAAATTATCTAAAGCAAATACCTCAGCACGAGGAATGCTAAATCAGGCTCGTCGGATACGAAAGAATCCAGACGAGTCTTTTCTTAATCACTTGAATATTGGAGACCCCGATTCAAGTAATCACCGTAGGGGTTTCGGAAGTCCAGAAGATGTGATAGACTGGTTTCATCAAGAACGCTCTGACGACTGGAGGCAACGAGACTAATGCTATCATTTTTATTTTCAATGGCAGGTTTACTAAACCTATTGTTCTATATTTTTGCGGTTGGATTTCTAATCTCACTAGGACTAGAACAATGGTTAAAGTTTAGACCTTTATCTGTTATCGCTGAAATGAATGAGAGGAACAATTATATTGTTCAGACCAACAGGAAATATTGTTGGAGACAAGCGTGGATGACCAATGTTTATTGGTTTTTATGTAATGTAGGTCTGTTTGTAATTTCTAGGAATATGCAATCACCAACAGATACATTTTGGAATGGATTATAATCTACCAATGCCAATGTTGATATCCACTACCATAGTAACCTCCACCACTAGAAGATCCACTGGAAGAACTTGAAGAACTTGATGATGAACTACTAGATGATGAACTACTTGAAGAAGAACTTGAACTCGATGACGAAGAACTATCAGTTGATGATGACGTTGACGATGAGTTTGTGGATGATGTGGATGATGTGGTGGTATCTTCTACTGTGGCATTTGTCGTTGTTGCAGCAGTCGTAGAATCATCTCCACCTCCACCACTAGCAATTAACGCTGTACTTGAACCACTACCTGATGCTGATCCTGTGGATGCTGTAGACTGAGAAGGTTTCCTGTAACTTGATACACCAATGAACTCCTCTGCAATAGTAGTAGGAGTTTTTTTATTGCCTTGTGCATCTATTTCTCCGTGTGGCAAGTAACGACATAAACGTTTAAATTCATTTAAGAAATCACCAACGTAATCTTCACGTAATAGATAGATATTCCTCTTTGCTTCATTCTTTGCAGATTGAACTTCGAAGTTAGTCACTGCTCTACGACATTCTTCTTTAGGTACAAGAGTTCCGTCTGGTCTTGCATATTGGAAGTTCTCATTAACTGTTATACCTTCATTAAGAAGTTTCTCACCAGATGTAGCAAATATATCAACCGATTCATAGTGACTTATTGCATCCACACTACCATAATGCTTTACTGTGTACCGATATAGATCTTCACGATTCATTGGCCAATCTTCATATATGTTGATGATATTATTAATAATCAATACCATCCAATCTAATCCAGAGTCACCATAAAACTTACGTGCAACTTGATCTGGACGTTCACCTTCTTGAATAGAATACTGTGTGAATCCTAGAAGACTACCAAGAAGTTGATCTTTAATTTTGATACGACGAAATATATTACGAGTCAATTGATAAGGATGATTTCCTTCTTGAATCGTTCTATTACGTACGTAAACTTTAGGTAGATATTTAAAATATGCCATTATGCGTTAGTTGAAGGACCTTGTGTGAAGACTTGTGGTTTGTCTTGAACCATTTCACGTGTAACAAACTGAGTCTCTTTAAATGTAAGTTCAAGATTCATAGACACAGGACCGTAATCGTGGAAAGTATCTGCTAGGTTCTTTAATGATATGTATCCTTGACCATCACCAGCAGCATCAATCTTGAGGTCAGATAGAACCAACTTGGTTGGATATCTTACTAATTTTGAAATACCAGCAGGTCTGATTGCACTGAAGTTACCTTCCTCAGTCTCAGTTGCTTCTACTCTCACGATTGCAAGTCTAAAGATGTCTGGAATATTAAGGTACCTAGCACCTCCGATACTTCCAACACCTGAACCTACGAAGTTACCAGCACTGCCAGGAAATTCATCCTTAGTACCAGCAGAATATGTTGGTAGCATTCTTTCTCTTAGTGTGGACACAATACGATAACACTCTTGTGCTTCCTTGATGTTACGTGGTGCCATCTTGAAGGTAAAGTTATGTGATCTATACTGTACACCTCTGAATGTTACTTCTTGATATGGGTTAAATATTTTCTTCGTTGTTATAGCACTCAATTCATCACCACTTATACTTCCATCAGAACCAACTGCTGAATTAACTGCACCTAATGCTGTTGCTGCTGCGTTCATTAAGAACTGTGGTTTAGCAGTACCTGCCATCTTCTGTAGTGTATCAGTTGCATCTTCAATAGTAACGCTTCCACCCTGAGCTAACTTAGATGCTTCACCTGCTAAACCTGCACCTGCTGCACCTAAAGTTGTAGTTTCATAGTTGGCACCATACTGTTCGTTTAAATTAGGAGGGAGGTAAAGATAAATAGATTTGAATAAGTTATTCTGTTCTGATCTACCTTGAAATGGTTGAGTTCCTGACGCACCATCTCCGACCCAAGTATAGGGGTTAGCACCACCTGCACCTTGAGTTTTGAATATTTGAATACGTAAGTAATCAATGTATTGGGTATCTACAGTATCATCTTCTCTGATATTATCCTTGGACTTTCCTACTTGAGCAGGTAATTCCCTTGGATAAACAAGCGGTGCTGTACCGCCTGAACCCATATTTACATCGATATCACCAGTAGATTGACCATCTAAAGATGCTTTTAATGCTGTTTGTATAAAATCTGAAAGTGCCATTATGCCTTATAAAACTAAACAAGGAAGGTTCAAACCACGTAATCCTGGCAAGTATAAAGGGGATCCTAGTAACATTATTTATAGATCTTCGTGGGAAAAGAAATTTATGCTATGGTGTGACTGTAATTTAAACGTTTTGGAGTGGGGAAGTGAGGAGATTGTTATACCCTATCGTAGTCCTTTGGATCGTCGTGTACATCGTTACTTTCCAGACTTTTATGTCAAGTCAAGAAACACGAATGGACAGATATCTAAGAGACTCATCGAGGTCAAACCGTTTGCTCAAACTAAAGCACCTAAACCAGGACGTAAGACGAAAAAACTTTTGACAGAGATTGCTACTTGGGGTGTGAATCAAGCGAAGTGGAAAGCAGCATCAGAATATTGTAAGGACAGAAAATGGGAATTTGTGATATTAACTGAACACGAGTTAAAGGTATGAGTCTATTCGAGGACATAAAAGAACTGGGTGGTGGTAAAGCACACGCTAACGTTTGGTGGAGAAATCAAATGTTCTGGGCTCTAGAAGGTGCTGACGGTCCTATACCAACAACTGCTATAACATTCAAGTATAATGCTAAGTTTGGAGAAAAGATGAGGTTTTGGGATAAATATCCTATGGTGTATGTGTTTGGTGAAGATACACATCATTTTTGGGGTTCAAATGTACATTATTTGCAACCAGCAGCACGAAGGATAGGGTTTAGTTTAGAATCACCACCTCAAACCATACATAAATACCTTCGTAGTCAAATATTAAGTCCAGTTTATAAGATTCCAGAAGCGGAGTGGGATGATATAGGTTATCTTCCTACAGAAGAATGGATTTCTACTATCAATGGGGTCAACATACCACTCCCCAGTAATATCGTATACAAAAATTACCTATAATGGCAGCTCCAAATTCATTTACAGTCTTTAAAGACATCGCAGGTGGCGGTTATAGTGAACCTACTCTAGGTAATCTATACTCAGTAGAGTTCGGTTTGCCTGCAATTACTAACTACATACCTGGTTTTGAGTTGGATGTGCAGAGCTGGTATAATCATATGAACTATTTTTCTGATGGTGTAAGTATACCTTCACGTAACATCACCACAGGGGACATCAAGAATTTTGGAATAGGAAGGAAATATGCAACAGGTCAGACAGAGAATCAACTAACTATAAGTTTTATGATGACTAAAAGTGGTTGGCACAGAAACTTCTTTGAAAAGTGGATGCAGAAGATTGCACCAGACTCTGAGAATAGAGTTGGTTTCTATGATGATTATACAACTGATATATACGTTAGAAAGTGGGAAAGAGGTTCAAACTATTTGAATCACGTAAAACACGGTGGTGTAGATTATTTCTCACGTATGAACAAGGCAGTTGGTATCTATCAATTCACAAAATGTTATCCAGTTAATATGGGTGGACTAGAATTTGCAAATGATGCTGGTGGAGTCTTGAAAATGAATATGCTCTTTAACTTTGAGAGATATAGGTTCACCACTAAAGTTCAGAAACCTAAAGACTGGACTGATGACAAAGTTATAACCGAGAATTTAGATGTCGCCCAAGCGTTAGGACTTGGGACTGATACAAACACTCAGTTTGGCATCTAAATAGTAATACTGAATTGTAATCCTCTTACAAAATGCCTTTACCAACCCTTAGCATTCCAGATTACGAATGCGTACTTCCATTTGGACAAAAAGTCACTTATCGACCTTTCCTAGTTCGTGAAGAGAAATTGCTATACGTAGCAATGGAATCTCAGAACCAGAAAGAAATGATTAAAGCAGTCAAAGAGATCATCAAAAACTGCACCAATATTAAAAACGTTAATACATTAACTACTTTTGATATTGAATTTTTATTCTTGAAGATACGTGGTAAGTCTGTTGGAGAAGTGAGTGAATTTAAAATCACTTGCCCAGATGATGAAAAAACAACGGTCGATGTTGAAGTGAACTTAGATGATGTTCAGATTCAAATCCCTAAAGACCATTCTAATAAGATCGTACTGACTGACGAAGTTACTCTTACTATGAAGTATCCTTCATTGGATTCTTTCGTTAAGAATAATTTGACAGATGAACCTGGTATCGATGATGTATTCAAACTAGCAGCAGATTGTACTGATACTATCGCTGAAGGTGATGAACTACACGAAGCCAAGGACTATAAGAAAGCAGAATTAGTTTCTTTCTTTGAAGGTATGAACTCTAAACAGTTTGCTGATGTTCAAAAGTTCTTTGAAACTATGCCTAAGTTATCTCACGAGATCGAGGTATTTAATCCAAAGACTGAAGTCAAAAGCACTGTGACATTAGAAGGACTAGCAGCTTTTTTCGAATAGCCCTAGCTCACGACTCTCTATTGAACTTGTATGAGGTTAACTTTGCCCTTATGCAACACCACAAGTACAGTTTAACTGAACTTGAGAATATGATGCCTTGGGAGAGGGATGTTTACGTGAACTTGTTAATTAGATATCTTCGTGAAGAAGAAGCGAGACAGAAACAAGCACAGGGCACAAGCCAAGAACTATAATGGCAACATTAAAGATTAGATCTTTTTTACCAGCGAAAACCACAGGTGATGTTCGCACAGATCCTGTAGCCTCAATGACGACATCTATTAATCGTCTTGGATTTGTTGTCGAAGATTTAGGACGCATCATTCAAAAGATGCATATGGATAAGATGGAGTGGTTGGATGATCAGAAAGACCAAAGAAAATTAACTAGAGATAGGCAGAGAGAAAGTAAGATAGAAGCAGATGTGTCGAAGGAGATGGATAGGGAAGATAAGAAGGGTAACAATGTTTTGCGTAAGACAGGTGGACTCTTACAGAATCTTCTAAGTCCCTTTATCTGGATTGGTACCAAGCTGCTTGGTTTTCTTGCATTGAATTGGATGTCCGATCCAAAGAATACAAAACTCATTAAGACTGTATTACCGTGGATAGGTAAATGGTTGAAGACGTTTTGGAAAGTATTATCAACTGGTGTTAATTGGATATTAGAAGCATTCTCTGAAAACTCTCCTGTGATGGGAGCATTGAAGATAATTGGTGGTATTTCTGCACTCTTCCTAGCAGATAGAATACTACAACCTTGGAAGTTAATAGGAGATGCGAATAGACTTAGGAAGTTAATTAGTGTAGATGGAAAGAATGCAACTAAAAATTCAGCAACTCAACAACTCACTAAGAAACAAATAGCGAAGCAAAGACTCCAGAATATAAACAAAATTAAAGCAAAGAAACTACGTGCGAAGAGAATGCTTCGTATGAAACGTTTGACTAAAGTGAAAGCAGGTAGGTTTATGAAAGGTGGTGGATTATCTGTTGTTGGTGGTCTCGTTTCATTTGGAACAAGAATGTCACAGGGAGATAGTTTACAGAAGGCAGCAGGTGGTGGTATCGGTGCTGCTATTGGTGGTGTTGCACTAACAGCATTCTTAACACCAATACTAGGACCTTTTGCACCTATAGTCGGTAATATAGTTGGTGGATTCTTAGGTGATAAGATTGGTGCATTCATAGGTGATGCTATAACACCTATAATCAAACCTATAAAAGATTATTTTGTGAGTATCTTTTTACCAGGTTTTAAAGCATTCCTTGAACCATTTAGAGAAACAATAGCAGAATATATTAAGACAGTAGTTCCAGTCATACAAATGGTATGGAGAAAGATATCTCCTCTAATGAGTAGTGCTGTAAAAGGATATACTGATTATCTTGTCAACGGACCTGTCGGAAAAGCAATTGAATCATTGATATGGTTAATTAGCACAGGTTCGAAGATACTGGGTGGTCTTATCACAAATATTGCTAATTTTGCAGGTGGTACTGTTAATACGTACCAACGTATTTTTTCTACTGGTGACGATAAAATACAAGCACAAACAGAGAATGAAGCATTTGACGTTAAGCGATTGAAGGAGCAGTTAGCCCAATTTAAAAAAGATAGAGAGGAGAAAGGTGGAGATAAGAGGTGGATAAGTGTTGGAGTTGATGGCGTTCCTAGGACATCAAATGGTGCAGCAGGTATGGGTATGTGGAATGGACACTGGAATCCACTTGGTTCAACCATTGATGAAAAGATTAAGCATTGGGAAGAAGTTCTAATACCACACGCTGAAAAGCAGTTACTGGAATTACAGTCTAAAAAAGTAAGTGAAGGAGGAATACAACCCAAATCCAATTTCTCAATATTCCCAGCCGCGGCTGCTGCTGAAATGACTAATCATATAGTTACTTCTAAAGCAATGACAATGAGGTGGGGTAAGATCCACAAGGGAGTTGATATTGCTACTGAAATAGGTGAGAAGTTGCATAGTTTTATGGATGGCGTAGTACAGAATGTTGGATACGATAAAGGATATGGTAATTACATAGCATTTACAACAAGGGATGGCATAGGACAGTTCTATGCACATATGGATAAGATGTCTAAGTTGAAGGACGGACAGAAGTTAAGAGCAGGTCAAGTGGTGGGTGAAGCAGGTAACTCAGGAAGATCTACAGGACCTCACCTTCACTGGGAGACTTCCACTAATCCTAAAGATGTGGGTTATGGAGGTCCGTCTATCTTTGATCCATTAACTAAGTATGGTAAAGAGTCTCCTTTCACAGGTAGATTAGAACCAGTATCTGATTATGTTGTAGGTGGTACTGGTAAAGGAGGTAAACTAAATAGTGAATTGAAGCAGCGTTCCGAAGCAGAGAGCTCAGCACAGCTCAGAGGTGACGTTACAAATACATTATTCATTGTACAACCAGTGTTACGTGACTTTATCCAGACTGGTGGTGGTGATCAAGTCGTTCCAGTTAATAGACCAGTTAAAGACATCTAATGGCTACTGTAAGATTCTACAAATATGTAACTCCACCAAAGGGTGAGACTAAGATCACTGTTGGTAGTAAGACTGTCGCTGGCACACAATTTTCTACGACCATTAAGGCAATTAATTCCCTAGGTGCTACAGTTAATAGTATTGCTGTTGGATTGACTGGACTGAAAAGACAACAGTTAAAGCAAGCAAAAGATGCAAAGGATCGTGCAAAGTTATTAGCAGATAGACAAAGAGAAGCAAGAATAGAATCACAAACACCTGGTGATGGTGCAGGTAATGTAATAAAGAATATTGCAAAGGGTGGTCTAGGGTTCCTAGGGCGTTTATGGAAGTTTTTCAAGGGACTTATCACTTATGCTGCATTAGATTGGTTATCAAAACCAGAGAACCGAGAGAGAATAATCAAAACACTGACTCTTTTCAAGAATATGTTTGTATGGATCAGAGACAAGTTGACGTGGCTATACACGTGGATCACAACGAACTGGGATAAAGCATTCGGACAAGATAAGACCTTGATGGAAAGGATCACAGGTGCAGGTGGATTGTTAGCTGGTACAGCAATAGCATTAGCTGGACTATCATTCCTAACAAATCCTCTAGGTACGATCAAAAGTTTTGTAGGTATTTTAAAACTGGTTGGTGGTGGTATCCTAAACTTAGGAAAGGTTCTAGGTGGTACTGGGCTTGGTAGAGCTGCACTTGGTGTTGGTATAGGTATCGGTGCATATCAAAACATAATGAATGATGAGGACTTTGAAGGTCCTGAAGAAGATAGAAAAGCAACTGCTATAGGTGGAGGTGTTGGTGCCTCTGCTGGTGCGATGGCAGGTGGAGCACTTGGTGCTAGTTTCTTAGGTCCGCTTGGTGGTATTATTGGATCTGCACTTGGTGGATTCTTAGGTGAGAAAGCAGGTAAGTTCTTCGGACCTATTGCTAGAGACTTCTTTGATGCAATCAAAAAAGTATTTGATACTTTTATGAAGTTATTGAACAAAGTTCTTGATCCATTGAAGAAAGCATTTAAAGATATATTTGTCGCTCTAGGACCTGTTATACAGACTATAGTTAATAAAATAAAACCAATGATGCCTATGATTGAAAAAATTATGGGTATAATGGGTAAGATTGTCTTCGGACCTCTAATACTGATGATGAAAGGTATTACAGGTCTACTGAAACTCATACCTATTGACGCTGATCTTAAGAAACTAGAAAATGACGCAGCAGTTGCTCTGGATCAGTCATCAGACTCTCCTGAGCTCTCTAAAGGTGGTATAATTCCACGAAGAACCATAGCACCAATGAATCTACCTGAGTTTAGTAAAGGTGGATGGATATCAGGTCCTCAGTCAGGTTATCCTGTATCACTTAATGGTAAAGGTATAGATTTCATAGGACACGGAACTGAATATGTTGCAAAGAGATCTGCTGGTGGATTTGTTATTCCTGTAGATACACCACATACACGTAAAGATCCTGGTTTAACCAATCGAAGAGCAGCACAAGCTCAGAGAGCTGGATATAAATTACCTGGTCGTTCTGATGGTGGTGTTGTTAACGTACAACCACCAAAGATATACAAGTTTAGAGAGATGTCACAAGGTGGGTTGTTCAGTGGTCTTAAATCATCATTTAAAGTTATGACCAATGATTTGTCAGCAGCAGTTGTCAATCTTGGAGAGAATCATCCAGATCCAAATATAAGAACCATAGTAAATAATGTTATAATACCGACTGTCAGGAAGACAGGTAACGGACTATCAGCAGCATACACCAAAGTTAAATCTGCGGCTAAGTCTGCTGCAACAGGGAATCTACAAGGTTCAGTCTCTACTATGGTTGCACAAGCAATGGTAGTACCTCCACAAGTTGTTAGTGGTGGAGCTACAAAAGAAGTTCCTGTTATTCAAGACATTCCTAGAAACCCATCTTCAGAGTTTCTTGTAAGTAGATTTGGTAGATCTGCTGAGACACATAACCCAGTAAGTAACTTCTTATGAGCGATAATTTACCAATACAACCTAAAGGTTATACTCTAACCAGATTTAACCTTGTGATGAGAGATGAATATGATCCCGATTCTAAGCTCTCTGAGCTTGATGGTGGAACTGATAAGGTTGATTTGAGAAACGTATGTTCTGGATGGAATTATATTGAGTCAATCAACTCACCATCTGTCAGGATGGAGTTTGCTATCTATGATACTGTTGATCTTATTAGTACACTGACTGGTAATGAAGTCATTCAAATCACTATCGAGACAGACTCAGCACCTGGTGCAGCATTAGAGATAGAACAAAGAATTTTTAAGATAGGTAATGTAGTTAAGTCTGAAAGATCTGTTGCGTATATGATCTACACAGTATCTCCAGAAACACATAATAATGAAACTAATAAGGTATTTAAAGTATTTAAAGATAATCTTGGATCAGAACACGTTAACTGGATCATTGAAAATAAGTTAAAAACATTTGGTAAGCACAATATAGTTGAACCTACAAAAGGAAACTTCAATTTCATTGCTCCTACTTGGAGAGCATTTGATTGCATCTCTTACATCTCTGATAAGGTGGTAAGTTCAATCACTGGAACTGCTGGATATGTGTTCTTTGAGAATAAGAATGGATACAACTTTAGTAGTATCGACTTCCTATGTTCTGATAGAAACACAACTAAGACAAAACCTCTTAAGTTTACATACGAACAGGCAAACGTAGGTGAATCAGATTTTAACGCTTATAAGATTGAACAACTTATGTTCCCAGATAGAGCAAATCATTTGGAGAAGATGAGATCTGGTACTTATAGTAATGCGGTTCTTGGTCTTAAGGTTCCTAGTCTAACAAGTGGTAACTTAGATAATCCTGGTGATGGTGGTACAGAGACAACAGACACTAAAGATGTAAAAGGTGGTGGTGGATCTATCAAAGAACCTATGCATATGGGATTGGATAAAGTGTTTGGTGTGGCTAAGGAAGCTGAGGGGATCTTGAACGATACTTTCCCATATCCTAAAATTAATCCAAAACTGTTTGAGGATACACGTCCAACACGTACAAAAATACGTGCATTGCCTGGTATGAAGGACTCAAAGGGAATGACCGACTCCACTGGTGGTGCTGGTAATATGGATTTTGATACTGTGTGGGCTTCTGCATATACATTCTCCAGATACAACCTCTTAAACGCAATAACACTTGACATCACTGTACCTGGTAATGTAGGATTATACGTAGGTATGGTTATACAAATAAATATTCCTGCAAGTTCTAAAGAAGAAGAGAGAACAATTGAAGATCCAATCTACTCTGGTCTCTATCTAATAACAGGACTCAGGCATAAATATAATCCAGAAGGTATAACAACACTACTAAATTTATCCAAAGACAGTATTATTTCTTAACTCTTATGGAATCAATAGAACAACACATCGAGAAAGACAAGAAGATCGTTGACGATCCAACGATGAACCCTGCTGCACGTAGGCACGCAAAGGAAGAACTGCACGACTTAGAAGATTACGCAGAGCATCATAAGGACGAGATCAAAGCAGGAGATCATCACGATCCAAACGCACTAGAACTGTGGTGTGATCAGCACCCAGAGGAGCCAGAATGTTTAGTGTATGACGATTAGAAGATTATGGCGAATCTGGAAATATACTCTGGGTTCATTTAGTGATGAAAAAACTAAACGTTATGACAATAACGTCGCAATTATACGTACGTTTATATTCGCTACATACTTAGTAACTAACTGCTTTATTGTAAGTGGTGTGATTAGACATTGGAATAACTAAATTATGGCAGTACAAAGTTTTGTCGCAGGTGGCAAAGTTGATGAGGACATCGTTGATGGTGTCCTCGATTTCTGGAATGATTGTAATTACTTAGATAAAGTGCCTGGTGAAAGTAATCACGGTGCTAATAAGTTAATTAAAGAATCTACAGATATGGCAGTCCCTTCCTTTATTAAGGATCCTAGGATTGTCAAGTACCTAGATGCAGTTCAAGGTGCTATTACTTTATATGTGGAACAATATCCTTGGGCATCTATGGCTCAATTGGAAATCATTGAACCATTTAATATACAGCATTACAAACCAGGACAAGCATTTACACAACCACATACTGAACGTTGTTCATCTGACAAGACAACATCGTTTAGACATTTGGTTTGGATGACATATCTAAACACAGTCGAAGAGGGTGGAGAGACTCAATGGGTACACCAAGATCTAGCAATTAAACCAGAGAAAGGTGTCACATTATTATGGCCGTGTGATTGGACTCACGTTCATCACGGAGTAGTTGCTCCTAAAGAGGATAAATATATAGTAACAGGATGGATATCTTACGCTTGATAAATGGTATTAAAGATTGACGCTATAGGTAAGTCTGATGTAATGGGTCGCGATGGTTTCACCTGGTGGGTGGGAGAAGTCGAAGACAACATTGATCCTCAGAAAATTGGTAGAGTACGTGTTCGTATTGTCGGTTGGTACACTGGTGCTGGTCGTAAAGAAGCATACACACAAGAACTTCCTACCGATGATTTACCGTGGGCGGTTGTATTACTACCAAATGATCAGGCAGGTATCAAGAATACAGGATCAAAAACTGAGCTAATGGTCGGTGCTCAGGTGATTGGTTTCTTCCTTGATGGAGAAGAAGCACAATTACCTGTCGTGTTAGGAAACTTCCAACACTTCAGAAATATATCTGATCCAAATACTGAAGACGATAGTCCAGACACTTCTGTAGCAACAGGTGCAACATCTATTGCTGATCCGACTAAAGCAAAGACTGATGATGAGATGCCAGCACAGGCAAAGAACTATGAAGGTTCTGTTGCTCATCAAGGTAATAGTTTTACAGTATTACCTAATGCAACACCAGGTGATGAGGGTGGAGGAGAAGAAAAATCTCGTGGAGTTATTCCTCAACTTGCACAAGACACACCAGGTAATGTATACACCAATCCATTCAAGGTGCCAGCAGAAGCACAAACTGTTGGTAACGGTCTGCAAGGTCCGAGAGGAGAAGGTTTTGAAGCAGACTTAAAGAGGATGCTGACTGAATATGGACAACTGTCAGGTAGTATCGCTAAAGATGCTAAGAACAATTACGTTTCTATTATCACAGGTAAAAAGATAAGAAACGATGTTCTAACAGCAAACTTGGAGAGAATAAAAACTGCCACTAGCAATATGATTAGTGGTGTTATGAGTTCTCTGAAGAACATTATGGCACAAGCAATCGAGAAGGTTGTTGATGCTATTCTTGGTCTTATACCAATTCCTATGGGTATACTTACCAAACTGTTATCATTCGCTTCAGCGATAACACAGAGGTTTTGTATGTTCGAAGCATCGTATCTACTTAATGTAATTCAAGGTGCACTTGGTAATATCACTGGATTTGCAGAATCTATTGCTGATAACGTAGTTACTAAAGTTATCGGTGGTTTTGCTGCTAAGGTAGAGGACACAGTAAACGGAGTTCTTTCAAAGATCCAAGGTGGAATTGCTAAGATTACTGATGTAATGAATAAAGGTCTTGCTGCTCTCAATACTATTAAGGGTAAGTTTGATTTGGTGACAGGGATATTCAATAAATTAATGAACTTTGATTTCACTAATCTAAATTGGGGTAACTTAGTTAAAATAATTCTTGGCATACTTGATATGCTAATTGGTAAAAAAGATTGTGGTAGAAAATATAAACCCCCAAAACAAAAGTTCTGGTTACCTCTGCTAGGTACGAGTACGTGTAGTTCTGTACCAGAATTTCTAGAGCAAGAATTTACAATACAAACAGGTGCATCAAGCTCAGGTGGTAGTGGATGGCAAGGAACTAAGGGAGATTTCTTTAGTACGTTGCTCCAAGGTATGAGTATTGAAGACACTCATACAGTTACACATATGAATGGTGCAATTACTGTTCAAAGTAATACTAAGGATAAAGCACAGACACTAATCCAACACGCAGGTGGACAAACTACTATCGCAACTGCTGATGGTAACCAACACAGAAACCAACCTGGCAACGATACTAAAATTGTTGGTCGTGACGAATGTAAGACTATCAAAGGAAATAAAACTATCACTGTAGAAGGTGACTACACTCTTAAGGTTATGGGTGATTTCAACATAGAAGTTGGTGGTGTTGAGAATAAATTTGTATCTCAAGGATCAAATGATCCTGATGATGTACAGCAGTCTAAAGGTGCTATCACATACGCATCTGACTACAATGTAAACTATGAAGGTAACTATGAATTACAAGCACCTAACGTTACTTTCAACGCTGTACAAGACATCGCATTAAATGCACAAGGATCTATATCTAATAAAGCAACAGGTCTATTGAATACTATTTCTGGTGAACTTATTAACGAGTGTGCTTGGAAGACTGAATTTATTAATAGTGTTCACTATAAGAACGTAGCACTTATGAATATGTTACCTGGTATTACAGGTGTGGTTAATATTGTTAAAGGTCCGACCCTATCAATCAATGGTACAGGTCTTGGAACCAGTCCAATGCCAGCAGCACAAATCAATATTATCGAATCAACCACACCAGGTGGTATCGTTGACATCATCAATGGTAGTGCTGGTGGTCGTTTGACTATGGTCAATACTGCAAAAGGTGGTATCGGTGAGTTTGTTAACGCAGCAGGTGGAGCGATTATGAACAACGTGACCAATGGTGTTGCAACATACAACGTTGGTACTGGAGTTTTCACCGCAGGTTGTGGTGGAGGTCCTGCCCAATTCTATGGGTTGCCAATTCTATTAAATTAGTATATAATATATTTGTGCCTGATCAGCACATTGGGAGTGACTGAATAAACTTACTGGCATATCGCTGGTTAAGGTGATGAGACACAGGTGGTGCTGCTGACGCGGGTCAGAATCGACTTACCAGTCGGGTCTCAGGCAAAGATGTATTTACTCTGTAGTAATGCCCATCTTTTGTTGGTATACAGGAATCCAACCTCCCTCCTTCTTTTACACGAGGTTCTTATGAGCAGACGACAATACACAGTCAAACTTAAACGTCCTCATAGTGCAGTTCCACTTTACGAGTACGTAAACGACTGTCTAACACCGCAAGAAGCGGTAATGCGTGCTGAAGCACGAACAGGTCTAAAACACTTCGTTGTTTATCCTTCTTAACAATGGATAACGAAGAGTTAAACTATATACTTTTTGATTACCTTGATCTTCTTATGGAATCCCAAGAACTTTGGTTAGATTATGTCTGGATTAACATCCCCCAACGCTCAGTGTCCCTTCAATCTAATGATGGAAACATTGAAAAGATTCGATTCAGTTGGAATAAAGAAGGTGCTGAAGGGTTTCAAGAAACTGTTGCTTCTCTTTGTGAAGCAATTCCAGAAGAACAAAGATGTTTTGTTGAAAAATGAACAGACTTAATTACGAAGAAGCAATAGAGAATATTGCATTTACATTAAAATTAGCATCAAGAGGTACACCTTTTGTTGTAGAATGTCCAGAGGGTAACGTGCTGATCACCCCTGTGGCAAATAAACCACTAGAATTAGTTGATGATGAATTGCGTGAGCAAGAAAAAGCAGCAGCATATCATAACGGTCCTACACCTATGCCAGGTGTGAACCTACCTCATCAACACGAAGTAGCAGCATTCGCAAGAGAGGAAACTAATCGTGCTTTCAAAGACATTTCTTGATCTAATTTGTCATAAATGGGACAACTTACATCAGGCACAATGCTGGCCAAATGAATTCGCCCACGTTCACTATGATTGGTGGATGGATAATGGAGTGTTACATTCAAAGCAATGGTACGATTGGAACGGTGAAGTCTATAGACAGAGAACTCATTCATTAGAAGACTGTGGTGACGAAATGATTCTGCATATTCGTGAGTCAAAAATGCATTTGGTATTCAAGACAGACGATGAAGGATCACCAGGTCTTATAGGATTGACACCACCTAACTCATATAATGCAAACGGAATTAAGATAGAGACGACAATAACATTAGATTCAGTAACATATACATCATTTGATAAAGGAACTACACCAAAAGGTGAAGTTTTATGGGGGAAGATTCCAAGTCCATTCGTTTTTAAACATACATAACTTAGATCTATGGATGAATTTCTCGAAGTGCTAGTGAGACACTGGCATAATATAAAACAAGCCCAATCAAGTCCTACATCATTTGCTTATGTGCATTACCTTTGGTACTATGATGACGGTGTTCTAAAAACTAAACAGTGGTACGATTACAATCCGAAAGAACCTTATCGAGAGAGAACACACAAAGTATACGAAGGTAAAGATAATACAATAATTTTAGAAACAAATGATGCAGCAGATACTACTTGGACTGCCACTCCTCACGGATGGACAGCAGTTTCCGATCCTAATTGGAAGCATCCAAAAGGTTATACTGTAAGGACTAAAGCAACTCTTGATAGATCAGGAGTGTTTGCTACAGATGATAGAGGTTGGGATTGGAATGGGAAATCACTCTGGGGGTCAGAAAAAGGTCCTTTCGTTTTCACACAATGCAATACAAAGTAACAAGTGATTATTACATCATCAAAAATCAAGGATTGGTTAAATTATTCTTCATTAATGGAGTAGCATTTACATTTGAAGAGATTGACAACCCTACACAAGAATTGATAGAGGAATGCGAGAACAAAATAACGTATAGGATGGAGGATTTGTACCACAATTCACAATATTTAATTATGGAAGAGTGTCATCCTCTCCTGTTTGAAATGGAAGAACTGTGTGAGGGTGAAATCCCTTATTAATACCAAGGTTGAAAGTGGTATAAATAAAACTGTATCAAATAGTGTGCAGAGTTAGTGGGAACAAAAAGAATTTCACAATTAGACACTTTGGCAGATGGAGTTCTGACAGGAGAAGCAATTCTTCCTGTTGTTATTTCAGATCCCCTGATTCCTAACCGTAAAGCGAAGATCAATCAGATATTCAAAGGTGTAGGAGCAGGTAGTCAGTCACAGCCTGGTCTATGTTTTGATTTGGATAGGGACACAGGTCTCTACCAAGACGCATATAATGAATTGGGTATTGCTTTCGGTACATCATCGATGTACTATAAAAAGCAAGACAACGCAGATGGAAGTGCTACCATTCGATTAATCGCAGGTGACACGACATCTTCTAATGTGAATATCGATATGAGACCACAGGGATCTGGAAAGTTCCTTGTTAACGGTCCTGCTGAGTTCCAAGACACCAACTTTTTCCTTGCAGACGATCAAAACCCAGATAAGAAAGCTAAGTTTGAAATATCTGGTGTATCGACTGGTGCAGGGATTAGGTCATTTGCTTTACCAAGTACAGGAAGTTTTACTTCTACAACACTTGTAGGTAATGACACTGCTCAGACTTTAAGTAATAAAACTATTATTATTCAAGATGGTAATTTCCAGATAACTGGTTCATCTAACACTGGTAAGATTGCTCTATTTGAAACTGACTCTTGGGAAGCACCTGTTACACACATATACAGGTTACCTGACTATGGTACTTCGGCATCACAGTCAACTATCATCGATACTATTACTGAACAAAATATCAGTAATAAGAACTTGATTAATCCCTCTATTTCAAACATTGCATCGGGAGATCCAGAGAATCCTACTCCTAAAGTTACATTCCAATCTGGTGATGTTACTTCGGATCGTATTGTCACATTCCCCGACCAATCATTAGAAGTAGCAGGTACAGAAGCAACCCAAATCTTTAAGAACAAAGATTACGCTGACGCTAGGTTTGCAGACGCAACTGACGTTACTAAACGTATTCTATTTGACTTATCAGCGTTACCAGGTGCTACAATTCTACGCTATGCATTTCCGCATCAGTTATTGAATGTATCACTAGGAAACAACAACACACTTGTCACTGAACTTGCACAACAAGTTATAGATAATAAAACTATTAGATCATTGAAACTGGTTGATGAAGAAAACGATCAGAACCAGATTCATTTTGACCTAAGTAATATCGAAGGAACTAAGTCAATTAGTTTCCCGAACGCAAGTGCAACATTACTATCTACTGAAAACGTCGGCACCTTGGGTGTTAGTTTCGGTGGTGAAATTTCTGCTCCTGACTTTGGTGGCAGACTAAGACTTACAAATCATTTCTTCGCAGGTTTTTAAAAAATGACAGCAGGAAGACTAGCAGCATTATCTCCAGGAGCAACGACAGCATCCGTATTGTATTCGACTAACGTAGACACGACAGCGAGTACAGTATTACACGTTGCAGAAAGAGGTAACGCAGCAGCTACATACCGAGTTGGTCACAAAGACTATACTCAAAAGTTAACGATGGATGCAAGTACATATAAGTTTCAAAGGGGAAACCCGATATCCAACTACAAAATACAGATTGCACCTGGTATTACGAGAAGTAATGCAACACCTGGTTTAGCAGTTGCCTCTAGTGACACAGCAAAGAAAGCGAAGATTCTTGATGCTTTTGTCGCTACAGGAACTATCACAAACTATGTGAAGACAATGACGTATTCATCAGTTGGTACTAACGCTGCTGGACAAACTGGAACATTCCAAGGTGGAGAGACCATTACAGGTGGAACTTCTAGTCTTACTGCAACCTTCAGGGGTTCAGGAACTGGTGGTTCTATGAACATTGAGATTGCTGATATCACTACAGGTGCATCAACACTTAAAATTATTAATGGTGCAGCAGTAAGTGATGTAAGTGGTAATGGAGATCCACATTACTTTGTACTAGATCAAACACCTCCTACAGGTTATACTACAGAGATTCTACAGACAACTTCATCACTAACATTCTATTCTGGTGCGACAGGTGGAGCAGACGTTGGAATCACACGTGGACTGTTTGGAACGTCAGCAGGACCTCATAGAGCAGGTCAGAACGTCGCATTATATAAAGATCAAACAACTACAACAGCTTTAAACACTGGTGGAGCACAGTTAGGAGTAGGTGCAACAACTGTTCCTGTTGTTGATGGTACACAAATTGTTTCAGGACAATATTTCAGGATTGGAAATGAAATTCTTCTTGCTACTAATGTTGTTGCTAATGACATTACTGTCACTCGTGGACAATGGGGAACAACAGATGCAGCACACAACGATGGATCTACTGTTACTCCAATGACTCAAGCAGCAAGTCAAGGATATTTCCAATGGTTTGACACTGCTGAGACATTGACAGGTGGTACATCAAACGCAACTGTTGACACACAGTTCACTGCAACTTCAAGTGCTTTATTCACTACTGGATTTGTTTGGGGAACTGTATCTGGACAAGAGATCGTTCCTTCTGAATTTACATTTGACGTTGATCGTACTTATCTGTTCGATCAAGCAGACTCATCTAACACAGGACTACCACTAAGATTTTCAGATATACAGGAAGGAACTGGAGCAACAGTACCAGGTACTGAATATACTATTGGTATTACTAAGACAGGTACTGCTGGTACTGATGGAACTATTCAAATTATTCCAACCAGTAACACACCTAACCCACTGTATTACTATGCTGAAGGTGTACCATCTACAATTGGTGTAACCAATTACTCAAGTGGTCTTCAGGTTGTTCAGGATCCTATCTTTACAGAGATATTCCTATACGATGTTGAAGGTACGTGGATCACTGGTGATACATTCACTATTGGTACTGCATCACAAACAGTTGGTACTGTAACTGGTGGTAAGTACGGACACGTTTCAAGATGGGTAGGATCTGATTTGTATGTGACATTAGGTACTGGATCTGCTGCGTTTGCAGGATCAGATGTATTCAATGACACACCACCTGTACAAGGTGCAGACAGAGGAAATGCAACAGTCTCTTCTGTTACTGCTGCAACTGATCTAGAAACAGGTGACTACATTTACTATGATTATGCTCTAGGAGCGAATGCTACTAATGAACATAAAGGACTTATTGTAGGTCCGAACTCACATTTAATTGTATATGCATCCTCTGCTAATGTTTCATTCCAAGTTAACGGATTTGAAAATACAGTAAGTGATTATACATCGATTCAGTATACACACGAAGCAGCTGGTGGTGCTGGTGGCGGTGGTGGTGCTGGTGGTGGAGCAGCTCCCTAATCCCTGACATTAACTAAATAACATATAAGAGGATACTGGTAAATGGCACTAACCCGTCTAAAGAATATTATCACGTCGAGGACAGGTCGTATTATATACGTCAACCCCGACGACTTTGACGCATCTGATGCATATGATAATAGAGGAAACTCAGCACTACGACCATTTAAGACATTGCAACGAGCATTTCTTGAAGTGTCTAGGTTTTCTTATCGTGTTGGTTTAAGTAATGACGAATTTGATGCTTTCAGTATCTACCTATATCCTTCAGAGTATGTTTTAGATAATAGACCAGGTACTAACTTATATACTGAAATCACACCATTTGACGAGAATACAAACTTTGATCTCACTTCTCCTAACAATATCCTATACAAATTCAACTCCGTAAACGGTGGTATTATCTGCCCAAGGGGTGTTTCTGTTGTTGGATCTGACCTTAGAAGAACTAAGATCATTCCGAAGTACGTACCATATCCTACATTACAAGCATCATTAGGTATCACATCTGCTAACGAACCTACTACGTCTGCAATCTTCAGACTTACTGGTGGTTGTTATTTCTGGCAGATGTCATTTTTTGACGGTGACAACAACGGTGTTTACTACCGTCCTGATGTTGTTGATAGTATTGCTCCTAACTTCTCACACCATAAGATTACTTGTTTTGAGTACGCTAATAATGATGACCTAGATTTATACTATCAAAAGATTTCAAAGGCATACGCTACAATTCCTGATACTTCTGGAACCATTGCACAAGACCAAATACAGGCAAGGGTTGAAGAGAACAGAATCGTTGGTCCGATCTCCGATGAATTTAGAGTTTCTCAGATTATCAGAAATGGACAAACTGCAACCGCTTTTACAGTTGATATCCAAGACAACCCAAGCAATCACGGATTCTCAGTGGGTGTCGCTGTTAATATTTCTGGGGTTACTGGTCCTACTGAGACTGACTCTAACCTCTATAATGGATCCTTCTTGGTAACGTCAGCACAAGGTAACCAGTTCACGTATCAGATGTCAGCAGAACCGTCAGGTAATGCTATTGGATCTAACGTACTGGTTAAGGTTGAGATTGACACGGTTGACTCAGCATCACCATACGTATTCAACTGTTCACTAAGAAGTGTATGGGGAATCAACGGTATGCACGCAGACGGAGCACTCGCCACTGGTTTCAAATCTATGGTTGTTGCTCAGTTCACTGGTATCTCACTACAGAAAGACGACAGAGCATTTGTATTATATAACCCATCAACAGGTAACTATGAAGCACAAGCAGCAGGTTCAGGTGCACACATTAACGGACTATGTAAATATCGTAAAGGATGGAGACACAGACATATCTTTGCATCAAACGACGCATTCATTCAGGTCGTTTCGGTGTTCGCTGTTGGATTCGGTGACCACTTCTTTAGTAAGTCAGGTGGTGACCTTTCAATCACGAACTCAAACTCCAACTTTGGTAACACTTCACTTAGATCAACAGGATTTAAGTCAGCATCCTTTACCAAGGATAAAGCAGGTCAGTTAACACATATCATTCCACCTAAGAGTATTGAAGACATCCCTGAGATTTCTATCAACTGGGTTACATTTGATATCTCAAAGATACGTGCAGCAGCAGACCCTACAAAACTATACCTTTATGGATATACAAATGAAAATGCTAAACCTCCTTCGAAGATTCAAGGTTATACAGTTGGTGCTCGTAGAGATTCGCCCACATTACCTGACCAGATTAACGTCTTATTGATTGCTTCAGGTGCACAACAACCAACCACACATACTGCAAAGATAGATCCATCAGGACCTACAGTTACAGGTACATCACCTGGTTCAGATGAGTCACCTATAAAGTTTGATCCTAACCAGTCTAACTGGTATTTACAGGTTGACTCTAATCAGAACGACATATATACAACTCTAATTGCTAACTCACAGTATCAGAACTTAGGATTCACACCGACATCATTCATCAGACGTATTCCTGACGCAAGAGACCTTAAGGATAGAATTTATAGATTTAGATATGTTCTTGATAAGGATGCTTTCCCTATACCTAGAGAACCTATTACTGGTTTCGTTGTACAACCTAGATCATCAGAAACAAACTCACCAGCATACGATAAAACATATTACATCTATGAAGTAGAAATCTTCCAGACATTTGATCGAGGTGTTGCCGATGGTATATACTATCTTTCAATTCTTAATGCTAGTGTATCTCCATCCACATCAAACTTTAATGACTTTGCTTTCTCACAGTACAGTGTAGACATTTATCCTACATTTGATAGAGACAACCCAGTTGCTGACCCTGCTGCTGCGGTATCCATTGCAGACAATGACATACTTGGTAAGGTTACCACAACTGACGGTGCACAGCCTCAAGCAAACGAAGATACTAAACTTTCTATTACAAGAGAGACTGCACAGTTCTTCTTACTAGAGCAAGAGAACAACTTAGGATATAATACTACAAGTAATACATTGAACAGTATCGTAGTTACAGCAAGACTTGGTGATGAAGAAGAAAGAAAGATTGCACTTAAATTGAACGCTGATAACTCTGTTGCTCCTTTGTTATGTGAACTGCGAAGATACTCTATTCTTAGAGCATCAGGTCATACGTTTGAATATCTTGGTTTCGGACCTGGTAACTATTCAACTGCATTCCCATCTACACAGGTGGAAGTGTTATCACCCATACAGGTCAGACTTTCACAGTCACTTAAAGAATCTGCGGGTGTTGCATATTATTCTGGTGTTAACTCTGATGGTGAACTATACGTTGGTAACCAAGTTATCAACCCGATTACTGGTCAGATCACCAACGAAGATATTGCACAGTTGAACGTTGTTGGTGAAGAAGGAACTACCATTCAAACATTCAGTGAAGTTGTTCTAACGGACAAGTTGACTGTAATTGGTGGTGCATCCAACCAGTTAGAATCTGTATTCTCAGGTCCTGTTACTTTCCAGAAGAGAATAACAGCACAAGAGAACATACAGACAATCAAACTGACTTATGCAAACGATGATGGAACCGTACTAAAGCAGTCGTTCCTTGCAGAAGATGATGGCACAGGTCAACCAGACATTGATTCGTCATTAGCATTTAATGATGGTGATATTATCTATAACATTGATTGGCAAGCTGGTGACTCATTAGGATGGATTTATGATACAGGTATCTGGTATAAATTTGGATTGACAGATACTTCTCCTATTACTGCACGTAGGTTCAGTGGAGTAACAAATTATGGTATTGGTATGGCACCTGACGCATCCAACAGGATGAAGATTGCAGGTAATACTTACATTAACGGTGACTTAGATGTTACTGGTAGGTATGGTGCTGCTGATAAGTATACACTTGCAACTGGAATCGCTAATAACAATAACGGTGTTATCTACAATGGTAATGGATCTACAACTTCCTTTGCTATTTCACCAGGTCACACGAGTTACTCTGTATTGGTATTTAATAATGGTGTTGCACAGATTCCTGGTGTTGACTATCAGGTATCAGGTAACGCAGTTGATTTCTCTATAAGTACACCACCTGCAACAGGGTCGGTTATTCACATAAGAGAACAGGTTATCTAAATAGTCATAGTAGAGGGGACTTATGTCAACCCAGATTAATGGTAATAATATCCAATCAACAACCAGAGGTTTAGTTGAAGCGTGGAGTATTACCGAACAGTTAAATTTGCCACCACTTAACCAGAGTGCTATCAATGCATTGGGTACGCCTGCGTTTGGAACTTTAGTCTATAACACGACTGAAGATATGGCACAGATTTACAAACAAGATGCACAACAAGGAAATCCAGGTTGGACTGATGTAGGTGGAGGAGGTCCGAGTGTTGGTGAAAATAGTATTATTAGAACGAACGGAACAAATATACAAGAGAACTTAACTGTAGGTCCTGTACAAAACGGTGGTGTAGAATTCACAAATGGATTCTCAGCAGGTCCTATACAAATTGATTCAGGATTTACAGTTACTATTGAGAACGGTGCATCGTGGACTATGCTTGGAGACGATGACCTGTCTTATGCACAGTTTGTTGATATTACTTCAGGACACGGAACATTCACAGGTGTATTACATTATGGTTCAATAAAGAATACTATGAATTTCTATCAGTCAAGTGGAACAGTAACACACGACTATGGCAACTCTAGTTTCATCTGGATCAACAAAACAGGTGGTGGTAACTTCACACTAAACCTAAACAATGTACCTGCTGATGGTGCAAATAGAATGGAATGTAAGATGATTATAAAGAACCAAGGTGGTTCAGGTTACCCCACTGGTCTTAACATCAATGGAGTAGGTGTTGACATCTATTGGTATAACAATAGTACACCTGGTATGAACTATAATCACGCTGAAATTGCATTCACTATTTCACATACTCCGAACAATAACGAAGATATGTGGACAGTGTTTGCGAGAGAGCACGAGTATGGTGCATAAACTTTATAAATAAACTTAGGGTAAAAACTACAGAAGCAAAATGAGTACACTAAAAGTTGCATCTATTAGAGACCTGTCTGGAATTGGTGGTTTTACACTAGCGTCTGGAAACATTACTGCGAATGGAACTTTAACCTGTGGTGGCATTACTATTAATGGTACAATTTCAGGTTCTTCAGCACAGATCGTACCAAGTGTTTCAGGACAGTCTGGAAAGTTTCTAACAACAAATGGATCATCGATGTCTTGGACAGACGTGAGTTCCGAGAACATTCATTCAATGAATGTATATACAGGTGGTTCGACTTGGAATAGACCAAGTGGAGTTAAGTATATTCACGTAAGAGTACAAGGTGGTGGAGGTGGAGCCTCTGGTCACGGAGAATCTGGTGCTGCTGGTGGATATTCAGAAAGAATTCTTGATGTAAATAATATTTCATCTGTATCAATCACAGTTGGTGGTGGAGGTGGAGGAACTTGGTACTTCGGTCACGGTGGTGACGGTGGTTCAAGTAACTTCGGACCTTACCTATCAGCAGGTGGTGGACACGGTGCTAATAGAAACAACGGACATTCAGGTGGATTAGGACGTAATGGTTCTGGTGGAGACCTGAATATCTGGGGTGGTGGTGGACAATCACACGCTGCTCACGGTGGTGGAACTGGTGGTTCTTCACACTTTGGAGGATCAGTTGCTGCTGGTTGGCCAAATGGTGGTAACTATTCACACAACCACGAAGATCACGCTGCCTATGGTGCTGGCGGTTCGGGTGGACACTTCCACTCATTCCGAGGTTCCAACGGTAAGTATGGTGTTGTTACAGTCATCAACTACAAGTAAGGAGTATTATGAAAAAAGCATTAGTTGATTACACAGGTTACGTTGCTGACATCGTTGATCCAGGTGAAGAATATACTCTATTCTTTGGTCGTGGATGTTCTCAGATGTGGGTGAATGCACCTGATGGAATTTTAAATACGTGGACACTTGAGTGGTCAGAGACTGCTTCAGATATGGTTTGGATTGAACGAGTAGAAGCATATGCAGATCCACAGACAATTCGTAAGGTATCTTATGGAGAAATCGGTCAGCAATTAGATATGCTATACAGAGACCTTGCTGCTGGCAAGACTCTTAATGCTGCTGATGCAGAATGGTTCAATCATATTAAGACTGTTAAAGAGAACACAACTACACCTTCATCTGTAGATGAACCGATGGATCCTTCAATGTCACAAGAAGAGATTGCAGAATTTATGTCTGATGCTGCTGAACCAAGCACATCAAGACCTTGTAAATTAAGTACACAAGCATCACCTTGTTGGGAGAGATACTCAAACTGGGGTGGAGCATATGACGAATTGGGAACTGTGTGATATAATATCTGTATAGATTTCTTGACTATATAAGATAAGGTATTAATTTATTATGCAAGTTAACAACGTTGTAATTATCGGGGGTGGCAGTGCAGGTTGGATGACCTGTGCTGCTATTTTAAAGCTATGCCCTTGGATTAATGTAGTATTAGTAGAGAGCGATAAAAAGAAACCAGTAGGGGTAGGAGAATCTACTCTAGGTCAATTCAATAAGTATCTGTTTGCATTGGGATTGGAAGATTCTGATTGGATGCCATATTGTAATGCGACCTATAAAAATAGTATTCAGTTCACAAATTTTAAAGAGAAAGGACATACATTTCAATATCCTTTCGGAGTCAATAATATAGATTCAGTAGAACAGTTCTTTGATCTACAAAGAGAGATGCCAGATAAATGGACAGGTGATACGTTTGCAAAATATATGAATCCAGAAAACTGTGCAATGGTAGAACATAATAAGGAATGGTTTAACACACAAACACCAGAAGGATATACTAATTGGGAATCATTTAATCCAGATGTTGATAGAGCATATCATCTAGATGCAGAGAAATTTGGTGAGTTCTTAAGGGATCGTATTTGCTATCCTTGGGCAGACCAAGGAAGATTCACTCACGTTGTTGGTGAAGTCAGAGGTATGGTAAAAGATATAGCAAAAGGTGGTTCACCCTCTGCATCTAACAGAACTATTAATCAGTTGGGAGTCAGGTTAACAGAAGATAAGAAAACTATTGGTGTGGTTGGTGATCTATACATTGATTGCACAGGTTTCCACGCTGCATTGATCGAAGGTTTGATGGGATCATACTTCCATCCATTTAAAGATAGACTTGCTAACGATAAAGCATTATTTGCAAGAGTTCCATATAACAATCAAGAGCATCGTGAAAAATGGATGCACAATGTAACTGATTGCGAGGGAGCAGATAACGGATGGATGTGGACAATTCCACTATGGGATAGAATCGGAGCAGGTTATTGTTGGTCGTCACGTTTCGCTATGGAAAGTGAAGCACGAGGTGAGTTTGAACAATGGTTAGAAACTAAATTTGATTGCGACCTAGATGAAGTAGAAATAAATTCAATTGATATTAAACACGGTTACAGACAGAATGCTTGGGTCTTGAATGTTGTAGCGATTGGACTATCATATGGATTCGTTGAACCATTGGAATCTACATCACTACTATCAACTCACGAGAATATTCTAAGGTTAGTTGATACATTAAAGAGGAGAGATGGATACATTACTAATATCGAAAGACAATGGTTTAACTATCAAGCACAACGTGAGATGATTGGATTTAGTAAGTTTGTATCTATGCACTACGCATTGAGCAAGAGAACTGATAATCCATATTGGAAATGGTGTACACAGAGAGCAGAGTATATGAATGAAGGGGATTTTGGTAATATTCAAACAGTTGATAACTATGAGAGAGTTGGATCATCACTTGATCTGAATACTCCATTAGATGATGGACTTGGCGGTATGAATTACGTACAGGCAGGTATGGGAATGAAATTAGGATCTAGATTCTATTCTTCTAATGTGAAGTTCAAAGGTGAAGAACTTTACAAAGAACAGTCAGAAACTCTAAAAAATGTAGATGTAGATAAATCTAATTACTTAGAAGCAGTTGATAAATTTGTGCAGTCAGACGATTGCCCAAGTCACTATCAATACTTACTTGATAATGTGTATGGTGGGGTAGATGATGTTGAATTCACTTAAGTTCTGGAAGAAGAAACCTTGGGTCAGGTTTTATTCATTAGAACCAGGCATAGCAGAATGCTATCCTCTTATACCTACATCTAAGGTAAAGAGAAGTTGGTTAAGTAAAGAACAAAAGAATAAGAAATGCCCTTTCCAAGGTACACAAAACAGTTCTAATTGTCCTGGTATCAAACAGATAGCAAGGATGGGATATGTTGTAGTTGCACCTATGGATTTCTATATTATTACAAATGGAGATGGTATATCATTTCAATATGAAATACCTAATCAGTTCCAAAGGCACAGCAATTACATCTCAGACCACACACCCGAACAGGTCATTCCACTTATAGATAGACCAGAAACCACACTTGCCCATATAATTAAGTTAGAATTACCTTGGCGAGTTCGGGCATCTGATGATATAGTATTCTTGCAACAACCAGTTTATTGGAACAATGAACCACGGTTTGAAGCAGTTGCTGGTATCTTTGATCCAAGATTTGCATTACAAGTTAATGTACAATTAAAATGGTATGAGTTAAATAGTGGTGAAGAAGGAGTTCTTGTGAAAGCAGGTACACCTCTTGCTCAATACATACCAATGCCACGTCAGGTTCTTGAATCATCTTGGTATGATTTCTCACAAGAACCAGCAGAATCAAAAGACTGGGATTTGGAATCTGCATTTAATTACAGTATCAAATCTGAGTATATGGTTCACGACACAGTTCAAGGTCGTATCTCACGTGCTATGAAAACAATCAACTTCCATAAGGATGGTAAAAAACGATGACACTAGATGAAATGATTCAGAACTTTTATGTTCAGAAAGAAGCGACTGTCAAAAAAATTGAGGAACTGGATGAGACGTTCAGTAATAAAAAACTGAACCCTTATGGTGTCACAACTATTGAGTTCCAAGAAAGATCTGACGCATATAGTCAGAAATCAAGATTGGAGGGTGCTATCGATGCACTATACATCGTAAAGAGAGAAATCTTTAATGATGATGGTGAAGTAGAAATCCCAAATCTAAATAAAATGGCAGAAGAGGAAGAGATCGAAACAATCGGTCAGACATCTGAAATGCCTGATACATTCCCAAATTAACAAATGAAAACATACCACATATACCTAAAAGATCGTTGTCTATTTAAAGACTTGAATGATGATGAATTTGAAGTAATATGGGGTAGGTTGTATCACTCTTATTGGGATGATATAACATATTCAGTTTGTAGTGACGAACACGCAGATCAACTTGATCTCGAACATTCTTATTAATTATGCCAGTATACAGAGACTATGAGATTAGAATCAATCTCAATGAACTAATCGAACAACGAATTCCAACTTGTGATCTACTACATCCAGACCACTGTCTATCAGAGTCTCAAGTAGCAGACATAGCACACGATATTAATATGGATCTGGATTTACATCCGATCTTTCATCAAATTGATGACCATATTATGAGATACGTGAAAGCAGCAGGAATAAACAATCAAGACCATTGGGTCGAAAAACGCTTACCTGATTTAAACTAATGAAAGGAACATCAAAACTAAAAGAAGCAACAATGGGACAACATAAAGCAGCAGAGGAACAACCCTTTGTTGGTATGATGTTCGGGGGACAGTTGTCAGAACAATCATATGCAATCTATTTGCATAATCAGATCATACAATATCAGGTACTAGAGAGTGCAGCACACGAAGAAGGTATGCTAGAAGAATTACCTGACATTGCTAGGGTGCCTGGTATGATAAAAGATTTTGATGAACTATATGATGGTAAGACTGAACTACCAGTTCTATCTACCACTAAAAGGTTTGTAGAATATATTGAAAGTTTAGATAAGACTGACTTCCTATATACTCACAAGTTAATGGCACATCTATACACGAGACATATGGGTGACCTAATGGGTGGACAGATGCTGGCAAAGAGAGTACCAGGATCTTCAGCGATGTATGAGTTCGCTGACCCAGATGCACTTAAGGCAGCAATTCGTGCTAAACTCGATGACTCAATGACTCCCGAAGTTAAATTTGCATACGAAATTGCAACCAGAACTTTTGTTGAAATGTTACCCTACGCTAATGTCAAAACCACCTAAACTTAATTACAACACACACCCACCAACTATACTTTTAACAGTTAAAGAGAAGGTGGTTAAGAAGACAAGAGAAACAGTTGCACAACTAAAAAAGATGATTGAGAACCTTAAGATGTAATGTTTACTCGTATTGTGAAACCAGTGAAATTTCTTCCAAATTTTATTTGGAAATTAAACTATGACTTTCAATTTGAAGGTGGTACATTACAGTACGATGTTGGGTGTCTATTAGATGAAGTATTAAGTCAAGGAAAGCAACGAAATAGTATGCTAGAAGATGGTGATGCATTCAGTACAGCAATATCATCAAGATCACCAATAGCACCACACAACTGGGAATGTTTAAATAAATTCTTTCAAGTAATACATCCAGATTTAATGACTATATGGGAGGACTGGGAATATTTTGATATGGGAATCAGACCTGCACAGAGTTGGGTCAATCTACACAAACGAACAGGTTACACGTTAGAACACGCACATAGTCCTTGCCCGATGGTTATATCTTGTTATCTCAAAGCACCAGAAGGTTCGGGTGGACTATTAGTTAGAGATCCATTAGAAATGCATAGGAGTGGTTATCCACAGGAATGTCAGGAAACTATATGGAGGTTGATAGAAGTTAAAACTAATGATATACTGGTATTTCCTGGTTGGTTACAACATAAAACTCAACCAAATAACACCGATGAAGATCGAGTGGTTCTTACAGTAAATTATGAAGGTTTTTAAGAACATTATTCCTAAACCTTATCAGGATAGGATCGAAACTATTATGTCTGATGTATCCTTTAAATGGGGGATGCTCGAAGATGTAACATATGGTAGTGACTCAGCAATGAGAAACAAGTTTCCAAATGCTACTGGCAGTATTGGATTTGCTCATCTATTTGCAGATAGAGCAACAGGTATATCATCTGAAAATTTAGATTTTATGCTACCACTATTACTACACATTTCAGAAACAAATGCTTTCGATTTAGTTAGGATTAAAGGTGGTCTATTGTTACCAAAACCATCATATAATATGGGTTCACATAATATGCCACATATTGATTTTGATGAAGACGGTCTTACCACAGCATTATATTATGTCAACGATTCAGACGGAGATACCGTCTTTTTTGATGATACATATAATATAGTGAAGAGGATTAAACCAGAAAAAGGAACTGTTATCATCTTTGATAATCGTACTTTACACGCATCAACTAACCCATCTATTTCACCAAAACGTATGGTAATTAACTTTAATTATGTACTCCATCAGTAGCGAAGAAACAATACCAACTGTGGTTATTGATAACTTCTTTGAAACACCATCGATGATTGCTAATTATGCACGTGAACAACAGTATTTTAAATGTACTGAACATCCGAGTGGTGGTACGTGGCCAGGTAAAAGGACACCATTACTTGATAAATTAGACAAGCAATTACACCAAAAAATATGTAGTAAACTCGTACGATATTTACCACATCATATTGGTTTTGACATTGCAGATATGACATTTCATATCTCAACAGCAGAAACAGGTAAGGGATGGATCCACACAGATCCACCACACTTAGGAATTGGTGTTGTTATCTATTTAAATCAAGGTTACAGACAAAATTCTGGAACAGCATTATATGATGTTCCTAAAGGTTACTCAGGACAAATGTATGAAAGTGAATTCAAAAACCAAATGGCAGCAGACAGTCAGGAAGAAAGAGATTCTTATGCTGATATGCAGCAAAAATGCAACGAGGATTTTAGGGTGTCTGTAAATGTTGAAGAGAGATACAATCGTTGTGTCATCTTTGATGGTAGGAAATACCACGGAGCAGTTGGTTTGTATGGTGATACACCAGATGATGCTCGTCTGACCTTAGTTTGTTTCTTAAAAGGAGTTTTAAAATGACACCACAAGTAGTACTACCAGTAGAACCTCTAGAAATGTTAGTGAAGGACAAATTATATGTTCTTCGAAATGCAGTTAGCAATGAGACTTGCGAACATCTTGCTAAAGAATATCTTATGATTAAAGATATTGTTGAAGTAACAAGTCAAGGACCTACTAGCGACCCTATAATGCCAGGTGCATTTGCAATGTATTCACCTGTCTGTTTTGAAGCAATGGGACAATCAATTCAACCTAAAGTTGAGGAGATATTGGGTGTAGAATTATATCAGACATTCAGTTACGCTAGAGTATATGTTAAAGGAACAAATCTAGTAAGACACAGAGATAGGACAAGTGGAGAATGGGTTGCTAACGTATGCATTACGAGGGATGATGTTGATTGGAGATTTTATATTGAACTGGATGGTAATTCATATCAAATATTATTAAATCAAGGTGATATGATTATATTCAGAGGACATAAGGATTTCCATTGGAGACCAAAATACACAGGGGATCTACAGATCCAAGCATTTGTATCCTATGTTGAAAAAGATGGAAGATATTCTGATAACAAATATGATGGTCGTCCTATGTTGGCAGCACCTTGGGAAACAGCAAGCGATAGAATTAAACAAGAACAATCAATGATTAACTCATCCCCTTACTACACTTAATTATGGACGAAAACATTCTCAGCGATAAACTACCAGAGGTTAAGATACCAGTTTACGGACTATTTCCTACACCTATTGGAGTCTATAGTGTACCTAATCATCAACAACTAAAGGAAGAGGTAACAACTTATATCTCAATGCTAAAACCAGAAGATGTTCAACAGTCGCCACGATCAGATATTAACATCAATGTAATGCAATTAGGTGGTGTTGATGTACTAGATGACCCTAGTTTATATAATGTAAAATACGAGGTCTTACAGGCGATCACAGAGGTCAATCAACAGGCATTTGCTTATGAATTAAGTGACCCGATTAATCTAACTGATAGTATTATTGAACTAGGAAATAAGGATGCAATTTATCTACCACACGAACAATCTAATTGTCTTTATAGTGGATATTATTTTGTGAATTGGGATGCAACTAAACACTCACCTGTTAAGTTTAGGAGAGCGATAGCATCACCACATTATCCTATCATTCAGTACCCAAATAATAATATGACACCATTTAATTGTCTGGATCAGAATATACCATACAAAGAAGGTGACATTATTATTTTCCCTAGTAACTTATCAAGAGGTTATGAACAGAATGTAGAAGGAAATCGTATAACTATATCATTTAATGTATCAATATGAAGATCAATAATATTATCACACGAGATAATCCATTTTATGTAAAGTCACCTGACTTTATTATTATGGATAATATTATATCTGATGCCTATCAAAATTGGTTAATTGATTGCATTAAGAATGAGGATTTGATGTGGCATCGTAAAGACCACGCAATCACAGAAATGTTACCTGACGACCCTAGGAATGGATTCTGTAATTTTCATTATTTGTATGAGATTAACAAGGGAGGTGAACTATCTCAGTTATGTAATGCTTTTATGCCATTAGCACTACAATTCAGAGAAAGATTAAAGTGTGAATGTTTACTCAGAATGAGAGTAAATTGTGTACCTGCATATCCTACCCAACAGATTCAGTTACCACACGTTGACAGTTATGTCAAAGGTGCTTGGAATGTGATATACTATATCGATAATAGTAATGGTGATACTGTCATCTATAACGAGAGAACGCAAGACCCTAATCGTTATATGGAAATGGCAGCAGCAGATAAGTTTACAGAAATGACTCGCATCACTCCAAAGAAGGGGAGAGCAGTAGCATTTAAAGGAGACTTATTCCACGCATCTACGCTACCGATTAAAACGTGGAGACCAGTTTTAAATATGAACTTGTCAGAACACCCACCAGAAAATCCTCAAACAGCATACAATCCAAATGACCTACAAAATTAGAGACGGTGAAGACTGGTGTTTGTGGCGATCACCAGCAGTAGAGAATGAGTCAAAAGAAATGGTTGCTCAAATAGGCAGATCATTCAGACTATTCAAGAATACATTTAGTGGACTTGATTCTTCATTAAAACAAGAAGGATTAACTCTTGGAGCGTTACCTGACATATTTAATGTACAGGAACAATATGATAAGGACACACAGTTTCTTAATAAGGAAACGGATTTTAGTGGGTATCGATTCTATAATCTATTTGCATTAACAAGTCCATCACCTCTATTCTGGTTATTGTTTAAGGACATAAGACACGTTGTTAGGACACAGTTACAAACGGATGAACCACTATGGATGCAATGTTGGTTTAACTACCACGAACCACACCAAGTATTGAAATGGCACGATCATAGATTTCCATACCACGGATATGTGAGCATTGACCCGAAGGACAGTACAACTTTATTTAAAGAGGGTGATGTAAAATATGAAATAAAGAATGAGATAGGAAATATATACTTTGGTAAAGGATGGGATAGGATGCATATGGTAAGAGTTGATTCACCTTATGAAGGTAAAAGGATAACATTAGGGTTTGATATAATATGTCAACCTGATGTACCTGACGATCAGTTCTCTATCATTCCACTACTTTGACCACTCCAATACTTCTATCTAACTCCATTGCTATAGAAATGAGAAACATATTCAAATCCCTAAAAGTTGGTCAAAAGATTGGGTTTGATGGTTTTGAAGGATATATCTTTGGGATGTATGACACATATATTGTTATGTGTATCAATGAGATAGAGGATAAGGGGTCAAGGTATGGTAAAAGATTCGTTAATGTGCTAATATATCCTTGTGACTGGGAAGATATACTGATCGAACCCGAAGAGTATCCTAAAGACCATAGGAACTACAAAGGCAAGACTGACGATCATCCTGGAAATGATATGCTACCACCTATTGAAAAACGATGAACTTAAAGAACACTTTTGTAAACTTGCAACTGTCAAGGAATGAAGCGGAAGCAATTCTAACAGCACTAAACTATTTGAATTTAGATATGCAGCATACAAGTGAAGAGATTCACGACATTAAATATGCTGACATCTACAACTATATTAGAGAAGAGACAGACACAGTTAACAATCAGATTAAGAAAGCACAGGCAAAACAACCAGTAGGTGAGTGGTAATGCCATTAAGGAAACTAGCAAAAGTCAGACCTATTAGTGATAGGGCAAAACTACAATTTGCTGAAGCAATGAATAACAATGCTATGGCATATATTGAAGACCGTAGGTCAGATGGAAGGACATTCTTCTCATCTGAATATAATGGTGACTTCTGGTTTTGGTCAGATGGTAAGGATGACCCACATTGGAGGTTCGAAGAGTTAGTATGAAGGAAGGCAAGGCAGGAGATTCACTTAATGTGAAGGTCTCGAAAAGTGGTCAAGTTACGTTAGAATGGGATAAGAATGACCCTAAGTGGATGTTCTTAAACAAATTAAACAACGACCAAATACAGCAGTTTATCAAAGCAGCATTCAATGACCAACATACAGCAAAAAATTGAAAACGCAGAGAACAGGATTCTCGAACTAAAACGACTTATTAATTACTGGAAAAATGGAAGAGACATTCAAAGCACCGAACGAGTTGGTAAGGATTTGGACATACTCGACTCTATATCTTATGGTGATAAAGTTAGAACTGAACAGACTAGACAAGAGCAACAGCAACGACCAAATCCATTAGACTCGATGCCAATAGCAACAAATGATTATGGAGAATGTGTTGACACACTTCTTGATAGTATGAACGAGAGCGATACCAACTGGTAAACCAATTATATAACTGTCACATTACATATAACCCATATCATCCGTATGTACTAGAATATGTGCATACGACAGAACATTAGTGATTACATTAAGACCGCATCAGACTCGTGCTATTGAGTCAATGAATAAGAGAGAGAAAGGTCAAATCATCGTACCTACAGGTGGTGGTAAGACTATGATAATGATTCACCACGCAATGCAGAAATTTGCGAGGAATGAGAAGTTTGCACATACAGTAATAGTTGTTGCACCTCGTATAATGTTAGCACAACAGTTATGCACAGAGTTTACTAATCAGATTGATGACGTTGACATTATGCACGTCCATTCTGGTGGTTCTAAGTATTTCAATACAACAGATACTGATAAGATTAACCAATACTATCATAAGTCAACTAAGAATATGCTTATATTCACGACTTATCATAGTTTGCACAAATTAGTTGCTAGTGAAGTTGAGACTGATGTAATATATTATGATGAAGCACATAATAGTGTTCAAAAGAATTTCTTCCCTAGTGTTCAGCACTACTCTAATCAGTATGGTGTCAATCCCTACTATTTTACTGCTACTCCTAAGTATGTGGGTACTATTAATCCTAATAAAATTAAGTATGGAATGAATATTCCATCTGTATTTGGTGAGATTATATGTAACGTTCCTGCACCAGAATTAGTTGATGGTGGTTCTATTGTTAGACCTACTATCGTACCATTTGAGTTAGATATTGACAGAACTAGATACAACAAACATATCCACGATGCAGCAGCAACTGTTAAGTGTCTAAGAGAGATCGAAGACGATAATGCTAAGGTAGTTGTTAGTATTGGTAGTTCAAAGATACTTGATAAAATGTTATCAAGCACTTCTTTATTAGAGGACTTAAAGGAACTTGGATACGATGTATTACACGTCACAAGTAAGTTTGGAGCATTTGTTAATGATAAGAAAGTGTCTCGTAGTGATTTCATTGATACAATGAATGAGTGGGGTAAGGATGAAGATCGTAAGTTTATCATATTCCATTACTCTATACTATCTGAAGGTATTAGTGTGAGTGGATTAACTCACAGCATTATGTTGAGACAGTTAAGTATCATCGAAATGGCACAGACTATAGGACGTGTAATTCGTATGAACCCCGATGACAGAAGGGATATTGCAACTGGTAAATTACAATCAGGAGCATTACAATTCTATCGTAAGTCAACTGGATATGTATGTGTTGCTAATCATTCTCTACCTACATTGAGAAGGTTAGAGAGAATTGTAGATGATATTTTCGTTAAGGGAATACCACCACTTCCTTTATCATATAAATAAATGATAGGAAAGATTTATTAAGGACAACAATGGCAACTACAAATGCTAATAATTGGGCAGATTTACTTATCGCTGAACTAGGAAGTAAAGCGAAGGCATATCGACTTGCTCAAGTTAACTCTAGACTCACAGCACAAACAACTGGTGGAAGTGATGATAGACTTAAGAATACTAAAACTAAGATCGAAGCGGATAATGCTACCGTCACTTGGACATTCACTAAAGAAGACGTTGCATCAAGTGATGACCTAGTTATTAAGGCAAAAGCACCTAGTTCTTTAGGTGGACATACGAGGATATGGGGATATGTAGAAGGTACAAGTGGAAGTACAGAAGGTAACGTAAGAGTAAAACTAACTGATGGATATGTTGCAACTAATAGTATTGATGATACAAATAGGGCAGCATTCTTTTCAAAGATCTCACATATAGATGGTAAACAGTTTTAAACTAAACATTACATTATGAATGAAACACTTGATCTCTTTCCTACGAGACTCCATATAAATCAGCATTGCAATGATAGCATTACTGAAGAGATATGTAATTTAGTGGAATATATCAATAATGAATATGTTCCCACTATTCACTTTAATAGTGAACAGAATGATAATATAAACCTATTTGAGCATCATAAAGATAGATTGGTACAGTTCCTGGAATGGCACAGAGGTGTGGTAAATGAATATGTCACTCACAATAAGTGGAAATATTCAGAGAGTTGGTTAAACATTTATCCTAGAGGTGGAAGTCAACCAGTACATAACCACGTTGCTAACGACTGTCAAATATCAGGATGCTACTACCATAACACAACTGAAGAAATGGGTGACTTGACTTTTCATACACCTAATCCCTATTCAGATATTGACCTATGGGGTGCAGCACCACAAAATGCTTGGGTTAAGACTTATCCGTCATCTACAATTATATTTCCTAGTTGGTTAAATCATAATACAGATAACAATCAGGATGACCAGAGTAAGATCAGTATAGGATTTAATATACAAGTTGGTAGAATACAGACTGGGATAAGTGGTAGTTGGTTAGGTAAGGATACTGTTATACACGATAGAGGTTATAAGATGCTAGATGGTAAACCCTATGAATCCAGTTGAATAACTGTCACATAGGTGCTACCAACTACATCATCATACCCTATAATAATAGTATAAACAAAAGGAATTTATGTCAAACACAGTTCTTGAATTAACAGAAAAACTTGCAAACTCACTAGAGCAGAATTATAAAGCATATACAGTAAGGTCACTTACTCGTGATGCAAACAATAGCAACTATGCAAGGAAGCAACTTGATGAGATTGACAATGGTACAGCGAAACTAATGAAATTTCGTATTCAAGAAGGTAAGAAGTACTTTAAAGTAATTCAGCAAGATTTTGATACTTATCAAGATCGCAATGAGTATAGGGATGGAAGTGTTCACGCATTCATTGACAAGTTTAGTGCTGACGTGTATAAACCTGCATCTTGGAAAGCACCTGCAAAGCACGTTAGGTTTAATTTGAGAAATGAAATTCATCAAGCGAACCTATTCAACCCACTCTATACAGACTGGGCAGGTGGTTACCTTTATATGAGGTAATTGCAATGCTTACAATTTTCGCACTATTGACCATTATACTAATATGCTCTATAATGGTCTTATATTACTATAATCCGCACAACTAATGTGGTATGTTATCGGATGGACTATAGTCACACTATGGTTACTATCAAAATTAGGTGTATTTAAAAAATGAAGGACACAATCCTATATGGTGACTGTAGAAACACACTAAAGACAATTACAGAGAAGTGTCAAATGTGTGTCACTTCACCACCTTACTATGGTTTAAGGAACTATGGTAACGAGGATGACCAAATAGGGATGGAACAAACACCAGAAGACTATATTAAACAATTAGTTGAAGTTTTTCGTGGTGTTCGGGATGTACTATCGGATGATGGTACTCTATGGGTTAATATTGGTGATACTTACTATAACTATAGAAGTGATGGAAATTATCCAAAACAATCAGTAAGTAAGACTAATCAAGATTTACCTAGTTTCACACCAGTAAGAGGTAACAAGTTTAAAAACTTAAAATCTAAAGATTTAATTGGCATCCCTTGGATGTTGGCATTCGCATTAAGATCAGATGGATGGTATTTGAGACAAGATATTATCTGGAATAAACCTAATCCAATGCCAGAATCTGTTAAAGATAGATGCACTAAGTCTCACGAATACATTTTTCTATTATCAAAAAGTAAGAAGTATTACTATGATAATGAGAGTATTAAAGAGAAAGCAGTAGGTGAGCGATGGGGTAAAAATACACCTATTAATATGGACAATACAAAAGATACTGATAACCAGTTCTCAGGATTGACCCGACCTAGGAAGATGATATATGACAAGAAAAATAAAAGATCAGTATGGACAGTTACCAGTAAACCATTTAAAGGTAGTCACTTCGCAACTTTCCCACCTGATTTAATTAAACCTTGTATTTTAGCAGGTTCTAAAGAGAATGATATTATTCTCGACCCCTTTATGGGAAGTGGAACAACCGCAATGGTATCTAAAGAATTAGGTAGGCATTACATCGGATGTGAACTTCACGAGGACTATGGTAACCTTATACAAAAAAGACTAGGTTTGATGTCATTGTTATGACAGTTATATTAGTGGCACAAGAGCATCCTATTGGGTGCTTTTTTCGTCTATTATATTAATAGTTAGAGAAACAAATGCACAACTTCAGACAATTCCTAGACTACGTTGAATCATTCTATATGCCTAGTCACCCCGATGTTCTATATCCTATAGATGGATTGACTAGAGGTGAGATAGCAGTAGCAACTCTATCATATCTTGATCTATGTGCTAGTAGCGATGGTCAAATCAACTGGGGTGATGGCGATTCACTAGATAGAGAAAGAGTTAGAGATCACATCATCAACATAAGGAGCATAGCATAATGACAATAACGAGATCAGACTGTCGTTACTACATCAATGAGATCAAAGATCTTGCTAAAAACTATGATGACAAGACAGAGCAGAAAATCAATGACAAAGCAAAAAGTGTCACAGCATCCCAACTAAAGAAATTATACAAGAGTATAATGGAAGAAGTATATGGAGACAACTATTGAATCATCCTAGAAACAAATTTCTATACACTATTGATAATGGTGCATATGAAGTTTATACCAACTGTTTAGAAACAGCGAAGAAACATTGCTTAGAAATAGCACAAGAATACGGATTCACATCCGTAAGAGATCAAAACCTTAACACAATTTATTCATCAGCACAATGAACCAGACAGTACCATTTTACGATTTTCCACAATCACCAATTTTAATTATTGGATTCTTTGGAATTCTCACAGCGATGTTAGTATTATATGTTGCTAACAGAAAATACTTTAACTCACCATTTAATGAAGACAACCAGAAGTGAGACAGTTGAGATAGTGGCACATTTCACCTTACTAAATGACCTACCATACCTTATAATAATAGTATAAACAAAGGAGATTTAAAGAAAATGAACACTTACACCTTGAACAAAAAGCAAGATGCAGTTCTTATCCAAATGCTTCGCTATTTCAATGAGTTAGGGGTTGGTGGTGATATGAATCAAGAGGATTTCGATTCACTTGTTGACCTCGTATGTAACAATGGTGACGATGTTGTTAAAGCGAGAATCTGGAATAATGAGGACTCAGAAAAACGTGTTGCTCAAATGTTTGGATTCTCAACAGACAACGAAGTAAAAGGACTTAACTTCAGATGAAAAGACGTTACATTTTTGAGTGCGAAATTGAAGTCAGCGATCTAGATGATATTCAATGGAAGCATCTACCCGAAGAGATACAAATGTATCTAGATTCTAACTATGAGCATAATAACACATCAAATGTTATTAGGTGGAATATTAGAGATAAATTCCCTTTAATTAAGGACAGTTAAATATGTGTCACAATACACCTAGAATAGGGTACAAAATACCTTATAATAGTAGTATAGAAACAAAAAGACTAAATGAAACCAAATCTTTACACAATGATGTTCAATACAGTCTTATCGATAGACTTTGGAAGAACATTCTGGTTAGATGAGCAAAAAGAACTATGTTCAGCACCAACTTTTACAGATGGTTCAACTGACTGGGATATGTCAGACTATGTTTGCGACTGGACAGATCTAGATGGTATAAATCTAGGTAAATTACTTAACATTCAAAAATCACTTCTTAAGGACTTCCAATAATGACAAACGATACAAAACTCACAAATGACCAACTCACCGAAATGAAGGATTCATTCGTTGAGATTATGGTAGATGGGATGGACACCAAAACCTTAGCACGTTATGTTTATGACTCAATGAGTGAGTACTATGAAAAGATGAATGAACACGATTTCAAAGAAGAAATGGATAATTACGATGAATGCCTTTATGATGAGTTAATGGAAAATGCACTCATTGAAGATGAAGAAGAAAAAGAAGAACACTTCTCAGAAATTCTATTTGATAGAGAAGTTGGAGGTGCTATTGATGACTAATTACAATTCACCTAGTGAGATCGGTGTTGGTGATGTTGTAAAGTACAATAACACACAATACACAGTTTTGACCAATTACATAAAAGGTCAGACTGATGCAAAAGGTCATACACCTAGAGAAAACAGAACTATTTTAATTGATGCAGAAGACAATCGTACAATGTGTCAAGATTTTAACCTATTGGAGATTATTTCACAATGACAACAAAAGAGAGAGATTTAACTGGTCAGCAGTATATTAACGTAATTGCTGAATTACCTGATAAAGATTTTTATCCTATTGCTGAACAGATATGGAAAGCACTTGATAGAAATAACATCAAACTTGCTCAAGATGCTGAACTTAGTATAAGAGTATATAATTTTGAAGAATATACTGAATAAGACAGTTGGATTAGTGTCACAAGAGTACTACTATTAGGGCATCAATCCATTATAATAGGTATATACAAACGAATTAAGAAAATGAAAAAAGGTTTAAACATCGAAGTCACATCCACACAGTACGATTATCTTTATGATGTACTAATGGAAGCATATGCTAATGACGTAGCAGAGCAAAAAGACTGGGATGTCCAAACTTTCGATAATCTAATTGACAATGTGTGTCAAGCACAACAGACTAACCTATCCAATTCAGTAAAAGGAGCATAGTCTAATGAGTTGCATACAAAACGAGACAATCCTAGAAAATCTATACGATGAAGTATGGGAAGAGTATAGGATTAAAAACAATCTTACTTCAGATCAACTTGATGCTATCGATCAGAATTCTGATCTAGGTTATCTACCAGTAATTGCAGATGAAGCACAAAAACGTTTCGAGGATTTAATTCAATGAATTTACATAATGAGGTTATTGCTGAATCACTCACAAATTTGAAAAAAGAAGGATTTGATGTTAGAGAGTCAGATCTTGATATGGTTGCTATAGCAGATGAAGCAAAAAAACGAGTTGCTCAATCACTTGCAAATTTTGATAAAAGCAATCAAATTAAACTTGATTTCTTGACAGATACCTACACACAATGGTTACTACAGGAAAATATCTATGAACGTATATGTGCATCGGATCTAAGATATGGATCATATGATTTGAGCGATGAGCAAAATCAATGGTTAGAAACATTCATTGAGATATGGGACATTATAGCGGAGGTGGATTAAATGAAGTCAAGCAGTCTTGTGACAGTTATTTTAGTGTCACTCTTTCTCTTCCATTCGATACCAGTAACCTCTATAATATTAGTATAAGCAACAAAGAGGTCAATGGACAATTACACCGCATTTCTCACTCTCATAGGAGACATCAATAACTCTTTCTCTCATCTAGAGGACGAGGATTCAGCAGATATATGCGATGGTGACATCAAATTGCTAGACAAAGCAGTTAAAAGATTTAAAACTACAGTATGGGAGAATCAACTAAAATGAACGTAATACAAATGTTTTCAGCAGAACAACGCTATCAAAAACTATTTGAACAAATGTATGAGATATGCGAAACTGAAGGATGGGGTGACCCATTCTCTTATGCAAGATCTAGAGAAATCCATATGGCAGGCGTTTTAGGTCATAGGGTTGCGGATGACTATTCTGGTGCGGATGCATATGATAAGTATGATCTACCAGTAGAATATAAGTCCACTATAGGTAAGAAACTAACAGCAACTTACAATGGAATTTCAGTTCAAGATAGTTGGGATAAACAAGTAGAATACATTCTCAATGAAAAGATCGGAAAATACCATCATCACTATTATGCACGATATGAAGGAGGTCAGATAGTTGAAGTATGGAGACTAACAGCGAAGCAAGTCTATGATAAATTACTTCCAAATCTCAAAAGACAATTTCATTCAACTAAGGTTAAAAAAGACCCTAGACTTGGATATACTCTATCAGAAAAGTATATCTATGAAGTTGGTACACAAATCATTTAATTCACCCAATTCTCCAGGAACTTATTATGGAAACTGACAACACAGTCATCGAAAATGAACGTCAAATGAATATAGACGTTTTTGCTAATCACTTCTTAAAGCAATGTAAAAAGCATATTGACAACGGTATGCTAGGCGAAGCGGATGCACTTTTTAATGAATTTATCGTTGATGGCATCGATCCCGAAGATGGTGACGTTAATTTCATTTTCTTACAAGATCTTACAGACTACTATCACGAAGAGGAGGACTAAATGAAAGTCACTTTTAAAAACACTAAAAAAGAGATCTATGATGCTATGCTACGGTATGACAATATCAAATTTCTAAAAGAAAAGGATATTATCAAATTGAAGCAAGAGCGTAATGTACTTGTCTATATTGCTATCATACTTTTTACCTTAATGTGTCTTACATAGGACACTTATATTACTGTCACATTCAGACGTGAATACAGGTGTTCATCCCTTATAATAGTAATATAAGCAACAGAGGAAAAAACAATGGGATTCACTAAAGTACTTGCAAAGCACTCTAACAAGACTGTAAGGTTAGACACCTATCAGAGA